>Ga0315281_10002124_pt1 | contig 29418 bp, 22 predicted proteins | sample YL17G07_0_MG_FD_204540 | JGI IMG/M metagenome (GOLD analysis project Ga0315281, IMG submission 204540) | Sediment microbial communities from Yellowstone Lake, YNP, Wyoming, USA - YL17G07_0 | ecosystem: Environmental > Aquatic > Freshwater > Lake > Sediment | place: USA: Wyoming | collected...
TGACACTCAGCTTAACGACGCTCTTGCCGGGAGGGCCAATCAGTTTAGCGTTGATATCTTCGTTTGCAAGGATTGTGCGCATCTCAATAGTCAGAGCTCCTCCCTCGGGCATCGCGTCCCGGGCGTTCAAGCAGAGGTTCACTAGCAGTTGATACAGCTCCACGTGACTCCCCTTGACCAGGAGGAGGTTCCCGTCTGCCTCTGTGGAGATTGTGATCGATCTTGGAAAGTTCCCCCGGCACAGCGTGCTTACCTCATCGATCACCAGAGCCATATCGACCGGTACATCTTTTCGGTTTCCCTCGCGGACGAACTCGAGGAGCTGGGACACGAGATCGGCTCCCCGAAGCGCAGACTTTTCGATCGTGTCGCTGTACCGCACCACTCTTGCAGCGTCGCCCGGATACCTCTTGATTTGTGTCGCAAAGCCTATGATGTTGTTCAGAAGGTTGTTGAAATCGTGTGAGAGACCGCCGACAAGCATCCCGAGGCTGTCCATTCGCTGAATGAATTGCAGATGTTCGCGCAAGCGTTTGTCTTCCGTGATATCTCTACTGATTGCAAAAAAGTTGACGATCTTTCCTGACGCATCGGTAATAGGCGAAATCGTCAGCTCAGCGACGTACAACTCCCCATTCTTTTTCCTATCAATAAGCTCTCCACTCCACACCGTCCCCCGTGTAATTGCCTCCCACAGTTGAGCATAAACTCCCGGATCATTCTTGCCGCTCTTAAAGATTCGAGCGTTCTTTCCCATCAACTCCTTCTTCGTGTATCCGGAAGTCTCCTGCAAGGCCTTGTTCGCAAAGAGGATTGTTCCCTTAGAATCTGTAAGAAAGGTCGGCGAAGCGCTCAGGTCCACCGCTTGCAGCAGTTGCGATATCTCTTCCTGATTGCTCCTCAACGTTCTCGTCATGAAGTTGAACGCCTGACTTAACTCGCCTATCTCATCCGGGGCTGCTGTTTGCAACGAGATGTCTCGATCACCGTCGGCAACTCTATGGAGTGCATCACGCAGGTCACCCACCGGCTTCAAGGACTTCCGTGCCCCTTTTACAATAGCGGCAAAAGCGAAGAAGTACAGAAGAAGGACGATCCCTATTGACGTGATGAGCGTGTTCACCTTTTGCAGTGTCTCGTGCTCGAAGATGAGTACCGCGGCATCCGTCTCATTGAGCAAGTCTACATTCTGTTCCATGACAACTGTGAAGGCTCTTCCGGCAGGCGTTGAGGAGGGTGCCGGGCTTGCTCCGAAACGTTGCACTTCGGAGCTTGCAACGACTGACCGGATTCTGGAGACATCTTCATTCAATAAGACCTTGTAACTTTCGCGAATCTCAGTCCAGATTATTCCGACTTTTTCCATTTGGTGACCGACACGAGCGGACGGCGGGGGGATACCTTGCTGAGCGCTCCCATGAGACAGCAACCTGTAGAGGCTGTCGAAATCGGCGATTGCACGTATGACTTCGTGCCGGCTCTTAGTTGAGCCCAGTGCAACGAGGAAAAGTCCCTTGGCCATTCGCTGTGAATTATACCTCATTTTCCCTGCAGCGTTGACGACAGCCCCGTCAGTTCGGTGCTGTTGAAGGAAATACAAGATCGCGACGGTCATCGTCATCACAAGAACTATCATCGTCGTCAGCCCGAGCGTAATCTTTCGCACAAGGCTTTTCTTGAAATACCGAAGCAGCTTCATAGTACGCTTGAACCTCTATTCTGTGGCGCGTATTTGTGGATCGTAACTACTCAGCATCGCTCGTTTCCTTTTTTTCTGTGAATACCCGAATGAAGAAAGCCATCATTGACGCAAGAGGTGTGTGCTTTTCAATGAACGTTTATCTTCTTTTGGCTTCCATATATGAGTATCCGCGTTACATCACTTACTCATTCACATTTCCAACACGTCAGCCACCATTTTGAGAAGTTGGCCTGGCTGGAAGGGCTTCTGCAGCGCACGGAGATGTTCCTCCTTGATGAGAGCAGCGATGGCCTTGTCCAACGCATACCCCGTGCAAAAAAAGGCCTTCAACGATGGGTTGATTTTTTTCATTTCGATAAATGTCTGGCCTCCATCCATGCGCGGCATGACAAGGTCGAGAACCACCAGCGCAATGTCCGCGTGACGCTGCTTGTAGATCTCCAGCGCTTCCACGCCGTCGTAGGCAGCGATGACCTGATATCCTTCTTCTTCAAGAAGCTCTTTCCCAAGATCGCGCATCGGTTCCTCGTCGTCCACGAGGAGAACGAGCCGGCCATCGCCCTTCTTTTTCTCCTCGCCGGCAGGCTTTGCGGCGGCGTCCTCTATGGCCTCGCTGGCAGGCAAATAGATGCGGACCGCAGTACCGTTTCCTTCTTCACTTTCCACGATGATCCTCCCTCCATGATTTCGAACGATATTGTACACCACGGACAATCCGAGTCCTGTTCCCAGGCCGCGCTCTTTTGTCGTGAAGAACGGATCGAAGATCTTGTCGCGCACAGCGGCCGGAATTCCCGTGCCCGTATCCGTGACACTCAGCTTAACGACGCTCTTGCCGGGAGGGCCAATCAGTTTAGCGTTGATATCTTCGTTTGCAAGGATTGTGCGCATCTCAATAGTCAGAGCTCCTCCCTCGGGCATCGCGTCCCGGGCGTTGAGCGAGAGATTGAGCAGCATCTGGTAAATCTCGCCCCGATCTCCCACAACGAATGACCGTGGCACATCAAGGTGCGTGCGGATCGTGATATTCTTAGGGAACGTCTCTTTCCACAAAGTCAGGATCTCTTCCACGATGTCTGAAACGTTGAGCACCCCCCGCTTGCGCTTCGAATGTCGCACGAAGCTCATCAGCTGCCCTGCGAGGTCTGCACCTCGAGCTGCCGACTTCTCGATCACTTGGCTATACTTGAGCACTTTTGCCGAATCCGAGGCGTATTTCCTCAGTTGCGTGGCAAACCCAAGCATATTGTTCAGGATATTATTGAAGTCGTGCGAAATTCCGCTGGCCAGCGAGCCGAGGCTTTCCATCTTCTGCGATTGACGCAACTGTTCTTCAAGCAGTCGTCGCTCGGTGTTGTCAAAAATGTAGCCTTTGATTTTAACAAGTTCATCTTTCTCATTAAAGATACCTATGTTGTTGGAGATTAGGTAAATCACTTTCCCATCTTTTCGTCTGCCCTCTTCTTCATAGTATTCCAACTTTCTTTCTTCTCGTACGAGGTTGACAAGGGCGTCACGGGCACGCGGCGAAGCATAGAACGAATTCGCGTTGCTCTTCATCGCTTCTTCTACCGAATCAAAACCGTAAATGCGAGCGAACGCCCGATTGCAGGTAAGAAGCTTTCCGTCAACCGCGCTGATGAAATCGCCGGTGAGGTCGTCTTCAAAGAACTGACGGTAACGTTCTTCGCTCTCACGCAGCGCTTCCCCATCTCGCTTGCGCTCGGTGATGTCGCGCTGCATTCCCCACAATCTCACGAAGAAACCATTCTCGACAACGCCGACAAGATTGTTCAGAAAGTATCGCAGATTCCCCTGCTTGTCGGTTTCGTGAGACTCGGCATCGGTCAAACGGTAGCCGGAGCGGATAAAGGCGAGAAGGAATTCTGTGTTCTGGGCATCCGAGCGGTCGAGAAGGCCGCCAAGCCGCAAACCCACAACATCCGCAGCACTCGTAAAGCCGTACATCTTCGCGAACACATCGTTGCATTCAGCCAGGACACTGTATTTGAAAAGCTGATTGATCTGTTGCTCCTCAGGAAGGTTCGTGGGGATGGGACGCTCGTGCTCAAAACGATAAATGCCCTCTGAACTTTGTTCAATAAACGCACGGTAGCGCTCCTCACTTTTCGACAGGGCCTCTTCTCCCCGCCTGCTCGCCTCTTCGGCGAGCTTTTGCTCGGTAATATCGGTGAGCACGACCTGGATCGCCGAACGCCCTTCGAACATACACCGGACCGCCGTGACCTCCGTGAACCGTTCCTGCCCGTCGAGGCGCACGATCCGCCCTACGAATGTCCGATTAAACCCAACGCCCTCGCGCAAACTGGCAACGCGCGCCTTCACGGCCGCATGATCGTCAGGGTGCACGATCGACTCGAGCGTCTGCCCCACGACGTCCTCCGGTGAGGCGGCCCCGAGGACCTCGGCAAATTTCGGGTTCGCGAACATGACTGTCTTGCCGTCGTGGACGTAAAGGGCCACGGGCGCGTGGTCAACCAGCAGCCGATACCGGGCTTCGCTCTCACGCAAGGCTTCCTGCACTTGCTTGCGCTCGGTGATGTCGCGTGCAACCCCAAAGGTACCGATCACATTATTTTGATTGTCCAGTCTCGGCACTACCATATCTTCTATCCACTTGTACGCGCCTGTTTGTTTATCTAGAAGGCGGTACTCCCTCATTCCGGTTTCTTTTGTGGTCAAGAGAGTTTTTGTCTGCTCACTAACTGCAGATGCGTCATCGGGGTGAATCAGGCTGAACCAAAGGTTGGGATTTTGTATGAATTCATCGGGCTTATAACCGAGTATGCTTTCGGCGAAGCTGCTCACAAACCGCACTATGCCCTTTGGAGAATTCGGTGCAACCTGTTCGATCGAGTAAACAACTTCGCTAATGTTTTCCAGGATCATTCGCTGATTAGCTTCGCTCTCACGGAGGGCTTCTTCTGCCCGTTTGCGGTCCGTGATATCAACAACCGATCCCTCGATGTATCCCCTCTTCGGATACAATTGGACGGAGATTAAACAGGTTCGAGTCCTACCACTTTTCGTTAGGACGTCAATCTGATAGTTGCGGATGGAACCCGTCTTCAGGAGTTCTGCGATCATCCGCTCCCTGTCAACGGGATTTGCCCAGCGGACTGTGGCTGGATTTGCGAGCATTTCCTTTTCGCTGAAACCGAGCATGTCACACAGTTCGCGATTGACAGTCAGGATGGCGGATCCGTCAAGCTTGGAGCGGTACATTCCCACCTGAGCGTTTTGGAACAGTTTGCGGTACTTTTCCTCGCTTTCACGCAAGGCTTCTTCCATCCGTTTCCGGTCAAAGAAATCCCCAATCTGGTGTCCGAGTGCGGAAAACATTTTCATCAATTCGAGATCGGGCTCCCGCACATTGCTGCAGAAGAACGCCATCACACCGACGGTCGATTCAATGAGTGTAATGGGAAAAGCAAACGCCGTCCGTAAACCCGCATTTGCCGCAAGGTTGCCACGCTGAAAAGCAGGCTCGTCCATCACGTTACGCATCCACTCGGGGTTGCTCCTTGCCCACACCTCGCCCGGTAAACCCACACCGGGTGCAAACGCAAAATGCTCGCTTGCCACTGCGAATTCCTTCAACCCTTCACGTCCGGCATGCCAGCACCCTGCTTTCCTCAGTGCCGTTGACATTGAATCAACAAACCAAAGTTCGCCCAAATCAAAGCCGGTGTTTTCGCAGATTGCCCGCAGAAGGTTGGGAGTGGCTTCGCTCAGTTGTCCTCCATTTGCCAGAATTCGCGTCACCGCATACAGAGAAGCCAGCCGGAGTTCCAGCAGCTTCCTCTGCTCCCGTTCCGCCTTTTCCCTGAGTGCTCTCTGTACGGCAGGCAACAATCTCTCAAGGCCATGCTTGGCAACGAAGTCGGTGAAATCTGCCCGAAAGATCTCAATGGCCCGTTCTCCCTCAAGCGACCCGGTAACAAGAACAAAAGGAACGTCGGGCGTCTCCCGGCGAGCGATGCTCAGGGCAGCGAGACCGTCGAGCTGAGGAAGCGTAAAGTCGCCTAGGATGAGGTCGGGACGAAACTCCGCCAATGCCCGTTCGAACTGTTCCTTCGTTTCGACTCGCTTGAGCTTGAACTGCAGACCACCGGAGCGTAACGCGTGTTCGATCAATTGCGCATCCGCAGGGGAATCTTCGAGCAAAAGAAACCGTAGATGCTTGTCCATAGCGAACCTCATCTGTGGTGTGAACCGGGCGCCAGAATTGCGCTTAGGGGGTTAGAAATGGCGAAACGATTTCACTACGAGGCGCTGACCGTGAAACCGCGCTGTTCTGGATAAATGCCAAGTTGATCCATCCGGTATCTCAGCTTCGATCTCGTAATACCCAGCACTTTGGCAGCTTGCACCTGATTGCCGTTTGTGATGTTCAATGTTTTCAGAATAAGGTCTTTCAGCACTTCCCTCATCAGGATCCCGCCTTCGGGGATTTGAAGGACAAATTGATTTCGGCCGTCGGTGACTTTGCCGTGATTGCGTCCGTTGGGCCCGGATGAAGATACAAGAAAGCTAAAATGCTCGGCCGTCAAGAGCTCGACATCGTGGAGCAGCACAACTCTCTCGATCGCATTGCGGAGTTCTCGGATGTTGCCTTTCCACGGCAAGCGCTGAAGGAGTTGCAGAACTTCGATCGTGATGCGCGGAACCGTCCTGCTGAATTTCTTGGCAAATTCCTCCAGGAAGGACTGCGCGAGAGCCTGAATGTCTTCGTGACGATTGCGGAGCGGGGGAACCTCTATGGTGGCCACGTTCAGCCGATAAAAAAGGTCCTCTCGAAATCTTCCGGCTTCGACTTCCTTCACGAGGTCACGGTTCGTCGCCGCAATCACGCGCACATCAATCCCGATTTCTTTTGTTCCGCCCAACCGGTAGAATCTTTTCTCCTCAAGGACTCTGAGCAGTTTGACTTGCATGTCGAGCGAAAGCTCGCCAACCTCATCCAGTAGAATGGTCCCGCCGTCGGCAAGCTCGAATTTCCCTTGCTTCATTTTTTCCGTTGCGCCGGTGAACGCCCCCTTCTCATAGCCGAAAAATTCGCTTTCCGCAAGGTCCTTTGGAATGGCGCCGCAATTGAGCGTGATGAACGGTTTTTCAGCCCGTGCGCTTTTTTCGCAGATAAACCGCGCCAGCAATTCTTTCCCCGTCCCGCTTTCCCCTTCGATGAGAACCGTCGTGTTCTCTCCTTGCGCAAGCTTCGTCGCAGTCTCCAGCATGCGCTGAATAGCACGGTTTTTCCCGATGATGCCGCTCCGCGAGCATTTGTCCCCCAACTCTTCTTGCAGAATTTTCACTTTCATCTGCAACCGGCTTCGTTCAACGGTTTTTTCCAGCAAGAGGAGCAAATGGTTGAGGTCGAACGGTTTTACCACAAAATCCACCGCACCTTCTTTCATCGCTTGGACTGCGAGATGCACTTCCGCGAAGGCAGTCATCATGACCACGGGCATCTCCCACCCTTCGGATCGAACCTGCTTCAAAAGTTCGATGCCGTTGGTGTTGCCCATAAAAACATCGAGCAACACCGCCTCGGGATGAAACTGCGCTATGGTGGAAAGAACATCCTCGCCTCTTGAACACACCACGACTTGATAGCCTGAGCGCGGGAGAATTCTTTCCATCGATTCCGTGATGATGTGCTCATCATCGGCGATCAGGATTTTACCCTTTGACATGAAGTGCCCCTAACGTTATTGGTTCTGTTGAAAAAATGACGCGGGCAATCGTGCCTCCCTCCGGCGCAGTTTCAAGCCGGATTTTCGCGTTATGACGGTCGATGATGTGCTTCGAGAGAGCAAGCCCCAGGCCCGTTCCTTTTGCTTTTGTCGTACGGAAAGGTTCAAAAATGTGCTGAGACTCTTCGGAGGAAATCCCGGGACCCGAGTCCTTAATCGCAAGAAAGACTTTCGGAGAAACGCTTTCCCCGTTGAAGAGAGATTCTTCCGCAAGATTCGTCGTGATGGAAATAATGCCGTCTTGTGGCGATGCATCGATGGCATTCTGGAGGAGATTGAGGACAACCTGCTGGATTTGTTTTGAATCGACGGTGATGGACGGAAGCTCGTTGGCGAAATGGGTTTTGATGCCAAGATTTTTTTGACGCGCCGTAAACTTCAGGAACCAGAGAGAGCTATCGACAATCTCGTTGATCGATTCCTGTTTGAGAGCCGGCGGCGTCCTTCGCGCAAAATTAAGGGTATTGGTTGCCACTTGCTCGATCCGCTGCGCTCCTTCCAACGCTGCCTCGATTGCGTCGCGGCCCGAGAATTCTTTATCGGTAATCTGGAAAAGATGCTGGAGGTTCATCATGACGGCAGCCAATGGATTTCGGATCTCGTGCGCAATGCCTGCGGCAAAATAACCCATCAACATAACCTTCTCACCTTCGATCAACTTAAGGCGCATCTTTTTCTGCTCTGTAATATTCTTCACATAGAGCAAGATTCTGTTGTCGTGGATCTGGGCGACCGGTCCGGCGCTGAGATCGACGTCGACGAGGTCTCCAGACTTTGCCCTCATCACGGTTTCGGCGCTGTACGGCAGTTTACCCTGGATGAGCGAAGAGAGAACCGCTTCGTGCTCGGCAAATGGGAGAACGGACATTGCCGCTAATTCATCTTTCGTGTAGCCAAGCAATGCAAGTCCCTGGCGGTTGGTGTCCAGCACCTTGCCTGTTTCGCGAGCTACAATGAAAATCGCGACGCTCGCGTGCTCAAACAGACTTCGATATTGAGATTCGGACAGCTGGAGCGCGTGGTTTTGCTGCGCGATGTTTTTCGCGTACACTTCCAACTCAAACATTTTCTCCCCGAGTTTTCGAGAAACAAGGTCGTGGTGCTTGTCGAGGAAGGCGCGGTCGTCCATCGTCGTCGGCCCGATCGAGGTTTTCGGAATGTAGCCATATTGCTGCGACGAGAGTTCGTTCACAGAAGCGATGAGGGATTTTACTCCGTGGTGCTTCACGACATATCTATCCACTCCTATGTTCTTTGCAAACGTCTCGTCTTCTTCGTTCACATAGTCTCCGCTGTAGATGACAAACGGGATCTTCGCTAATTCGCGTTTCGATTTCACTTCTTTGCAGAGCTGAAACCCATCCATGCGCGGCATCAACGCATCGGCGATGATGAGATGAATTTCTCCTTTGTGAAGACGTTCCAGTGCTTCTGGTCCGCTGGTGGCACGTACAACACCGTATCCTAGTTCTGAGAAAATATCTTCGAGCAAGTCAAGGTTCTCTTCTACATCATCCACAAGAAGAAGTCGAATGCTGTGCTTATCAGCAGGTTTTGGGGGATGATCTTTGTCTGCCATTTTTTCGCTCCCTTTCAGTAGATAAGGTGATTTCTTTCTTTAGCCAATCAACAACAGCCCAAAAAAATCCTCCTAGGGTACAATATTGGCCACATGGATACAATACGTGATATCGTTTAATTTGACAGAAAGGAAGTGAGCAACGACCTTCTCAACGGTCAGACTCCGCCCGAGCGCCGAGTGTCTCAAACTGAGGCGCGAGGGTTTCTTTACGACAATGAAGAAGTGAAGATCCTCAACGTGTGTGAAAGGAAGCTGACGAAGTTCGTCTTCTGACTACGGCCCGTACATCACGATTCCGTTCTGTATTGCATACTTTACCAGGCTGGCGGCATCGTGAATATCGAGCTTCTTTATAATGTTGTTGCGGTGCGTGTCAACCGTGCGGACACTGATATGGAGGGTTTCCGCAATTTGTTTGTGACTTCTTCCTTGGGCGATAAGCCGAAGGATCTCCGTTTCGCGGAGGGTGAGTTGTTCCTTGAGCCGCTGGACCTGCGTCATAGGCGAGGTCGGGGTGCTGCTTTTTCTGTTTTGTTCCGGAAGAATCTTTGATGCAGAGCCGGGAAAAAACGAATGACCGCCATAGACCGACTTGATAGCATCGAGCAATTCATCCATCGACATCCCTTTGAAGAGGAATCCGTTTGCCCCGTTTTGAACAACCTGTGCAACATACTCTTCATCGTCATACGCAGACAAGACAATGACTTTGATCTGAGGAGCCCGTTTCCTTATTTGTCGCAACGCCTCCAAGCCGCCGATGACCGGCATGTTCAAATCCATCAGGATAATATCGGGCTGCTTTTCAAGCGCTTGTTTGATCGCCATGCGTCCGTCAGAGGCTTCGCCAACAATCTCAACCTGATTGCTTGCTCTCAGCAAGGAACTGATTCCCAGCCGAAAGATGGTGTGGTCGTCAGCAATGACTATTGTGATTTTGTCTTTAGGTTCCAACAATGCACATTCGATCGGCGTTAGGCAGGAGAAGACCTGGTTCACGCGCTATCATCTAAGTTTGAGCAATGTTCTTTGAATGAATTTAGGGAAAGATAGCTTAAAATCAAGGAAACGTGAAGGAACTTCGGGGTTGCTTGCGACGATACCGGCAGGTCTTGCCGTAGGAATGAAAGCGGTGGAATGGAGGGCGGAAACAACAGACCAAACAACGGACGCGACAAACCATTTGGATTGTTTCACGCGCAAAATTGGAGAAAAACACTACCGAATCGTCATGGATTCCTGCGGCGCGAAGAAATCGACATTAATGTGGAGCGTGAACTTCCCGGAATCAAACATCAGATCTTCATAGAAAAACAGCTCCTCGATAGATTGTGCACCATTCGATTGGAAATGGTCCGCAAGGAGAGAGTATTCAAGCAGCAAGCAGTAGAGGTCGAATGAAAGGACCAGCTTTTTCGGCTCCGACGCGTATGCGTCCATCGAAGTCGCAAAGCTGTAGATGCGTTCGTAGAGTAGAGTCCCTTTGAGGAGTAGCGTGTCAGCATTTTTCATCATTTCACTCAGTTGGCGCTGCTTCAAAAAATTTTCGAGGTGCCTGGATACTCGTGCCGCTCCCAAAAATAAATATTGTGTTTTGATATTGATACTACAATGAGAAGCGAGCGGCCCGGACCTCGTGCTCGTTTCCACAGACCAATCCCAAGACAAATACCAGATTATTTCGTGGGAACATTACTGGATTCCGATGTCCTTCATTAACGCTTCGACGATTTTCTCCGTTACTTCGCGCTGGAAGTAAAATCCGCTTTGGATTCTTTCCTGGATGCTATTATATCGTTTCGACTGCTCAGCCTCGAACAACGAGCGTGCTTCATCCGAGACCCTCACGCTGTCTTTTTGAGGCGGCGCAGTTTCCCGCACTTCCCGTGCTTTTTTCCCCTTGGATGATTCCATCGGATGAGAAATGCCGCCAATTTCATTGATACTCATAGGTATGACCTCATTTGTGAATATGATGAGAGAGCTTTCTGTTGATATACTTCACACAACGATTGCGAGACCTGCTTCTTCTTTGCTTCCAACACTGCAAAGAGTTCGCAGCCGCTCCTTTCAATACGCTCGGCGACGATCCGAAATCGGCCGTTGATTTCTTCCTTGCACGCCAACGGATCAACGATTCGGCCGATGCCTGCGCTCACCGCCGTTATTGTTACGAGAAGATTCTCCCGTTCCTGCAGAAGTCTTGCCAACGACCCTCCGTCGGCAGCAGCTACCTCGCACATCATCCGGGTGACGTAGTGGAATCGCTCGAGCGAAGAGATCAACGCTTCAATTCGAGCAAAATCTTCAGAAGAGATCCGGTCAGACGCCGGAGAATTCGCCTTATGTCCTTGCTGTTGGAGAATCATCATTGTTATGCAGCCCTATTGAAAAACACCCCCATCAGCTTGTTAATCCGATGAGCCACGACGAGAAGTTCCTCTGGCGGAATTTGACGTATCACTTCGTTTGTCTCGGCATCGACAACCTTCACAATAGTCCTACCTGTCGAGTCGTCCACGGAAAACGAGAGTTTCGTGCCCATGAGTTTTATCGCGTCATTCAATCCTTGGACGAATGCTTCAGTCTTCTGTGGCGAAATCCGCCGCTCGCTTTGAAGAGCTGCTTCACTTCCAGCATGCTCTTCCACCGCCCCGCCCTCTCCGCCCGGGGCGATTCGAATGCGAGGCATACCTCGGTCAATCGCTACCACTTCCGGTCCCATCGGCCTATCCTCCTTAATTATGCAGTACGTGATGCTTCTTTTCGTTAATGTTGAAATGCTGCATCAGGCTGAAAAAGCCTCATCCCAACATCAGACTCTGTATTATCTGTTGCTGTCTTGTGGCTGCGGCGATGCTGTCCTGGATTCGTAGGAATTCAGCCCGAAATCCTGCCACCTTCCTCTCCAGTCGTTCATCGAACCTTTTGATCCGCGCGTCGAGGCCGCTTACTTGATTTTTCACTCCGCTGCTCGACGCATCCATTTGACCGCCGAACGTGACAAAGCCGTCGAGGACATTGTTCAGTTGTACGGCGATTCCCCCCGACGAATTAAACAGATCCGATACCTTCTTCACATCGGTTGTGATCGCATCGTCGAGTTTCACGCTATCTTTCACGCTGAGTGTTCCGTCCGAACCTGCTTCAATTCCGATCCCGGATAACAACGACGGGTTGCCGACGCTTACACTGCTTACTGCGCTCATACCGATCGCTCGGATATCCGACCGCATGTTCAAGAAGACTGTGTCGCCCGCAAGGATTTCTCTTGTCCTTCGAGCCGCATCCACAGACGTTTTTGAGTTCAATAAGTCAAGCGCTGCGTTGTAGTCTGTGATGAATTTTTCAACCTGTGTGCGGACTTTTTCTTTGTCGAAGCCGACCGTAAGAGTGACTGCGGCATCCGTCGGTTGTTGGGCCGCTTTCAATTCCAACGTGACACCGGTGAGCGCATCGCTCACAGAATTTGACCCCCGCTCAATATCGATTCCGTCGAGCTTGAAATTGGAATCCAACATTGACGTCGAAGAATTTTGAAAGCCTGCGGCCGTCGATGTTGATGCAGTCCTTCCCGCAATGATTCCAGCCGTCAGCCCGATGTTGCTGAGAAGCGTGCCGGAGACGTCGCCGAGAGAGACCGCCTGCGCCGATCCTGTCTGTTTGCTCGTCAGTACTAAGCGGCTTGTTGTGGAAGTATCGGAAACGACGGAAGCGCTGACCCCCGCCGTCGATGCATTGACCGCCGATGCGATAGCTGAAAGAACCGCACTATTCGATTGACCCGCCGCCACGCTCACATCAATCGTTACCGTGGTTCCGTTCGTTGTAAGGGAAAGTTGTTTGTTCCCGGCGCCCTCTGCATCTGCAACCGTTGTTGCGCTGCTTGTGAATTTTGACGACAACACAGTATCCGCCTTCGCAAGCTGAGTCACAAGCAAGGTATGGGAACCCACCGCGGCGCTCGAGCTTGCAGTGGCTATGGCAACGCTCGTCAACGAGCTGCTGACGGAATACGCAAGGAACTTCGAACTCGTACCTGTCAAACTCAGATCCTTTACCGTCGAGAACAGAGCGCTGAGCTTCGTCTTGAGGTCCGCGAGGACTTTCAGCCTTGCATTCAGCGTGGTCTTCTTATTTTCCATCACCACCGCAGGCTTACGCTGACTTGACCGGTACTGCTGCACCAGCGCATCGATGGAGAACGATATTGAAGAAATCTCAGCCATGGCAACTTCTCGTGCTCGCTCCTAATAGACGGATGACCGCTCTTGTTCTTCACTGAAAAACTACAATCATGCTACAACGACACTCGTTATTGTTATAGATCAAACGCCTTCGCCCACGTACTGCGAAGTTCCTCAAGCACACCGATTGCCTCGGCGGTATTCCCCTGCCGAATGTTGCGCTTGCAGTAATCATAAAGTCGGTAGAGACCAAGAGAGAGGTCTTGGTGTTCGAAATCAAGCGCAGTGACCAGCTCATTCAACGCCCTTTGGGCGAGAGGCTGATCGTTCTTTTTACATCCGATGATTGCCGTATCATACAACTTTTGAATGACCTCGACCGGCGAGAGATTCAACATATGTTCACGGCGATAGGTGTTGACTGCCGGTGCGTGTGTTACCGTCGCCCTTGGCCCCGATCCCACCGATGGGCGCTCCCCTTGCGCCGGAATGATTTCCTGTGCAGCGTGCATATGCGTCCTCAAATCCTTTCCGCTATGATGAGCTTAACCGCGTTGAATTGTAATAAATCGATAGAGAGAGGAGCCGTTCCCATTGCGGGGCTGCCGCTCCTCCCTCTATTCAACCGATTACCGGAACAGTGACAAGAAGACTTGGGGCGAGGAATTCGCCTGAGCTAATTGTGCTGTCGCGGTCTGCTGCAGGATCTGGAGCTTCACCGAAGAGATCTGCTCCTTGGCGACGTCAGCGTCGAAGATTCTGCTCTTCGCAGCTTCAACGTTTGTGATCGCTGTTGCCAGATTCGACTCCTTTGTGGAGAGACGATTCAGAACTGCGCCGATGGTGCCAACCTCTGCGTTGACAGTCGCTAAACCGGTGTCGATTGTCAAGGAAGAGATGTTAGCGGATGTGACGGCTCCGGCCGCAACGGCCAGGAGTGCGGTTGCACCGGTCGTGGCGGAGAATCCGACGCTCAGCGTATCGGTGGATCCTTCACCGACCTGGAAGGTCTTGGAGTATGCAGTGTCGCTTGACGTCTTCTTGAACAACGTCAGACCATTGAACTTTGTCTGACTGTTGATGTCGTCGATTTCCGTCAGGAGCTGATTAAGCTCGCTTGCGATAGCATCCAACTCGTCCTTACCCATGGCACCGTTGTTCGCGCGGGTCTGCTTGTCTTTCATTTGCGACAAGAGGTCGGCGATAGTTTGGTAGCCACCTTCGGCGACACCGTAGACACTTTGCGCATCCCCTACGTTGTCAACCGCAGCGCTCAATGATCGGATACGTCCTTCCATTTTCTTGGAAATGACATATCCTGACGGATCGTCCGATGAAGAGTTGATTCGCTTGCCACTGGCAAGACGAAGTTGATGCATCCCCATTTCCCGGTTGACAGCATTCAATGCGTTTAGCGCATTCATTGCTGAGATATTGGTGTTAATGCGGGAACCAGCCATAAATACCTCCATGTATTTTGGTGTGAAAAATTGGGCGTCCTTGCCCGTTTGTTAGAAAGCCTTTTGAGCTTCTACTAAATACTATCGGTAGGTTTCTGTGAAACTTGAGTGAAAAAAAGCTGATTTTATTGCGCGGGATTGAGATTGGTCATTCTGGAAGAGAGAATGGCCATTTTCGGCCTCAATTGTGGGGCACTTTCGGGGGTGTACTCAATCATTTTTTCGAGATGATGGTATGCTTTGTGTACGTCCCCTCGCCCCAGAGCGAGACTTGCACCGTATTTGTGAAGATTGTAGGATGAGGCAAGATTGATTTCTGCCGTCTCCACGACTTCCTCTGCAGCTGTGAGGTTCCCCGAAGCAATATTGATGGAAGCCTTCAACTCAAATGCAGCCACAGCCGACGGCTCAAGGGCTAACACTTGTTGAACAAGGGATGATGCCTGCTCGATTCTGTTTGTTTTGAAACAGGCCTCGGCAAGCTTCAACAGAACATTCGTTCCGCCTGCGCGTAATGTCCGCAATTCTTCGAGCCGTGCAATCTCCGCTTCGAGGTCTCCCTGTGGAAGACAACGGAGGAAACCATCTACCGCTTCCTGCGTGTCTTTGTTGGAACGAATGGCCTGGAAGAATGCGTTCGAAGCCTCCGCCGTTCTTCCGATGGACTCATAACAACCGCCGAGTCGATTCCACACCATTCCCGCGTCGAGGCGAACATCGTGTGCGGCTTCGCTGCCGGAAGCGCTCCGCTTCTGATTCCTGACCCCGATAATTTCTTCCAACGGTGCAAGGGCGATTTCATGTTCCTGCAAACCAAGATGTGCGGCCGCAAGGTACCATCGCGCAAGCGTTTGGCCTTCCGCACACTTCAACGATTCTTGAGCGTATTCCGCGGCACGTCGGTACTCACCCGAGCGAATTGCAAGTTCCGTCAAAAGATTGAGTGTTGATGCACGAATGCCTGCCGAAAGATTTCCCTGCAACGCACGTTCAAGCTCCTTTCTCGCCGATTCATATTCCTCGAGGACGCTCAGTGTGTTGCCAAGCTGGTAACGAGCGTAGTGGTCATTCGGGTTTGCGCCAAGCTCGTCTCGAAGCAACTGTGCATTTCGACGGCATTTATGCCGAACGGATTCCAGACTTTCCGCGTATCCGAAGTGCTCGATGACAATATCCGTCGGAAGAGTCGATTTTCCCAATCGCTCAAGAGAAGGAGCAATTTGTTCGTGGACTCTTCCTTCAAACCTGACAGCCGGATGGGAGCGAAAGAGTCTTGGGTACGAATTTACCTGCTCAACTTGTCCGGTGGGAAGATGATGAATTCCATGTATCGCCAAAGCATAAGCAAACGCATTCTTCTTCGTCAAGAGCATCCGAAGCCTGTCAGTTTGTCCGGGTGCAAGTCGTTCGTCGGCGTCGAGGTAGAGGATCCAATCCCCCGTCGCGTGGCGAAGCGATTCATTTCTTGCCGCGGAAAAGTCATTCGACCACGGAACAGAGATGACCTTCGCGCCGTGGCGCAGGGCGATCTCTTTCGTCGAATCAGTCGAGCCGGTGTCGACCACGACGATTTCGTCGACGATATCGTTGACGCTCTCAAGGCATCCTTCAAGGAATTTCTCTTCGTTCTTGACGATCATTGCGAGAGAGAGCCGTGGGCTATGACTGTATTGGTTCCTCAATGCGATTTCCTTCTTAAGTGCTTTCAGTGCCGGCGAGTCTATCCTCTCTTACCAAATCGACGGCGATCAGTGAGTTATCGTTCTGTGGAAGCCCAAGCTGGAGATTGATCTTCTTTAACCCTCCCGCCGCCGCACGATTTGAGGGATCATTCTTTATCGCCCACTCGAACATCGTCTTTGCCTGTTCATCTAACTCCGATAGATAAAAGACTTCACCCAACCCCGTACACGCGGCTGAGGAGTTTGGATTAGCTTGAAGCGCTGTTTCAAAACATGATTTTGCCTTTTCAATATTCTGCAATCCCAAATAGGCGTAGCCTTGAAGAGAATAAACGTCTTCCGCAATCGCAGATGGGATTTCGATAAAACGATCGAGCTCCTGTAATACTTGTTGATATTGTTTTCTGTGCAACAGTTCAATAACCGTCCCAAGACGATCATGTTCTGATGTAGGCGTAAGATCGGTTTGAGGAATACGGGCTAAATATTCGAATAGTAGTTGTGCCTCTTTCTCGCTCACGGTCGTTGCTTTTACAGCTCCAAATGCTTGTGCCGATGCGATGACGTTATGGGGGTTAAAAACAAATGAGTCTTTGCCGGCATTCGAAAGTTGCGCGAAAGCATCTTTTGTATCCTGCGAAACATTGGCACGAAGTATTTCTTGAATTCCCGGCTGAAGCGCTGCATTCAATTCATTACGAAATTCGAGCGAACAATCGTTCGAGATCCATTCATGCAACCGTTCAATCATCAATCTTCCAAACCCCAGCCGATTAATAAATGATTTCTCGTCAACGGCAACAGCAATTGTTTTTTCTATCGCTCGCACCGCGTTTGCCTTTGCGCGCAGATCAACAAATGGAAACAATTCTGCAAACGTATGAGCGTTCAGATATTCTGCGCAAGCCAGCGACGAATCATATTCTCCCGCCTCAGGAAATTTGCTTGCTCCTTGGTTCGTATGCACCCGATATGTGCAGGTTCTTTTTTCGATGAAGTCAAACGGAAACTTTCCTGCGATACGCAGCCACATATCAAAATCTTGCCCGTTGCGCAATGCCGGATTGAAGCTACCAACAACGTCAAAAACTGAACGATGTGCGCAAATGCTGATTCCATTCACGTAGTTTGTATAGAAGAAGCTGATAACTTGATCTTCTTTCGGCGGCAAAAATCTTCCGTCGCTTTGTCCTAATCTTACTTTTTGTCCTGTCGCATGATTCAGGCCGTAATATAGCGTATGATAAAATTTCGCATTCGGTCTCTTTTGGAATTCGTCAAAATGAATCTTCAATTTGTCCGGCTCGAACAGATCGTCGGAAGAAAGCCAGCAGATCCAATTTCCTTTTGCCTGTTTGAGCGCTTCGTTTAACGCGGTAGCAACGCCGCCATTTTCTTTATGGAATATCCTTATCCGCTTATCAAACATTGCGAATCGTTCCAACACGTTTTTTGTATCATCGGTGGAACCGTCATTCACAACAATTGCTTCCCAATTACTGAACGATTGCACCCGCAAACTTTCAAGGGCATCGGGCAAAAATTCCGCTTGGTTATATGTTGGAACAAGAATTGAAAAAAGCGGACGGTTGGACTCTGAATGACGAATGACAGAATGTGCCGATGAATTGTTCCCGCTTGCCTCCGCAACTAATCTTTCGATTTTATTCTTCTGAAATTCTACCCTCAGAAACTTCGCGTACTCTTCTATAAATTTTTTCACGGCATGTTCTTCGGAATATTCTTGAGCCGTCAGCAATCCATTCAAGATCATTTCAGATACATTGCGTTTATGTCCCAGCACATCAATCACAATATTGCCCAGCCGATTCATGTCGCCATATTTCAGTACGAATGCATTTTTTTCGTCAACACAAAAACTTTCCGCGCCCATATTATTCGTGGTAACCACCGGTGTGCCGCACGCCAAAGCTTCCAACACCGGAAGTGAAAATCCTTCGTACCACGATGTGTTAACCACGAGTTCCGCACGATTGATTAGTTGCGCTATTTCTATGCTGGAGAGCCCTTCATGATATTGCACTTCATAGCCGGGTATTTGAATATGTTTAACTTCTTTTTTTCCCACACCGCCAAAGACAACGTGAAGCGTCAGTCCGTCAATGTGGAATTCGGACTTCTGTATTTCTTGTAATGTCTTTGTCAAAAAAATCAAGCCCTTCAGCGGATCATTGGGATTGCCGATAAAAAGAATTGAATTCGATTCTTTTTGAAGTTTCAGATTCGGGTAGAACACGGAATGCGCTACGCCATTCGGTACATAAGAACTGTCATCGCCAAATTTGTCTTTGAACAACTTCACAAGGTGATGCGAGATCACAAATTTATTTGCCGTCAGCGAATGAACCGCAGTGTAAAAATGTTTATCTGAACGCAATTCGTCATACGTACGCCCAATGTGGTATCCCTCGTATCCCTGGCAAAAGAGTGCAACGTGCTCTTTTGGATACTTCGTCAACATTTTGGGAACATCATAAATGCACATGCACACAACTGCATCATGCACATGTGGCGGAACTTCATAATGATTGCTGACAGGCACAAATTTCCCCGGCACTTTTCGCCACGCGGGGGCAGGCGCATCGGAATAGACGGTAACTTTACAGCCAAGTTTTTCCAACCACTCCGCATGTTGCAGCATTTTCTTTACACCGCCGCCAATGATGTTGGAGTACCGCATGACGACAGCAACGTTCGGCGTATTATGTTGTGACCGATGTGTCGAAACAAGGGATGCATTTTGTTTAAGAAAATAATTCGCAAGATATTCATCGCTGAAGATGGATACCGATAAACAATGTGGACACAGTATTTTTGTACTGCTCGCTGTTGGAGCAAAATCAAACCGCACGCTGCTGGAATACTCTTGTTTGCAATCCCCGCATAGAATATCGAGAGAATGTCGGATAGAGAATTCTTCAACGCCAAAGTTCCATTGCGTGATCTCATCGAACGATAGCGGATGCACACTGTGGCTTTTCCATTCTTCAATTTTTCGCAGAACGTGTGCATCATTGATCAAAGCAACAACACGATCAATTTCTTCGTGAGGCCTGTGTAATTCAATCTGCGCCCATACATATGATGCTTTGATGTTATCCGGTAGTTGTGCAAAATTTGGTTTGCGTTTGAAGGAGCGCAGATACGGATCGTATTTTCCTTGCAGAAAAGTCAATGCATAAAATCTCTTGAATGCTTCATCGCAATACAGATTGTCAATGTCCGAAAGATATTTGAAGACACCCGTCCCTATTGCCGTATTGCCGATCTTCAACATGTCTTCGCCATATTCGAACAACCGCTCCGTGAAATCTCTGTCGGTTGATTTGTCCCAAAGAGTGATATCGTGGAATATGCGTGCCTGTGAGAGTGTATTGTGTTTTTTATTTCTCAGGGAACGTTCTAATGCAATAAATGTTCTTGTGATCGTTCTAACGAATTCTCCGAAGTGTTCTTTATCTTTGAAATATGCAATCGCACGGCGAAATATTGTTGAACAAACTTCCAACGGCAATGTCCGTAATCCATTGCTTAACCATTGCCAGTATTTTTCATTAAGAACAGGATGATTGATGTTGCAATTTGAATCGATCAACATCATGAACATATGCAACATGAAATCATGAACTTTGGCCTCATCGGCAAAATCGACATTTCGATAAAAATCCCGGAAAGAATATCTCGACAAATAATAATCTACCATCCACAAGCCGTCGAATCGGCAATCCAGCTCAAAATCTTTGAATCCTTGATTCGGATGAATGCGTCGGCACGTAAGTTTGGTCGGAAGATAATGGAATGAATACCCCTTTGCGGCAAGTCGGAACCACAATTCTGTATCCTGTGCGTGCTTGAACTGTACATTGAATCCGCACACCTCTCGCATCATCCGCATCGGAATCATGATCGTGCAGCCGTCGACGTAGTCATATTTCAAAAACTGGGGAAATTCCAACCCGTCATAATATGGTTTTGTGTGTTCGAGCGGTGTAATGTTGTCGTCAGGATCGACATGATCGAATTCTCCAAACACGATTGCCGTGTTAGCATCGCAGTGCTCATATTCTTTAATTTGCAATTCTAATTTATTGGGATAAAAAAGGTCGTCCGATGAAAGCCAGCAGAAATATTTTCCTTTCGCATTATCGATTCCTGCGTTCAGCGCGCTGGAAATGCCACCGTTTTCTTTGTGAACTCCCCTAATACGTGCATCCTGCTCCTCATACCGGCCGATAACTTCTTTCGTGTTATCCGTAGAACCATCGTTGACGACAACTGCTTCCCAAAATGGGTATGACTGAGCAATGATACTATCTAAAGTTTTAGGCAGCCACTCTGTCTGGTTGTAACTTGGAACTACAACCGAAACCAACGGAAACTTTTCTACAGTCCAAACCGCTACTGAAGTATCTTGGCTTTTATGTTCTGCTTCTTCATACCATGTGTAATAGTCTTTCCAAAGAAAAACGTGATCAAACCCTAATTGCTGGACCGTTTCAGCATCCCATGTACTGCGATGAGTCTGCCAGAATTCTCCTCCCATATTCCACGCATCGTGGTGTTGCTGATGCACACCGATCGGAATTTGACTGAGGATAATTCCTTTACAATGTTTCTTCGCTTCTTCCACGAGTTGAATGGCGTCGTCAGGCTCCAAGTGTTCTAGCACATCAATCAGCAAAATGCAATCGAACTGTTCGTTCGATTCTTTCAGATATGAAATCCCGTCAGTATTGAATACCGTTGCCCACGGAACACGATCTTTTGCTTTTTCCACATATGGTAAATGCGGATCTACACCGACTACATATTGCGATGAATTTGTTTGACGAAGATAGTCACCGATACCGCACCCAAGATCAAGAATGCGGGAAGCATCTTTTAGAACTGAATGGAGGATGTTTTCAAAATTTCTTTGTTTGATGTCATGAAATGAAATCATATTTGTCTCGACGTGTTATGTCGCGCAATAATTGCTGCACCATCTCCTAATGAGATTAGCTCACAAAAATCACCTCTCTTAAGATCATATTGATATATCGATGAATACCAATGAAAAAACTCATCAACCATTTGATCAACAAAATGTGTCTTTGGACCTGTCTTAAATCGTAAACAATTCTGACACCCCTTCAATGGATATTCATTATTCAAGATTGCATTTCTATATGTCGCAAAACCTTTTCCGTTCCACACTTTTTCTCCACCGTAATCAATAACATTTCCAATCGCAGGTATATCTCCGGGAACATTGCAGCACGGTTTGGTCTGTCCGTTCTCAAGCACATACATTGTTTTGAACGGCTCCATGCAATAGAAATGATATTCCGCGCCGTGAGCATACGCTGTTTTACCCACATTCAGTATTTCTTTATATTGCTCTTCGGTTCCATGTTCAATATCGAGCGGGGGCACATCCCACGACCCACGAACTTGCACCGGAATTTGTTTTGTGTTCCGCGCAACCTCTTTGAATTGTTCAATGGGAATAGGATCTTTTCGCTCGTCATACTCCTCTTTGCTTAAACCAGAAAAATCTACGTGGCGCTCATATTCTTCCTGAATGGTATTGACATATAACTCTGGTGCAATAGACAATTCAATATCTCTCTCGGCAGCAATTTTTCTCGCTCTTGCAATCACCGTTTCGGCGATATGCGGAGTAATCAATGCAGATTGTCCAACCAAATCCGGTAAACGGTTCCCACATTCTAAAAGCGGTTTAAGTAAATCACGTTAACTCCGTGGTCAGCCATCATAGGTACAAACTGGTCGAATGTTTCCAAATGATGTTTGTACGCCAGAGAGTTTATTGAAACGCGGGGATATTTTCTTCCTGTTTCTTTTTTACGATCGCGCAAACGGGCAAGTCCGCCGAGCACTTGTTCAAATATTCCGCCTTGGTACGCACTCTCATATTCAATCTTGGTCGCTCCAGAAAAACTGACCGTGATATCGCCGACAGAATGTTCGACAATGAATTGGACAAGGTCTTCCGTTAAGTGCATTCCATTGGTAAAGAAATCCACTAACACTTCGTATTGTCCAATATGTTTAATAAACTTCTTAAAATTTGGATTGATCGTTGGTTCGCCGTATCCAAAACAATGAACCTTCAATGCATGCTTCAAATTCTCTTCCATTGGCTGCAACGCTGCATAATCTAAAAATCCTCTGGTCGTACCGGCAATATTGTTGTGTCGATTTGGGTTGATCGCGGAAAACGTTGCACACATAATGCATTTGAGATCACACACATTACTCACTTCAAGGAAAATATCAAGCGGGTATTTGGGGATTTCTTTCCCCTTCATAAAATTAATGAATGATTCAATCGCAACCCGTTTATATTCCGCATACTTCGTTTGAAGACCAAGACAATATTTCTCAACATTGAATAATGTGATCCGATCTTCGTGGTCTTGTTTTTGAACTTCGTGAAATTCAGCCAATGCTTGGAGAACGAATACTGATGTCGGATTCAACTTAAGATAACGGCTGTATAAACTCTCAGCCTGTCCGAATTTGTCATTCGCAACAAGAATTTCTCCGCACGTGAGAACAAAGGAAAGATTGGATGGACACAGTCTGACTGCTTGTGTGGAATGTTCGGTTGCCTTATCAGCATGGTTAAGTTGCCAATAAGCAATCCCAAGCTTGTGATGTACGGCTGCATCGTTCGGGGACAGTAGTTCTGCCTTAAGAAAATAGGCAAGCGCCGATTGAGCATCATTTTGCTCAGCAAGAGCTCTGTCCCCGCTCTCAAGCAAGAGGCCGAAATCTTTATGGACTGTATCCACAGTCTCCTCGCTAGGATGTTGATTCGCGATCTGTAGCCTCAGGGGGGAGAGTTGTTCGGTGCGGTTCGATTGCGACAACGCGTTGCCTGTCGTTGGTGTACTTAAGATACTCACCGATTCCGTAACCGATGTCAAGAACACTCGCTGCTTGGCCGGTGAGAGACATTGCCAGGACTTGACCGTCGCGCTGTGCGAAATTTCGTAAGAGGAACATCGGTAAACGCTCCGTTCGTTACACAGCCACGGGGACCGAGGAAAAAAACCGCTGCATCTCTTCAATTTGTATGCTGAGCGGTTTCGTCGCAATCTGCTCCGACAGACTGTGCCGGCTGGCAAGCGTTCTGTTGATAATCTCCGTGGCTTCCACCGGCGCGATCCGGAGTCTGAGTTCGTATGATTTGTTGATGAGCATCAGCAATTCGAACTTGCTGACCGTATCGGGGGAATGGAGATGGAAGATCCCTTTTTGATAAAGGTTCAATGTATGGATGGTCTCTATTAATTCGGCGAGATAAACAGTCGTGACACCATTCCATTCGTGATTCGTAAAGCCGTTGACTTCCTTTCCGGCGCGGGAGCGTGCCCACTCCAGAAGCGAGCGGCTTTGTCCTTTTTCTTCGCCGATAATCGACATGCGAAGAACCATGCAGTCGGCAGTTTCACCGGCGTTTTTTGACATGCCATACACATCGTCGGCATCGTAGAGATCGCTCTCGGTGTAGTTTCCTTTCTTGCCGCTGTACACGCAATCCGTGGTAATGTGAAAACATTGGACCCCATGCTCGGCACACAATCGCGCGAGGTTTCTCGGAAAGATCGCATTGATGCGAAGAATATCTTCAAACGAATTGTTCGCGACGGTCGGCTTGATGACGCCTGCGCAGTTGACCACAACATCAACGTCGCCGAGGTACCGTCGTAAGTCGGCGTGCGAATCCTTCGCAATATCAAAAACCTCCCGGCGAAGCCCGATCACGTTGTATCCTTCCCGCGAGAAATACTCCGATACCGCGTAGCCGAGCATCCCTTTTGAACCAACGACGAGAATACGTTTCACCATTGCCCCTTTTGCGTTAGCGTTCTTCAATCGTCCACGGGTTCCAATACCGTGCGTTGAAGCGGATATCGTCGCCTGTGCTTTCCTGCAACGTTGACGTTGAGAAGACCGTGATTCTCGCATCGTCTGTCAGGCTCATGAGGCCGTTGGCATAGCCGGGAGGAAGGTACAGAACCGAAGGATGGTCCGCCGAGAGAATAAAACGGTGGACGACGAGCGACTTCGAAGGGTTTTCCCAGTCATCAATTTCCACACTGCAAACCAGCGCGGCTCCCGACACGACCGTAAAATATTTTGCTTCTTTTTTATGACCGTGCCAGGCCCTGATGAAGCCCTGCCGGTGATTTTGGATGGTGTAAAAGCGTTTGACCCCGCAAAAATCAAACTCGTTGACAAAGCTGGCCGAGCCTCGGTCATCCACCGCTCTTCCACCTTTGAAGAGCTTCGGTTCACTCTTCGCGTAAGAGTTTCCGTGCGGCGGAGTCATGGAAAGCACTTTCGTCTCTTGATTCAACATTTATGCTGCTTTCAGTGACTTCATGTAAGCCAAGTACGCCTGATTGGAATAGCGGTTGCTATTCAAATCTTTGATCCGTCCCGTCTCGACGAGGAATTTCAGTTCTTCAATCCCTTCGTCGATGGAATGCACCGCGTTAAACTGGAACACGTCCTTTGCTTTTTTGCTGCTCGCGCGATAGTTCCGCGTGTCCTGGAACGGCATCTCCGTTCGCTCGATGACGCAATCCGGAAAGTGATTCCGTATTTGATACGCCAAATCGACGATCCGCACATTTTGGCGGTGGAGATTAAATACACCGCAGTGCTCAGTCTGAAGGTTCGCGACAATTGCGCGGGCAACATCCTTCACGTGAAGCAGCGGGCGGAATTGATCTCCGCCGAAGACGCTGATACTCCCCACCGTGTGCGCTTTGACGGTTAATGCGTTCACGACCAAGTCCAATCGGATACGTGCGTATTCGTCCCCCACGCCAAAAAGGGTTCCCAGCCGGAAGATGATCGCATTCTTTTGTTGCAGAAAGGCTTCGGCGCGAAGCTTTGTCGAGGCATAGAGGGAAAGAGGATTGGTCGGTGAATGCTCGTCGAGTTCTTTGCCTTGCGCCCCATAGACCGAGCATGTCGACATGAAGATAATTCTTCCGTCAAAGTGTTTCGAAAGCCATTCCACGGTACCTTCGTTAATGGCGACAGTGAGCTCGGGGTTAAGCTGACAGGCTCCATCGCCAACGATGGCACTCAGCCAAACAACTGCATCCGCCCATTGAAGATGCGGCAGAAGCCTTGTCGTGTCTCGCACATCCCCGTAGACAAAGTCGACGTTCTTGCGAAATGAGTCTTCATAAAGCAAGTTGTCATACACACGAACGTTCGAGCGCGAATCACGGATGAAATCAGTCACCGCCCCGCCCACATATCCGGCGCCGCCGACGACGAGAACATTGTTCATGGTTGAAGTTCCTTTCTTAATATGCGGATAATCTTGTCGGATGCTGATCCGTTCCCAAGCCATCGAATACTCTCCGGAGACCATGAGTACATTGAAAAGAATTCAACCGTCTGTCTGACCATTCTTGAGACGGGTGTCTTCTCTCCGACGAGAATGCTGTTCCCGTTTGCGACCGACTCAGGACGCTCCGTGAAATTGCGTGGGACTGCAACGGGAACTCTCAACAGCGGGCCTTCTTCCTGACCTGTCCCTGAATCTGACACGACTCCGTACGCATGATACTGAAGGCGCAAAAAATCGACGAACCCGTACGGCCCCACGAGTTTCACGTTCGGCTTATCACGCAAGAGTCTGAACTGCTCGATCATTCTGACTGCACGGCGAAACCTCACAAGCTTTACCTCCATTCCCAGCGTCTTGCCAAGCGTATTGAGGTATTCAAGGATGTGATTGTACTGCTTGTGATCTTTTAGATTCTCGGATCGATGGATGTCCGCCACAATATATCCCCCTTCTTTCGGTCCGATTGGGATGTGCTCTGTAACGACTTCCACAATCGTATTGCCGACAACGTGAATTCCTTTTGGCCTCTTGTTCTCAGCAAGGAGATGTTCCTTGTATAATGGGGCATAGACAAAAATCAAATCCGAAACGTAGTCGCAAATCACGCGATTGACCTCTTCGGGCATTCTTCGGTCGTACGAGCGCATCCCTCCTTCGATATGTCCAATTCTGTATCCCTCTTTGAACAACGGCGCGCTGACCATTGCGGAGTTTGAATCGCCAAGGAAGAGAACGATCTTCGGATGAAGTTTTTTCTTCTTCAGCAGGCCAATAACTTCTTTCGAGAGATAGGAAAGCTGTTCGTAGTGATTAGCGCTTTGCTTCCCCGTATCAAGCACGTAGTCGGGTTTCCGAATCTTCAACTCGCGAAAGAATACTTGGCTTAACTCGTCATCATAGTGCTGTCCGGTGTGGATCATGCAGTGGTCGAAATGCTTGTCCAGCTTTTCGAACACTTTGCTCATACGAATGAAATCCGGGCGAATGCCGGTAATCGTGACGACCATCATCTCGCTTGCTCGTGAGTAGGTACCTTACAAGTTGAATCGCAACTTGCAAGCCTTATGCCACCAAATTCGTTGGAGTAGAATGGATTTGAAGATGAGGGAGAAAAGGAGGATGGCTAATATTGAACAAGTGGATGGAGACAAGAATGGGTGTGGTTTTGTCAATCGTCGATGGAGGAAGAAGACGGGGCAGCCTTGGATTGTAACGTGAAATTGGCTGGTTAAGCAAGAGCGATCCTTGGTCGCCGAGCTAGGAAAAAGCGAGATTCTCAAAATTCCAACCACTCGCTACGACGTCTCGTGTGGAATTTGGGAACGAACACCGCACCTTCGATTACAACCCATCACACAGAATAGAAGCTTCGGTCCAGACTCCTATATTGTATGGCTTCGCTCAGATGTTCGGTTCTGATTTGTTCACTGCCAGCGAGATCGGCAATGGTGCGTGATACTTTCAGAATTCGGTCATAGGCCCTCGCCGAAAGGCCTAATCGATTCATTGCCGTTTTCAGCAACTCTGCACCCGCCGCATCAATCTGACAGAATTCCTTGATTTCCTTCGATTCCATGTCGGCATTACAATACAAGTCTTTTCGTTTTTCGAATCTGCCAGTTTGAACTTCTCTCGCACGAACAACACGCTCACGTATGGCCGAGGAATTCTCGCCCGAGCGCTTCGATGAAAGCTCCGTGTATTTCACAGCCGGTACTTCCACGTGGATGTCGATTCTATCCAGCAGCGGACCAGAAATCTTGCCAACGTATTTTTGGATTTGCATCGGGGTGCAGGTGCATTCCTGATGCGGGTTTCCGTAATGTCCGCATGGGCACGGATTCATAGCACAAACGAGCATGAAATTGGCGGGATAATCCACGGTAAGCTTAGCCCTGCTGATTGTCACGTTCCCATCCTCGAGCGGCTGGCGCATTACCTCTAGAGCGCTCCGTGTGAATTCAGGCAGCTCATCGAGGAACAGCACGCCATGGTGGGACAGCGAGATTTCACCCGGTCGCGGAATCGTTCCTCCTCCAACCAGTGCTGAATTAGAAATGGTATGATGAGGCGACCGAAACGGACGAACTGAGACGAGTGCAGTGTCGGGTGGAAGCAGACCGGCTACCGAATGTATCTTCGTGGTTTCGAGCGCTTCCTCGAAAGTAATCGGCGGCAAAATGGTCGGCAATCTTTTTGCGAGCATGGTTTTTCCAGAGCCTGGGGGCCCGATGAGAAGGATATTGTGACCGCCCGCGGCCGCTACTTCGAGTGAGCGTTTGACGCTCTCCTGACCCTTCACATCTTCGAAACCGATGGAATACTGCTGCGTGTTGGCGAATATTTTCTGGACATCGACCACCAAAGGCTTTTCCAACAAATGTTCGGATTGCAGAAAATACGCGACGTCCTTCAGAGTTTTCATCGGATATACTTCGATGCCCTTCACGATTGCGGCTTCTTTTGCGTTCTCCTCCGGCAACAGGATTCCTCGAATCCCCCTTTCCTTCGCCTCGATGGCAATCACCAGAGCGCCATGAATCGGCCTGAGAACGCCCTCAAGCGATAACTCGCCCAGGATGACGAATTGACTCACGATCTCTGATTGAATCTGGCCTGAAGCCGTGAGAAGGCCGATGGCGATCGGCAGGTCGTACGACGAGCCTTCTTTTTTGATGTCGGCCGGAGCGAGGTTGACAGTGATGCGGTTTCGGGGAAACTTGAAATCAGAATTCTTGATCGCAGCCAAAACACGCCGGAAACTTTCTTTCACCGCTCCCTCGGCAAGTCCCACGATGAAAAACTTCGGCGTGGTCGATTCGAGGTTGGCCTCGACCTCGACCATATAGGCATTGACGCCGAATGTGGCTGCACTAACGATTTTGGAGTACATCTGATTTAGCTATGAATCGGAAGCAATTTTGTCGGAAGCAGGACGAGCAAGGAAAAAGGCGGCAATGATCACAGCAAACAGTCCCAGAAAAATTCCTTTCGCCGTCAGGAGATAGAACACCAGGTTCACCATGTTCCCCCCTTCCAGAATCGCAAGCCGTATGATCGTTGCCGTCCGATACGTCACCATCGGATGCGGCCTCGGAGACTGAGCCTGTGCTTGATTCATCATATTCCTATAAATGAACGTGCTCACGCCGATTGCAGTCAGTGTCAACGCTACGGCGACATACTGATATATCTCGACGCCTTCTTCGACGAGCTGGAATCCCGGCGAATGGATGAACAGAATCACGCCAAGAAAAATGCATTGCCCGAGCAGAAGCCCTGAGAAAACAATGAGAAGAATTTTGATGGACGTGTCAGCAACGCTGGCGGGAGTATTCATTAAAGGCGAATACACTCAGCGGTTTTGCCGCAGGAATTCGAGTCGCTCGTGCAGTTGTTCAGCTGGAATCAAAAGCTTCTCCTTGCCAAAGATTGCCTCCTCCTGACTGGAAAATGCCAGCTCGTAATCATTGCTCATCACGATTGCCTCTTCGGGGCATACCTCTTCGCAGAAACCGCAGAAAATACAGCGTACCATATTAATCTCGAATTTTATGGGATATCGTTCCTTTTCGAGCTCCGTCTCGGATGCCTGAACTTCGATCGCAAGTGCCGGACAGAC
>Ga0315281_10002126_pt1 | contig 29392 bp, 38 predicted proteins | sample YL17G07_0_MG_FD_204540 | JGI IMG/M metagenome (GOLD analysis project Ga0315281, IMG submission 204540) | Sediment microbial communities from Yellowstone Lake, YNP, Wyoming, USA - YL17G07_0 | ecosystem: Environmental > Aquatic > Freshwater > Lake > Sediment | place: USA: Wyoming | collected...
CGAGAACCCGGTGCTTGGTTTTCTTTCTGTCTCCTACGCGCCATTTGTCGAAGAGCTCAGCTACCGGATAACAACCATAGGGCTTCTCGACGGGTTGCACTTTGTGTGGAAGACTCGGCAACATACACAGTACCAAGGAATCAGAGGCGCGGTTCACCTTCTGGCGATTGGGATGTGGGAACCGGATGGAGCAAAAGAGAAGTTAGGTCTTAGGACGATCCGCAATAACGGCGTGAGAGGGATTTCACGGTTGGAATGGCTGACGTTGGCTGTCACCTCAGGAGCGTTTGGGGTCGCTCATTATCTGTACGGGGGCGGGTGGGAGATCGGCAAGATCTCCACAGCCATGATCTCGGGACTTGCGTTGGGCTTCGTGTACCTACGGTATGGTGCATACGCTCCCATCTTGCTTCATTGGTTCTTCAACTACTATTTCGGTGCCTTTGATCTCGCCTCGCAACTGAAGATGCCGGGAGCTGATATACTGGCGACCGGAGTCGAGATCCTTAATCTTGGCGCTGGGACCCTGCTTGCGGTAGCCCTGATCGTGACCTGTCTCGCCGGACTCTGGTCAGCCAAGCGTCAGAGAGCGCACGTTCAGTGAGAACGTATCGGTGATCTTCCGAATGTTTCATAAGGAATCTAGTCCTGAGAGTTCATCGTTGCAGGTGTCGGAGCGTGTCTCACCGCCAAGTCCATATGCGTTCGTAGATCCTGCAGCAGACACGACGATTTCATTGAGAGAGCAGCCGTGGGGAGGATTCTCGGTATGAAGAATGAAACGAAAGTGGCGACGCTCAGCACCGAGGCAAAGCCCAAGCAAGACAGCATGCGACTTCCTCCCAGGTACGAGCAGTGTGCACTTGAGGCATCCTGGCAGAAGAATTGGGAACAGGCGGGGATCTATTGCTATGACCCGGACGACCACTTAAGGCCGACCTACTCGATTGACACTCCCCCTCCCTACCCGAGCGGAGAGTTTCACATGGGAAACGCACTAAACTGGTGCTACTTCGACTTCGTTGCCCGCTACAAGCGAATGCGCGGTTACAATGTCCATTTCCCTCAGGGATGGGATTGCCATGGCCTTCCGACGGAGGTTAGGGCAGAACGCACATTCAACATCAAGAAACGAGACGTATCGGTTGACAAGTTCCGAGAGATTTGCGTGAAGCTTACCACCGAATACGTCGAGAAGATGAAGACCGCGATGCAGTCGATGGGATACTCCATCGACTGGAACCTTGAATATCGCACAATGGATCCTGAGTACTACAAGCTGACGCAACTTTCATTCCTGCAGCTGCTCAAACGTGAACTTCTGTACAAAGGAGAACATCCAGTAAATTGGTGCCCCAGATGTGAGACGGCCATCGCTGAAGCGGAGGTTGAGTATGTGCACAGCGAAGGCACACTCATTGATGTCCATTTCTCCACCGAAAAGGGCGACCTGATCGTCGCGACCTCGCGCCCGGAATTCATACCAGCCTGCGTGGCACTGGCAGTGAACCCGACTGACAGTCGCTACATGGGATATGTTGGGAAGCAGGCTGTGGTGCCACTTGTGGATCGCAGAATTCCTATTCTAAAGGACGAGCTCGTTGACGCGAGCTTCGGCAGCGGCGTCGTGATGATATGTACGTTTGGCGATAAGACTGATGTCCGCTGGCAACACAAGTACGGCCTTCCAGTTGTGAAACTTCTGGATCCTCAGGGACGGTTGACACGAGAAGGTGGGAAATACGCCGGGCTCGCGATCCAACAAGCGCGGAAAGCGATCGTTGACGACCTAAGAAATGTCTCAAAGATCAGTGGATCAAAACCCATTAGCCGCGAGATTGGCACTTGCTGGAGATGCCACACCCCAGTAGAGATCCTGTCGGCGCCCCAGTGGTTCATGAAGACCAAGGACATGACAGATCAGATAGTCGAGTGGACTAATCGGGTTGCCTGGGTCCCAGATTTCTCCAAGAACAGGATGATAGAATGGGCAAGGTCGCTCGACTGGGACTGGGTGATCTCTAGGCAGAGACTGTTCGGAACCCCAATACCGGTGTGGTACTGTCGCAAGTGCGGCCAGATGTTTGCTGCGAAGGATGAGTGGCTGCCTGTGGATCCGCGTTCACAGAATCCACCGGCAGGATCCTGCCCGGGGTGCGGATCACGGGAGTTCGTCGGCGACCATGATGTGATGGACACTTGGATGGATTCGTCAATCACATGCGCCGTTCACGCTGGCTGGCCCGATAGGCCGGAGGAATTCCAGAGACTCTTTCCGGCAGATCTGCAGCCCAATGGTCTAGACATCATACGGACCTGGGACTACTATCTGATGGCGAGGCATCTCGCTTTGTTTGGAAAGGCTCCGTACAAGACTGTCCTCGTAAACGGTATGGTTCGAGGCGCCGACGGTAGAATGATGCACAAGTCGTACGGCAACTACGTAGAGGTCACAGAGGCGATCATCAAGTACGGGGCAGACTCCGTAAGACAGTGGGCAGCGGCCGGCGGATCCACGGGCTATGACATCCCGTACAGATGGGCTGACGTTGAGTATGGCCGCAAGTTCCTCACGAAACTCTGGAATGCTGCTCGGCTGATACTATCCTCGCTAGAAGACTATGACCCGACTCTTCCGACCCCGAAGCTCGACTTGCTGGACAGATGGCTGCTAAGCAAGCTCAACAACTTGGCCAAGACCTCTACGGACGCGTTTGAGAACTTCCAATTCAACGTCGCCACAGAATCTACTAGGAACTTCATTTGGCACGATCTTTGCGACCAATACCTTGAAGCGGTGAAGTACAGACTGTACGCCGAGCATGCTCAGGAAGATGAGAACCGAAGAGCTGCTCAGTTCACGCTCTTTCACACCCTAGACGTTGTTCTCAGACTGCTTGCCCCGATCTGTCCCCACATCACTGACGCGCTCTATCGTGAGCTATGGTCTGGTCGCCTGAAGGCAAGGAGCATCCACTCGGACGCTTGGCCACTGCCGAATGAGGAACTCATTGACGAGGAATCTGAGAAGAAGGGATCGATTGTCGTTCGGGTGCTTTCGGAGGTCCGCCGCATCAAGTCAGAGAAACGACTGTCTATGAAGGCCCCCATCAAGAGATTGAGAGTTGAGTCAGAAGAGGACACGGCGAATGTGCTACGTAGCCATGTTGACGCTATTCGCCAGATAGCCGTTGTCGAACAAGTCGAGATCGTAGCTATCAAGCGAGGAACGGGCGAGGTATCCATGCAAAAAGAAGTCGACATTCACCTCTCGGCAGAATTCTGAGCGCGAAGTCTTTAATACGCAACCTCGTTTTGTTAGGGCAGCGATTTGCCATGAAGGTAATCGAACTAAAGCCGGGGATGAGACAAGTTGACGTCGAAGGGAGAATTGTCGAGAAGGGAGAAGCTCGACAGGTCCAGACCCGGTTCGGCGAGACTAGTACAGTAGCCGATGCGGTTCTGACAGATGATTCCGGCTCGATCAAAATGTCCCTGTGGAACGAACAGATAGACAGTTTCAAAGTGAACGATGAGGTACGCGTTGAGAACGGTTACGTCACGAGCTTCAGAGGCGAGGCACAGCTGAATGTGGGAAGGTACGGGCGCCTCGTCCCGAAGCAACAATAGCAGACGACAGCTCTCGCATCCCTCGACTGACGCTCCGCAGACGGCGGGGCACCCAATGGGAGGTATCCCCGACATGAGCGAAGACGAGAGACTCGCCAAGATCAAGGACCTACTTGACTCAACACTCGCTGAATTCGAGGCCGTGTTCAAGTCCGCAGGAACTTTCGATCAGTCGCGGGTGGGAAATGGCTGGACACCCTCAAGCATTCCTGTTCAGACGTACGCGATCGATGCTATGCCGATTGACCAGGCCACGAAGATTGCGGAGTCGCGTAAGGCTAGGGCATTTGGACCCATAGGGTGGTTCCGGCTACGCTCCGGACGAATACAGATGGTGGGTGATCCCACACTAGTCTTCTTTCCGTTTTGGCGAGTGAAGGGGTATCATGAATGCTTCTACTTCAGAGGAAAGACGTACACAGCAACTGTTCCGGACGATGCCATCGCCGTTCAAGTGGGCGGGCGAATTCGGCCCTTGACTTCTCAAGTCAAGACCAAACGCTCCATTCTTGCAAGAGCCACGGCCAAGATCAGACATACACTGATGGCTCGACCGGCACCCAAGCACTTCACAGTTGACGGAGCCACAGAACTTGCCTACCAGTTCAAAGACGCCTCGGTGCTTGTCGACGGGGAGGGGAAGGAGGATGTCTCGATGGAGTACCTTCTTGAGAGGAAACCGCAAATGCACCGCATGGAAGAAGGCGCCGAACACGGTGACCAGAGACCTACTACCAAATTCACCCCGTTGGCTTTGACAGCAGAAGATGCGGTACGATTTCTTCACAGCAAAGTCGTAAAGCCGCCACCTGTCTTCAACAAGATACTGACGAATAGATTCGAGATCACCGAACTCAGTCTCCTTGAATTGCCGATCTATGTGTTCAGGTACAAGTACCTGGGCAGAGACAAGGAATTCCGAATTCACGGAGTAACCGGCGAATTATTGAAGTAACGACCGAGAGACGGCGGCCTCAGACGACCTCTAAGTGCCGAGATAGCTCGCTTCGTTTCAAGATACAGACGCCGCCAGAATCTCGCAAGTAACCATCTGATCACAAGAAGAACGACAGCGGCAGCGACGACTATCTCAAGCAACGAGTATGGTTCTGCGGTAACTTCAAGAGACTCTGATCCCGTGTTTCCGTAGATGTCCGTAGCCTGGACGGATAGCTTCCAGCTTCCCAGCCTGAGCAGATCGCCCCATGAGAACGCATATTTGATGATCCAAACCTGGCTCGTTCTGTCACGAGTGACTGTTACGTTTACCTGGGCGTTCGGAGCGTTCAACCAAGCCCGAATTGTGGCATTAGCGACTGACGTGCCATCAGGATAGCTGACCTGGGTATATGCCACGAACGTGTCCAAGGGAACCTGGTAGCGGGTTGAATTGAGAACGGAACTCACAAGAAGCGCTGCGGGAGTCACGACGAAGCTACTCGTCTCGACATCCTTTTCAGGGCCAACGTTCCCTTTCCCATCGTCAAAAGCGTTCGCAGCCATCACGAACTTGTAGTTCACGTCGAGTGACGCGTTCCTCGGGATTCTTGATTGAGCGATCCAGATCCCGCTCGTCGTCCCTGAGACTGTAAGGGCAAGATCCTCTACTTTGATCTGCCCTGCATACAGCGCCGCCGGTTTGAGACCATCTTTGATGGTCATGACTTCCGACGAGTCAGGGTACCGTATGACGAACTCCGCAGAGGCTGCTTGCATTCTCTCATACGACGTATTAGGCTGGACATGAATCGTGACGTTCAGGAGCGCCTGGGTTACGGAGAACTTCGAAATAGAAACGAACTCGGCGTTTGGAGAGTCATATGTTCCCACGCCGTCTATGAAGATAGTGTAGGACTCAGTCACGGCATCCGATGGAATCTTCCAAGTCGCAATGAAAGTGCCAGTTTCGTTTGCGGCAATCGTCGAATCATAAACGAAGGCGGCTGTAGGGTCTCGGATGGTTACCTTCAGACTGGTCTTGGGCAGGACGCCGCCGCCTATTGCCTGAACCACCTGCGTGCGCTGGTAGACGTACTTGTCGGTCGCCCATATACCGTAGTGCGCCCGAGCGATCGCGGCATCTAATTTGGTGGAGTTCGAAACGCTGACCAAGTACGTTCCTAGGGGGGAAGTCGGTTCAATCGACAGAGAAATGGCAGGCGGAATTTCTCCCTTGTCTGTCGTTGCAAATGAAAGGCCCGTCTCGCGAGTTGAGTTGTCAAGTGGTGTTTGAAGCCAAACCACATACTGTGTCTTCGGCGAGTAACCGTCACCTTGAAACAGAATCTGTTTGTCGCGCAGAGTGTACAAAGGTTGGTCCGTTGCCAGAGAGGGATGAGTCTGTGCCATGACAGGAAATGGAAGACAAGCGAGAAGGACGACGCCAGCCAGCATCATGACCATTGTCGCCGCTCTCGGTCTCATTCGCAGTCGCCCTTCCTTCCGATCTTTTTGCTACATAACAGCTTCTGAACTGGTAATTAACAAGATCAGGCATGGCCGGATCAATCGGAACTGGGTTCGGAGCTGAACCATATCCGACTCACTACCGTTCACGATAAGACCACCGCAGGCATTCAGCAGCAGCGGTTTCATGGCCCTAACCTACCTAACGACCCCATTCTGTCTGTACTATTGCATGGTTTCCCTCAGGCCGTCTTCAAGCGAATACTCTGAAGAATACCCGAGCTCGTCCTTCGCCTTATCGATGCTATACGCCCTGTCTGACGTGACGACATCCACAGTCTTCGGATCCCACGTGAAATTCTAGATACCTGTGGCGGTTCTTGCCAGATGAACTGGATACAGCAACGCCTTTGCGAGATACTTCGGCAGACTGATGGTAGGGGGCTTTCTGCGGCACATTCTTGAGAGGATCCGGTACACTTCGGAATAGGGATACCACTTGTCCTCGGTTATGAAATACGTCTGGCCAAAGGAGTTTTCATTCTCTAGAGCAAGATAGAATCCTCGGACTGCATCCCTGGCATGTACAAACTGGATAACGTTTGACCCTGAACAAACTAGCATTCTAGTCGCCATCGAATTATGCGCAAAGGATGTGATTGTGTAGAACGAGATGTCGTCAACATTTCTGGGCCCATACGTCCCAGATAGCCGGATTATTGTGAATTTGATCCTATCACCATATTCCTTGACCACATTCTCAGCCTTGAGCTTAGATTTTCCATACTCGTACTGGGGGTTCGGCGGATGATCCTCGTGAGCAGGGATTTCCTTGACAGGCCCAATTGCCTCGGTCGAGCTGCAGTATACGAATCTTCTTACTCCTTCACCGAGACAAGCTTCAAGAAGATCTCTCGTTCCCTGAACATTCATACTATTGTAGATTTCCCTCTTGCCGTGAAAGGTGTAGTAGGCACCTAAGTGGATGACAGCTTGAACACCGCGTACCGCTTCTCTAAGCGAAGGAGGACCGGTCAGGTCAGCAACTCGTTTCTCCAAACCCAGACTGCCACGAAGGGCGGTCTCGCTGGCCCTCCTAACCATCAAAACAACCGCGTATCCTTTCTCAACGAGAAGTTCGACCAAGTGACCGCCTAAGAAGGCCCGAGGCCCCTGTGACAAGTACCCTCAACCCGCAGTCCTTCTTGTTGGTTGTTGCTTTCTGACACAGGCGAGATCAGCTGCTTCTCACTCCAAGGGAAGATGGTAGTGATGCTCGAGAAGATGATAGTATTCCTCTGCCGGCATGAGGGACTGGAAAGCGCGTTGCACGACTTCCGTCAGCGCGGGATGGATGTGCATGGCGTTGAACATCGGCTGTGCGCTCTGCTCAGGCGCGTACATCAGGTTGATGATTTCTTGGATGACAACCGACGCGTGGGGACCTATGATGTGCGCTCCCAAGATCTTGAGGGTCTCTTTCGCCAAAATGACTTTAACAAAATAGTCTTTCACAGCCATTGCCTCTCCTTTGGCTGTGTCCTCGTACCGCTCAAATCCGATCAGAATGCCGCCAGCACCATACCGTTCCATTGCTTCCCTCTGCCTCAAGCCCACGCCTGCAATCTCCGGGTCCGTGAAGATTGCGTGAGGGACAGCGTGGTAGTCTGCTTCGATTCTCTTGTTCAGCACAGCGTTGTTGTAGACGATCACCGATTCGTAGTTAGCCGCATGCTTGAAGAGATGTTTGCCGTTTGCGTCTCCGAAAGCCCACACGTTTGGCTGAGAGGTTTCGAGACGCTCATCGACAGTAATCCATCCTCTTTCGTCGGTCTTAATCCCTGCTCGTTCAGGATGAAGAACATCGGTGTTTGACCCGCGTCCTGAAGCAATTAGGATTTCATCTGCCTCAATTGCTTTCTTTTCTCCGGTCCCTCTGTGTACGGCGGTCAGTCTCTTCTTATCTTCCGGTGTCTTGTCCGCCTTCACTACCTCATAGTTCGTTAGGATTGTCATATGCTTTCCTAGCTCTCGTTTGGAAAGCGCCGATACCTCTGGCTCTTCTTTAGGCAAGAACTGCTGGTTGCGACCGATGATGGTGACTCGGGAGCCCATGGCCGAGAGGAAGTGACCATATTCCGCGGCGATGTATCCGCCGCCCACGATCGCTACGCTCTGCGGCAGTCTCGTTTCATGAAGAATCGTATCGCTCGTATGATAGCTTACCTCCTGTAAGCCGCTGATCGGAGGGATAATTGGCTTCGATCCAGTGCACAGGAGAATCATTCTTGAAGTGATTGTCTCGGATCCGACCTTCAGTCTGTACGGGCCGATGAACTCCGCCACTGAATGATAGTAGTCAACGTTCGATGATTGCGTCAGTCCCTGCCGGATTCCCTCAATCTCACCGTCTATCAGATTTCTCATTCGCTTCATTACGCTTGCGAAGTTGATGCCTTTGATCTCTACATCGATCCCGAAAGCTTGGGCTCTCTGATCTTGCGAACCAGGAATCCCTGGGTCTCTGGGTCTTCTAGCAGGTCGGTCATGATGGAGTCCGCCCAATCCCTTTCCTTGTCGACCTCTTGGATGCGTGTCGGATCGATCGGGGAACCGCATCTAGGACAGTAGTCCACCAGCGGATCACAGACTTCCTGACATCTTGGACAGGGCCTTGGCTTCAGCGTGGGTCCTTCTTCTTCATCCGTAGCTAATCCATACATCGCGAAAAGGGTAGGGTCAATGTCTCTGCCGGTAAGGTGATAGTAGATCTGGTGCATCTTACTGCCGTGCACCCAGCCCAGATATTCGTCCATCTGCGCATCAGAGAAGTGTTTTGACAGAAAGGTCGCACGAGAATGACGGAACATATGCGGTCTCACTGATTTACCGACGCTCACCTTGGAGGCGAGTCTTTGCAGGATGGACCGAGCCGCCTCATATGACAGCGCAGAAGCATGGTTGAGATCGACCCAGAGGGGCGAGTCGGGGTTTCCGGAGCCCGGATGAACGTTGAGCCATCCGGCGATGGCGGAGCTGCTCATTATGACTCGTACGCGCCTCGTGCCCGTCTTCCCCGCGACTAGCAATACGGTTCCACGTCTATCAAACTCGACGTCCCTAATCCTCATTGAGAGCAGTTCGCCGATTCGGCATGCACTGTCATAAAGAGCAAGCACAAGAGCTCTGTCTCTCGCGTTTGTGGCGGCTGACCCTAATCGCTTGACGTCGTCCTCGGTCAAGAGTTCGCTTGGAAGGATGCCGTTGCCGCGGATCCGCCCGGCGACCCTGATCCATGATACTTCTCGCGGATATCCTCTCGAATGTCTCAGCCACTTGTAGAACTTCCTCAGGACCACCTTGTAGCTCTGTTTCGTCCAGTCCGAGACCGAGCTAGATTCGATCTTGGCGACGAGGCTGACGATGTCGTCCCTCTTGGCGTCGGTGAAGTTCGTCGATCCTAGGAGTTCAGCGGATCTGGATAGTATGTTGATGTAACGGATCAGTCTGGGTTTGCTCAGTCCTTCGGCAACCGCTATCTCATGGAAGCCCAGTATCCGCTGCCGGTTCGTCTCCGAGACCTTGCTGTTCTGCTTAAGGTTCCGGAGGGCTAGCTCCAGGCGTCGTGGGTAGTTGTAGATGTCCAGACGAGTCGCCGAGGATGGCATGGTCGTGTGGACGACAGGCGGCCGCTATTTAAGCGGAGTGGGACTTGAACAAGTTGTTTGGCGCCGGGAGAGGGATTTGAACCCTCGCGGCCCCAAAGGACCACAGGCTTTGTGTCCTCGATTCCAGGCCTAGGCTCCTCAAGTTGGGATCTGCCCCGTACCAGGCTCGGGAATCCCGGCGTCGATCAACCGTACATGTTCCATTGTTGAGCAGTTGGTCTTGAGCCGTCATAAAGATTCTCATGAACGTGATCGAGATAGTATTGCGGCTGCCTAGTCGCGCCACATTCTTGGGTATGTCCTTCGAGGCAGGAGGACTCTCATGACTTTGGCAGCAATTCCTTTTTCTTGCTGAATAATGGACTCGCTAGAGATTGTACTCTTGGCCAGCGCGACTGCTTCACCCTTCAGAGTCATTATCGCAACTGTCGAGTCTTTCGGGAATGGGTCCTCGACGCTAACAACACCAGGAACCGCTAGGCTAGCTCCGTGGCAGACTGCGTCGACAGCAGAATCTCTGATGTGGATCTTCGGGATGTACTCTAACGCATCCTCCACCGGTCTAACCAGTTTCCTGATCATGCTCTCATCTCCCTCGAGGAACCTTGCGTGAGCGTCGACAAGTTCATGGAGCGTGTGTAACTCATTCGAATCCGTGAAGGGCCCAGATCTTGTTCTCCTGAGCTCCTGCATGTGAGCTCCCGGGCCCAACACTTCACCAATGTCCGAACACAGTTTGCGGATGTACGTTCCAGCCTGACAGCCCACTTTGTATAGAACGCGGTTCTCGTCTCTTTCCAGCATGTCCAGGTAGTATATGGTTCGCTTCCGTGATTCGCGTTTCACAGAGGCTCTAAGGGGCGGCTTCTGATGTATCTCGCCCGTGAACTCTTCCAGGACTCGGTTCAGGTCTTCATCAGAGACTTCACCATGGAGTATCATGAGGCACACGTACTCCTTGCCGGAGTGCAGGAAAGCCTGGACTACTTTCGTGGAATCCTCGAGAGCGACTGGAAGTACGCCGGTTACTATGGGATCTTCCCAGCAGAGCTTGCTTCTAGGGTCCCGCCGTGACCGGCGTGCTCCACTTCAAGGATCTTCTTCGTCCACGCCGTGACTTCGTGACTCGACGGTCCAGCCGGTTTGTCAAGGTTGATTATCCCGAATCTGATGTGATCCTGGATTGGTCGATCGGTAGGCTTGTGACCGTACTTTGGATCCGTTGACTCCTCGCACTTCTTGACGATCGTTCGCTTGAACTCCCATGGAGGCGAGATTCTCACATCTAGCACCGACTAGACAATGCGCATCCGCATATTAAGAGGAGCCCGTGCAACAGTCCTGGTGTCGTATGAATAGTGCAGGGCGTCTCAATCGGCGAGGGCTTGACGAAAATTCTCTCGACCGGTTATGGCTTGACTTCCGATTTCATGAAGCTGGTTTTCTTTGTTTTCTCCAGCGCCTTCGTGACTTCCTCGTCTGTGGCGCCTTTCTTTATCTCGATTTGCTCTCGAGTTGCTTCGATATGTTGAATGTTCACTCGGCGTCGCTTCACTTCGGTCAACTTGGGTGGGCCGGTTACCAAGGCGAAGTTCTTGTCTATGACGTCGAGCACTACGCATTTCTTGCCGGCCTCTCTTCCTGAGAGTTTGACGCATATTCTGCCAACATCGAATCCTGTCATATCAGCGCCACCTGATTGGCGGGTCTGCTTAGATAACTCGATGTACTAATAAGCTTACCACAACGGACGCAGAGTGCGTGACCCTTCGGGATTCATGTGCGGTTGTGTCGGCGCAGTATCTCATGGATTTTGGACATGAGTTCTGCGCTCGTGTCCTCCACGGAGCGGTTTCCATTGTCAATTATGATGTTATATGGTGACAGATCGTCTATGTCAATCCCATAGTACCGCTTGTATCTTTCGCGCTGTATCCGCTCACGCTCTAACGTGTGTCTGCGCGCTGCTTCATAGTCCACGTGATCCCGCTTGGCAATTCTCGCTATTCTCTCTTCGTTCGGGGCTTTCAGGTAGATGCGTATCTGTGCGAGATCTTTGGCCATCCAAGCGGCAAGTTGTCCCTCGATGACGGCATCTCCCTTCGCAGCTTCCGCCGCACTTCGCTCATCGATCATGCGGTCGACCTCGGGAGAGCCTGCTGCCTGCTTGCTCAATTCTCCAAGACTGACGCCTTTTTCCTTCGCGAGGTCTCTGAACAATTGACCTGCTGAGACGTATCTAAGCTTGAACTGTTTTGCAATCATCTTGGCGTAAGTGGATTTTCCTGTTCCGTGCGGGCCTCCGATCGTGACAACTAGGCCCATCTATGTGGAGCCCCGAGCTTTTGCCCTGAGTAGGCTCCTCAGGCACGAGGCACAGATGCTTCCGCCGTATGGGCGCGAGGGGGCTCTAGCGCTTCCCGGAACGCGATGCAATCTGGTGAAAGCGGTTCCATGAAGGATTTCACCGCAGACTCTGCACCGCGCCATCCCTTTTCGTCCCCTACGGTAGCTGACTGATCTCCTTCCACCAGGAAGACGGACACGTGTTCGTTTGACGGATCTTGATCTCTTCGATCGAGATGGCAACTCAAATATCCTCCGGATTGACACCGAGAATTCTCGACAGTGGAAGGCTGACGGTGAACGAGCATATCAAGTACCAATAGAAGAAGCCTAGGCTGGCACCAGCAAACGGGATCGCGATCGGCAAATGCGCGACAACAGTCGACCCAAAGGACCCGCTTAGCACGATCCAGACCAGCCAGAAAGGTATTATGAAGATAAAGCTCACTTTCATTCGGTCGAATGCGACTTTGCTCTGCAGTTTCATCATTGCCTGTTGCTTCTTCGTGAGTTGGGCCAGGAGTTTCTTGTTGTCGCTCTTGCGAGCCTTGTCGAATTCCTTCCTCCAGGCGTTGACCTCCTTCGTTACGGCTGCTGCGCGTTTCACGTCGACCAGAAACCTGTTCGCCGCATTGGTTATCACGGCCAGTACCCCTGCAACCATAAGGGTAAACAAAGTGGATGCTGGGATTGAATGGTAGGGCAGCAGCGCACCCATGAGCAAGTTCCAGATCGTGTCGATGGGCTCCAATGCCTAATCTCCTAGGAAAGCTCTTGCCCCTGGATAGAGTTCAGTGACCCGTTCCCGGACAAGGATCTGGTAGTACTGCTCAATGATGCCAACGGTCAGAAGTATTCCCGTTCCTGATCCAAAGGCTCCGAGGAAATCTGCTGACGCAGCAATCACGCCGATAATTATTCCTCCGAGTACCGTGACTACCGGTATGTACCTTTGGAGGAGCTGACGGATGGGTACCTGTGATCGTCTGAACCCTTCAATCTGCATGCCGGAGTCCAAGAGCTGCTTCGCAACGGTGTTTGCGTCCATTCCGCCGACTTCGACCCATGTTACAGCGAAGAAGACGCAGAATACTACCAGAAGCAAAGCGTAGACGCCTGCTCGAACTGGATCGGCCAAGACTCCGGGCAGGTTGTGCGGAGGCACGACGTAGTAGACGAGCCCTCCTGTAGGTTGGTATTGTTGCCCGGCTGTTGTGAACTGTCCAAGGAGGTTGAGCCAGAAGTTCGTGTTTGCCTGATTGTACCTCGACCATACTATTTGTGAAATGAAGTAGATGTTCCCGAAGAGTGCGGCCGCGAATATGACCGGGATGTTAGATACGTATAGCAGCTTGAGCGGGAACTTCCCCTTGAATCCACGGTACTTCGCGTATGAGACAGGCACTTCTACCCTTAGCCCGTTGCAGTATATTATGATCGCAAAAACCACGAGGGTTGTGAAGAATGCGACCATGTCGGGGAGGCCTTGCGAGCGGTAGAAGATATTCAGCAACATGTCACCTTTGGCTATTCCTTGTCCGAAGGCTATTATGGCACCATAGAGTTTTCCATCGCTCATCGGCCCCATCGGGGATATCGAATCCCACCAGATCGATTGAGCGACTCCAGCGGCGATGAAGAGGCTTATGCCACTCCCAAGGCCCCAGCCCTTCTGAAGCAGCTCATCCAGTAGCATTACGATCATTCCAGCAATCACCAGCTGGATTAGAATGATAATTTGGGTCTGGAGCGTGATATTGCCGTAGGTGCCGCCTATCAGGTACGCTGAAGCCTCGAAGATTGTCATAACGACGGATAGGATCTTGCTGGCGCTCGTGAACATGGATCGATCCTCTGGGTTGCTCATGTCAATGTTCACCATCCGCGAGCCTGCAAGCACTTGAAGTATGAGACCCGCCGTGACGATAGGGCCTATGCCGAGCTCCATCAGTGTGCCACGGTTTGAGGCGAAGATCACCCTGAGCGCGCCTAGAGGATCTTGCTGCGCCATCCCTTGAGTACCGTACAGTGGAACGTGTGACATGACGAAGTAGATTATCAGTGCCATTGCGGTCCAGAATATCTTCTCGTTGAAGTTCACCTTCCGGTCCGGCGCCGCAATATTGGGGAAGAATCGCGCTAGCGGTTTGAATAGTTCTATGAATCGTACCATGAGGCCGTGCTCCTATGCCGTATTTTTCTCAATTCGGCCCCCGGCCGCTTCTATCTTAGCAGCCGCAGATTTTGAAAAGCTGTCTATCTTCACAAGGATCGGAACTTGTATCCTCCCGGATCCCAGAAGCTTGGTGAACCCGAGAGCTCGCAAGTCCAGAAGCTTCTTTCCCTCATGCTCAGAAACCGCGTGCGCACAGTCTCGACTTGCGAGCAAATCTTCGAGCATACCTACACTCATGACCGACCTGCGCTTATCTTCCAACTTGGGCAGAAGGCGCTTCTTCTTAAGTTGGATTCCGTAGCGGATCACTGCGCTCTTCTTGTGTCTGAATAGCCCGGCATTACCGTGCCCGCCGAGCATTCCGCTCTCTCTGTGCTGTCCAGAGGTCCCCCAACCATGAGTCCTGCTCCCTCTTAGTTTCCTGACTTTTCTCTTGCGAGTTGCCATATGTTGGTCCTCCGGCAGCGTGATCTGCGAACGTCCACTCTTCTAATTCGACGCACTGACACCGAGACTGTTTAGATAAAGGTTTTGTGAAGTATGGAGATCCAGCTGAGCAGCATCTACCTAGCGAGCTTCTGTCGTAGTCTCTCAATCATATCCTGGGTCATCCGAGGAAGATCGAACGTGGGTCCCCAGTTCCACTCTTCCTTTGCTGCGGAGTCGTCCAGAGATCTTGGCCAAGAATCTGCTATGGCCTGTCTATAATCAGGTTTGTAGTCGCATACGAACGTCGGAACGATCTCTCTGATAGACTCCGCAAGCTCTCGAGCCGAGAAACTCATTGAATTGACATTGAAGACTCGATGCTTCAACCGTGAACCATCTGCCTCAGCTAGGTCCATGAGCGATTTGATCGCATCGGGCATGTACATCATCGGTAGAACCGTGTCTTCTCGCACATAGCATGTGTAGCGTCTGCCTTCTACGGCAGCGTAATACATCTCAACAGAATAATCCGTAGTGCCCCCTCCAGGCATTGTCTCGCTGCTGATGATGCCAGGGAGACGTACAGAACGAAAGTCAACGCCAAATTTTCGGAAGTAGTATGCTCCCAACAGCTCTCCAGCTACCTTCGTAATGCCGTACATGGTGGTCGGCAACAGTATCGTATCATTTGGCGTACTGTCACGTGGAACTCCTGCACCGAAAACGGCGATTGAGCTCGCCGTGATAAGACGTTCCAGCTTGCGTATTCGCGCGACTTCCAGAACGTTGAACAATCCGCCCATGTTAACCTCGTAGCATAGCTGGGGGTTCAATTCGCCGACCGCTGAAAGAATCGACGCCATATGGTATATTCTGCTGACCCCGTTGCTCACAATCGTCTTATCCAATTGGTCTCGGTCAAGGACGTTCAGATACTGAAATGGGCCCGAGTCGATGAACTCCTTCGTCGGCTTTGTCTTGTGCCCTGCTGCAATTACACGATCCCTTCCATATTTCTTCCTGAGCGCCTGAACGAGCTCAGTGCCGATCTGGCCAACTGCCCCAGTCACAAGTATCCTGTTCACGCAGTGCAACCTCCGTCAGCCACGTGGTCACAGCCTTCACAACCGAACCTCCATCCGGTGCATTGAGCTTTTTTCTGCAACCCCAGTGGCTCTGAGAATGCTTCCACTCACCCCACTTCCTATGAGACCGAGGTCTCATTTCCTCTTATGCTTTCTCACCTCTATCTCCCCCTTGAGAAGGCTTCGAGTCGAAAGCCTATTATCCGTCATGACGTTGCTGCATGCTGTTTTCAGATGAGGTCCTAGACGGATCGTTTTGGATATGCCAAAAGACAAACTTGCCTTCCTTCGCGAAGAGTACTTGGCTCTCGAAGCGGCCGGTTTGGACTGGAAGCTTCGGACGCTCCAGGGCAACAGTGCGCCTCACTGCATAGTCGATGGCAGAAAGGTGCTCATGCTTTGTTCCAACAACTACCTGAACCTCACGAACCACCCCAAGCTGAAGGAGGCAGCGAAGAAAGCGATCGACACCCATGGTGTGGGTTCAGGCTCTGTAAGAGCAATAGCGGGGAACATGGACCTCCATCTGGAGCTTGAGAAGAGACTGGCAAAATTCAAGCACGCGGAGGCCGCCCTCGCGTATTCGACAGGGTTTGCGGCAAACGCAGGCCTCATCCCTCAGCTTGCCAGTGAAGGCGACATCATAGTAAGCGACGAACTAAATCATGGAAGCATTATCGACGGGGTCCGCCTAAGCAAGGCAGAGAAGACCGTCTACAGACACTGCGACCCTAGCGACTTGGAAAGAGTCCTCAAAGAAACCCAGGGCAAGTACAGAAGAACGCTAGTCATCTCGGACGGGGTTTTTAGCATGGATGGTGACATCGCGCCATTCGACAAGATAGTGAAGTTGGCCTCAGAGTTTGAGGCAATCACATATGTTGACGACGCCCATGGAGACGGAGTCCTCGGCGAGAAAGGGAGAGGGATAGCGGCTCACTTCCAGATCGAAGGCAAGATCGACATCGAGATGGGCACCTTCTCTAAGGCATTCGGCGTGGTAGGAGGCTATGTTTCAGGAACCGAGGACCTCAGGAAGTTCGCATTCAACAAGTCACGCACTTGGCTCCTGAGCGCTTCTCATCCTCCGCCAGTGACGGCGGCTTGCATCGCAGCTATAGAAGTTGTGGAAAGCGAACCCGAGCATCTTGAGAATCTCTGGGAGAACACTGGCTACTTCAAGAAGGAACTTAGCAGGATCGGTTTCAACATAGGCAATAGCCAGACGCCGATCACGCCAGTGATCGTTGGGGAAAGTTCAGTGGCACAAGAGATGAGCACAATGCTATACGATGAGGGTGTTTTCGCGCTTCCGATTGTCTTTCCAATGGTTGCGCGCGACAAGGCTCGGATTCGCACTATGATGAATGCAGATCACACAAGACCGGACCTTGATGAGGCGCTAGCTGCCTTCGAGAAGATTGGTCGTAAGCTGAAGGTCCTGTGACGCGTTCGTTCATCGAATCCAATCAGCGTGCGTAACGGTGCTGTAGGTATTTCGCAGAGCATCGTAGACGGCGAATGCGGTCGAGGCGAGAGTGCTAGTGGATCCGTACGTCCGAGTCCAGCAATCCCTCACGCCTGCTAACGTTAGTACTGTCTTGACGATTTCTCCGCCGACTAGGCCAAGTCCTCGCGGGCCTGGTATGATGCCGACTCGTACGCTGCCGCACTTACCTGTGACTTGGAAAGGAAGCGAGTGAGATCGGCCGCAGCCGCATTCCCAGCTGCCACATCCACGTCTGATGGGGATTATCTTGAGCTTTGCCTGAAGCGTTGCCTTGTCGATGCCTATTCTAACTTGCTTGGCCTTTCCATCGCCTACCCCAAGATACCCGTTGCCATTCCCGACTGCAACAACCGCCCTGAATCGTGACTTCTCTCCAGCGTCTGTTTGCTTCTGAACGAAGCCGATTCCGAGCACTTCTTGCTTCAGATCGGGAAGCAGCACATCAACAATCTCAGGCTCCATGACACGAAGTCCCTGCGTGAAGACTTCGTCGAGTGACAGGATTTGGCCGACCTGTACCATCTTGCCGAGTTTGGTTTTCGGAACCCAACCTGCTTCTCGTTGTTGTGTGGGTGCGTATGCCATGGTCCTATCGCTTCCTAGCCAGCTTGTGTGCTTCGATATATTCGTCGAGATGTGAGGCGCTTCTGAAGGATCCTCCTTTCGCCATAAGAAACAGTCTCCTGTAGGTCTGGGTTTGTATCATGTGTTTGTCTCTCAATTCTCGCAATCTATCACGAATTGCACGGATACGCAGGATCCACGCAGTTTTCCGCGGAAGACTGGCTCCCTTTCGTGAACCCGAACCCCTTCGTCTTCCAGCTCTCTTCTTAGACTTGACTGCACGTGATCTTCCCTTGCTGCTGCCCCTTTCAGGGAGGGCACGAATTGCTCCTTCATGTATGAGCTTACGGATCTCTGTGTGCGTGATGGCTGAACTGATCGCATCCATATCCTCGGGGTCCAACCATATTCTGTTCTGGCCGACTTTGAGGATGCTGGCAGCCATGCGCCTTCGTGATCTAACGCTCATTCTGACTTCGCTCCAGTCGATGCGGATTCCTCTTCTGACTTCGCCGGTTCGGGCTCTTTGACAACTAGCTCTTCTGTCGGAGTGGGTTCAGGCTTCTTCAATCCGGGGTTTGCGACTGTCAGTTCCAATGCCTGAGCTCGTTCCATTATGGCGATTCTGTTTCTCTCTCCGACTGTGTGGCCGATCTTGACGATCTGAGTCTTCGCATCGATTTTCTCAAGGTCGGCCGGGCGTCTCACAATGATCTCTTCAAGTCCAGAGGGGTGGAGGCCTCGCTCTTTTCGGCTCCTCTTGTAGCCGACCTTGACGATTTTAGGCCAGCCTCTCATGCCCAGTCTCATCTTGCTGGTCTTGCCTCGGGGCCGTCTCCACCGTTCCTTAACCCTGACGTACCGCCAACTTTCCTGCCGTACAAAGCGGGGGGTGCTGCGTTTCTTCTTAGCCAACTCACATGCCTTCTTTTCGTTCGAAGAGGTAGATCCCGTCAAGGAAGACCCGTTGGTCTTTGTCCTTGATCTTCGTGGACTGTTCAATGTTGGCTGCAGTTTGACTTACGTCTTGAAGACTGATGCCTTGGATGACGACCTCGTCGCCTGCTGCTTTGACTTTCGAGTCTCCAACAATCCGGGCGATGCGCGGGGTTTTCTCGCCTGTGAAATTCTCTATGAGCAATTTTCGTTCTTTGTCATTTACTTTCAGGGTGACCGGGAAGTGAGCGTGGACAACCTTCATCTTGAAGGTGAATCCTGCCTTGACGCCTTTGAGCATGTTGCGAATCCTTGCTGCTGCTGTTCCCGCCATTGCGATGTCTGCCTTTCGTGGCCATGATGATCTGACACGGACTTGCCCCCTCTCAACCTCCATGGTGCATGGGAGGTGCGAGAGATCCTCTTCCAACGTGCCTTTCGGGCCTGATGCTTTGACCTTTCGGTCGGAGATCTCGACGGTGACTCCTTCTGGGATCTCGACGATTCGCTCTACGAACTCTGTCGGCGCCATCTCTTGTCATCTACATGTATTTCTTGAAGCCCAGATTTGGAGCTAGTTCCCTGAAGCATTGTCTGCACAAGTTGAGCCCGTACTTTCGTATGATAGCATCATACTGGCCGCAACGTCTGCAGCCACGGCTTCCTTTGCCGAACTTCTTCTTCCTCGGCATTTTTTTCTTGGCCACTATTGTTGACTCCCAACGATCTCGGTGGCAAAATTGCTTCGGACGAAGCGGATCGCTTCTTCCTTGGTGACCAGGTGGCTCTTTCCTACTTTGCTCTGCCTTATTCTTCGCCTTTTGACACGGAAACCGGGCCGTTCCATAGTTGCAATGACATCGAACCCAATTATGCCCAGTTCGGGAACGTACTTCGTGCCTGGCACTTCAATATGCTCCTTGACTCCAAACGCAAAGTTGCCCTGTTCGTCAAAGCTGGATTCTTTTAGGCGATTGCCAACTGCCTCTAGGGCTCTTTTCATGAACTGGGCGGCCTTATCCCTGCGCAGTGTCACTTTGCAGGCGATGGGTTCTCCTTCTCTAATCCCGAAGTCCTTGACCGTTCGTCTTGCTCGTTGAGAGGATGGCTTTTGTCCTGTGAGTTCGCCAAGAATCGTCCTCGCTTTCTCGAGTTCTTCCCCTGACTTGCCGACGCCTATGTGGACAGTTACCTTCTCAAGTCTAACCTGCCGCATTGGGTGTTCCTTTGCCGCGGTTTCTTCGACTGCTTGCGTCACTATGCTCCGCCTTCAATCTTGATTATCGGCTTCTCCTCGCCCACGACGAAGAGATAGTCGGCGATGGTTTCGAATCTGTTTCCTGCAGGGTCTTCGATCAAGGCGGTTGCGGTTCTCGCTGCGGTGCTCGGTTCGAGTTTCATGATCTTTCCGTGCCTCCCAATGTTTCTTCCGGACGTGACGATCGCGTACGCTCCTTCCGTAAATTTCAGGTGGCCTAGTATCTTCTGAGTTGGGATGCTGATCTTTACCGTGTCCCTCGTTTTGTACACGTCCTCCTTGGGACTCCGTGAGTCCTGCACAGGTATGATGATACTTCTGCCATCATGTAGATTGAGCTGGACGTGGCCTTTTCTTAGAGTGGTCTTGTTTTCAATCCTGCAGAGTTTGGAATTGGCGTCATCTTTGGGTATTCGCACTGCGGTCAAGCCTTTGCCGACTGCTGGAAGAACCCGGTAGCTCATGTTCGCATCAGCAAGCTCAACGACATCCATCAACCCCGCCGGGAACTTGTGGTCGCGACGAATCTTTCCATCTACGCTAACACGGTTCTGTGCGAGAATGATCTTGCTTTCTCGGGCGTTCTTTGCGTATCCGAGCATGTCTCTCAGTAGGATCGAAAGCGGGATGCAGACTTCCTGTGCGTGAGGGCCTGGACTGGGTTTGACAGCCCACTGTGACTCTTTGGGATGGAGCAGCCAAAACCGTGGAGATTTCTCCCGCTTGAGATGCCTCTTTCCGCCTTTCTTTCCCATTACTATTCAACCTCCGTCTTCTCGACGACGGGCTTAGACGCTTTCAGCGAATCTGCTCGCCATTTGTCGTCCAAGCTCAATCTCGTTATCATGACCTTCGTGCAATGAACGGAAACCTTCTCCGAGGTACCGGCGACCTTCTCTCGAGTCACCCCTTCCACGAAGAGTCTCTGCCTCTCAGTATTGATGTCTGAGACTTTGCCTTCTACTCCAGAAAAATCTCCGCGGACAATACGGACGGTGTCACCGGTTCTCACGGGAACGGATCTTCTTCCGTACGTCGTTCTGAGTTCCGTCGACAGGGGCGCGGCAAGGAGTTTGTGCTTCTGCCAGCTATGCGCCGAATAGCGCGTTTTTCTTTGTTTGCCCGGTCGGGCTGAGACTCTTATGTGCATTGACTGTCACACTACTATGCTTGCGATGTTGGCGACCCTCGGCCATCTCTCTGCTGCCTCTCGCGCGACAGGGCCTCTAATCTCTGTTCCCTTGAGTTCGCCCTCTGGCGTCATGATCACTGCGGCATTGTCTTCGAATTGGATTCTGACGCCATCAGGTCGGTTGAATGGTCTTCTTTGACGTACGACCACTGCCGGGAACATCTGGCGCCTGAGCTCAGGCGTTCCCTTCGATACGGAGACCATTATCATGTCACCGACACATCCTGCTGGAACTCGTCTGAGTCGACTGTGGTATCCCATGACGTTAATGATCTTCAGCTGCTTGGCGCCGGTATTGTCAGCGCAAACGATTCTGCTGCCCAGCGGGAGGCCGCGTGCTACGCGCGGCCTATACTCTACCATTCCCTTTGCGCTGACTGCTCTCGTTCTCGGCGCTGGCATATCATGTCACTTCGGATTTTCGGCAGAAAGCAGCCTATCGTTCTTTAATGTTTTGATGGTGCCAAGCCTAGGCACTTGGGAGGATCTTCTCGATCGCAACAAATGAAACCTCCTTGCTGACTGGTCGGCATTCCATTATTCTCACACGGTCCCCGTCTCTCAATTCCAGGCAGGGCGGGTTGTGTGCGAGAATCCTGCTGCGACGGCGTTCGTAGCGCATGTACTTCCTTACGTAGTGGAGGTGCCCTCTCTCGACCGTGACAGTGCCGCTCATCTTGGTGCTCACAACCGTCCCATCTAGGATCTTTCCTCTAACAGGAAGGGTACCGTGAAATGGACAGTTCGGATCTTCACAGGCCTTCTCAGGCGGTTTCACTCCGATTCCTACTTCTCGCATCACCATTTCCTCCCTCTTGCCTTCATCCGGTTTTCGGGCCTCCCAACAAGTCTCGCTCCTTCAACTTCCACGACGGAACCGTCAGATAGATCAAAACTGAACACTGCAACTCCCTTGGGGATCACCCTCACTCCTTTCCTAGTGCTGAGTTTGACAGTGTTCCTCGTCTCATCGATGATACGTCCACGGGTGCCCACGAGGAACGTATTCGAACTTCTCGCAACGATTGTCTTCAACCCGATCAACTCGTGCCTCAAGATATTCCCAGGTTTGATCGGCATTACTCCCTCACGGGCGACTTGGTCGCCTTGGTCTCCGCGGTCAGAAGTCTCGCAATGGTCCTTCTCAATTCTCTGATCCGTGCTGGATTCTCGATTCGGCCTCCTGATTCGACTGTGGTGCGCACCTTGGCCAGCTCGGTTCTGAGCTCCCTGAGCTTCTTCTGCCTCTCATCTGGCAGAAGCTGGGACATCTCACGCTTTCGCAGTATTGGCATCTTTCTCTGTCTCCTCGCTCTCTTCTTCGGTTTCGGTAGCTGTTTCCTTCGGCGGTTCAGGTGCCCGCTCGCCCGGGATTCTAATCTCTGGTCTGTCGGGGAAGTGTGCTCCCGGTGGCAGGATCCGCACAGCTATACCGAATAGTCCTTGCTTCAACTGGATATCCACCACCGCTCTCTTGACTTGCTTGAGCACGGCGTCCCCGACGCTCGGAAGGTAGCCGTCCTTGAACTTTTCGTACCTGGCGCGGTCGGTGGTCAGTTTTCCACGGATTGCGACTTCGACCCCAAGGGCCCCTGCCTCCCTAGCTCGTTGAAGCGCCCAGTAGGCCGCTCTCCTGAAGTGGATACCGCGCTGCAAGGCGGAGGCGATTTGAGAAGCAACAACCATTGGATCCAGGTCGGGCGCTTCAATTGCTGCGACTGAGACCTGCGGATTTTCCATTCCAAATGTCTGTTCAAGGACCTGGGTAAGATCACGAATGCTCTGACCGCGCCTTCCTATTACCATGCCCGGCTTCGCAGCGTAGATAACAAGTCTAGTTCCAAGCGGGGTCTTGGTCATCTCGACTTTGCTATAGCCGGCCTTCTTGAGCTCACCGGCTAGGTAGGAGTCAATCTCGGCCTTTTTCATATTGTCACGTACAAAGTACTTGCTGACTGACATCACGCTTGTGCCTCGTATCCGATCAATTCAATATGGGTGAGAATGTTGAAGGATGGGCTTGATCTGCCGAAAGCACGCGGGATAAAGTTCCGCATCTTCATTCCTCGCTGACTTGCCGCGTGAATTATCCTGAGCCTATCAACATCTAGACCTTTGTATTCCGCGTTCGACTGCAGCTCCTCCAGCAACCCGAGGATCTTGGTGGCAGCCTTCATCGGGTATCGGCCTGCATGCCATCGTTCTTGACTTTTGTGAGGAACTTCTTTCTTGTACCGTCGGTATGCGACTGGGCGCTTCTTCGAAGCGACGTCCTCAAGAAATCGCTTCGCATCGTCGAGTCGCATGCCTCTAATGGCGCGGCAGATTTCTGACGAGGCCTTGGGCGAGATGCGGAGCTCGCGCCCTGAGCACCTCACAGACCGTTCTGGGTCTATCTCCTTCACTGAATACGCCCAGTTTGGCATGCTCTTCTCCGCCAGTATCTCCGAACGCATGGACAGAGCACCATAAAAAGCAATGCCTTTCCCGCAGTCTCGGGAATCAGCAGAGCAAGAACATGTATTCGTGAGCAACAATTATTACACCTCCGCTTCGTCATCGAATGTGTTCATGATGGTGAGACACGGCTTGGCTTCTGGAGGGGAAGATCAACGAGCGATCGATGCGGAACTGAAGGGCACCACACTGCGAGTATATTGGGAAGTATTCAAGTCACCAAGGCCGGTAGGTGTCAGAGAGGTACAGCGCCTAATCCGTTTTTCCAGCCCAAGCACGGCGCTCTATCATCTCGAGAAACTCCGTGAACTCGGCGTAGTAAGAAAAGATGAATACGGCCATTACGAGCCTGTCGAAGAAATCCGGCCTAGCCAGTTTCGCATGTTTCTTCGCATCGGCCGCGTAATCTTGCCCAGGTACGTCTTCTACGCAGCGTTCTTTGTGGCAGCTGTTCTGATGTACCTTGCACAGTCACTGCTCGCAGGCTCGGATGTGAGCGTAATCGCTTTGATCTTTGGGTTTAGCGCTGCGCTGGTCTGCACCTACGAGACGTTTAGGATCTGGAAGGACAAGATGATATGAGCTCGGCGGGGCTTTCCGACTTGTTTCAAACTTTAGACTTATTTCGGGAACGTCACTCGAAAGATAGAGGGCATTGAGATTGAGGAAGGAGCTGTCACTCGCAATCGTTGCGGTAGCGTTGGCACTCATCGCTGTGCAAAGCGCGAGCCTCCTGCAGAGCCCCCCAGCCGCTGCCTTGATGAAAGGCCAATCCGTGATGGAGACAACCGCTAGCTTGCGGATAGATCAATCGACTTCCGTCTCGTTGAGTCAGACTATCGCGTGGGTGGTACTAGGCCCGCTTGCGATAGCCGCGCTCTGCTACCTATTTGTTAGGAAAAAGATCTAGCTGCCCGAGGACAGCATATAGGCGGATTCTCAGGGGTGTAATACACCCTAGAATGCGGAGCAACCCCGAGTCTACTTCAGGGGAACATACATGGAGCTTCTAGACGCCCCTATGCCTGGTGTTCCGTGAACGACTTTCTTGTTTGTAATGACGAACTCCCCTAGGTAGTGCCCGATCATCTCAGGCCTGATGGTGAGGGAGCTGAATTCTTTCCCGCTGTGGACGAAAAGAGTCTTTCCTACCATCTCTGGGAGAATGATCATGTCCCTGCAGTGTGTCTTGACCGGTTTGGCGGCCTCTTTCCCTGATGTCCGGATCTGCTCGAGGAGCACTCTCTGTTGGTCCGTCAGCCCCTTTGTGAGCGATCGTCTTTGACGAGCTGGGAGCAGCTTGATGAAATCGTCCATGGACATTTGTTGAAGGTCATTGATCGAGTGTCCGCGATACGTGAACTCTTTCGGCATTACTTGATCACTTCTGGGAACCTGTTCGACATTGATTAACCAAGACAAAAGAGTTTCTAGAGGATGCCCAGCCTGACGGCTAGGTCTGAGGCCTTGTAATCTGGAGCAAGCTTGACGTATGCTTTCTTACGCCCTTCTGGGGTCACGACAGAATTCACGTGATCGACCCTTACTTCATATAGTTCTTCCACAGCTCGGCGTATGTCGTTCTTAGATGCGTCGACGTCGACGACGAAGGTGATCTTGTTTTCAGCCTCGATTAGAGTAACCGCATCCTCGGAGATTAGTGGATACTTGATTACTTCTTGGATGCTCTTTACTGGCATACTAGTTCCCCTGTTTGGCGAATCGATTCTCAACGAATTCTAGAGCTGACTTTGTCCACACTGTGAGCCTACCAGCATGAGTGCCAGGAGCAAGGTCCTCAACATTCAGGTTCGATGCCTCAACAATATCGACGCCGGTCAAGTTGCGGGCTGCTTTCCCAATCCCTTCATCCTTCAATACGACGAGCAACGGACCGCGCGGATGCTTGACTCGTCTCCCCCTCACTTGTCCTCTGCCAGCACGTATCTTTACGCCGCTACGTGCCCTCGCGACATCATCCCAGAGTCCGAGTTCTTCGAAAGCCTTCTGAGCTTCGCCCGTGGTCTTCAGCTTCTGGAATTCATCCGAGACCACCAGTGGGATACTGAGCACCTTCTGCACTTCGTGACCTCTCGAAGCGACGCGATCCTTGGAAGCTGTTGCTGCAATGGCTGACCAAAGAGCCAGAAGGCGTTCTTTCTTGTTGATGCCCTTTGCAAGTCTTCGCTCTGCCGATGGCGCATGAGTCAAGCGGCCTTTGACGGTCATGGGCGCAAAAGCGCCTTGACCGGCCCTTGGAAAGCGATCACCCTTGACTCTCGGAACTCGAGCAAGGTCTTTGCCGACCCCAACAGACTTGGCAGTCGTTCGTTTTCCTGCCATGGGGTTTCTGCCCTGTGGTTGATACGTTCTGCTGTGAAGAGCAACAACGACTTTCTGTATCACGTCTGGGCGGAACGGAGCTGAGAAAACGGAAGGCAGGCCAATGTTCTCATGGGGTTTGCCGCTGATATCGTAGACTTCTATATTCTTGGAAGGAGATGTCAAGGCTTAGCACCCCTGAACGGATTCTAGGCTTAGGTAGTCGAACGTAGGCGGGGGTGCATCTGAGCCTCTAGCTCCACGTCGTAGAGTTATGGCTCTTCTCGCCGGGCCAGGGACAGTGCCGCTTAGCATTACGTATTCAGCTTTGATTTCTCCGTATCTGATGAATCCTCCCTTCGGTGTCACGTCCTTGCCCTCCTGCCCGATCTTGACCACCTGCTTGTTATACTCGGTCCTCTGATGGAAGCCCATCTGCCCTGCGCGTGGAACTGAATACATGACATAGTGGGGAGTCCATCCTCCAATCGAGCCGACCTGCCTAACCGTCTTTCTTGCCTTGTGAAACTTCCGACGAATTCCAAATCGTTTCACTGGCCCCTGAATCCCTTTACCCTTAGTTACCCCGATCACGTCTAACCAGTCACCTTCCTTGAAGGTGTCAGAGATCTTGACCTCCTTCCCAAGCTGATTTCGGGCATACTCGAATTGCTCTTTTGGTGTTGCGCCGCCCAGTTTCACTTCGAGGAGTTCAGGCGTCTTCCTGCCGAGGCGGACGATCTTAGGCTGGGTTGCCAGCAGTAGTCTGATCTCGCTCACCTTTCCAAGCGAAGACTCTATCTTCGCGAGCCTTTCGCCGTGATTGATAGATTCCGGTAAGGTTAGAAGACGCATCAATTCCTTTAGCGGTTTCTCCATCCAAGCCTCACCAAGCGTCTGAAGCCCCTTGGGCGTCTTCACGTAGGCTCTCAACGCCACTGCAACCATCGGTGGCGTCTCGACGATCGTGATTGGAAACGAAATCTCCTTTCCAAATGTGAGAGACCCTTCTCTGTTGTCAACCCCGACGGCGGTTCTCATCCCCGCCTTGTACCCAACAAATGCCAACGGCTTCGTCTCTTTGATGCCGGTCGGCCAGTATCTTACATGCCCGATCCAGCTGGAGGCTCTCGATCTCGGAAGGTATGCAAGTGACCCTCGTCTCGGAGCGTGAACTTTCCTGTGTCCCATGTCAGCTCACCTATCCACCAATTGCATTCAAGAATGCAAGAGCCGAGTAGACTGCTTCTTCAGTTCGGACAGTCTGTGTTCCTTGATTTGGAACGAAGTTCAGAGTGAACGTGGCAAGCGAGCTGAGCTCTATGCCCTCCTCCGCTGCGATCTCATGGAGTCCTCGCTTGGGGGACCCAAATGCAAGGAGTACGCTGGAAGCTCCTGTTATCGATGTCCTCAATTGCTCAAGCACTGCGTCCACTCTCTCTCCGAGCCTTGACGTGGCGATAACCACGTCCGGCTTTCTCTCTTGCATGAGCCTCCCTAAAGGAAGGTTCTTCAACGTAACCCGGAAGCCCCAATATATGTCTATCCGGTTGTGATCAATCAACTCAGCGACGATCTTTGGAGCTATTCTCTTGATTCGAACAGAGATTCGGGATCCGCGATCAAGTCTTGCAGGGACTTCCGCGAGTGATTCAACTCCGATGTCGACCCGACTAGTTTGCACGTTCGCATCCATGACTACGCCTTCCCTAATCTCGCCGGCCTTCAAATCGGATAGTCGCGGAGAGACTGGATGATTAGGAGTACGAAGAGGCGGGAGAATTCCGGCGAAGCGCAAGTCCGGATTCATCCGCACTAGATGCTTCCTCAAGTGCTGGGGCGTTTCCATGTAGCTGAGTATTGAGGCAATGAACCGTCCTTGACTTGCCGATTCACCACCCGGCAGATCGGCGTAGATCATGACTTCGTTGACTCTGAAGATTCCGAGCGCCCGCCCAAGGAAACCGAGCCGACTCGTCTTCTCCCTGAGGTGAGGAACGTCGGCAACAAAAGAGCATGGAACTGCCACCGTGAGCTTCCATGGCCTCTTGAGAGGAGGCACGTAGGCCTGTCCGAACGCATTCATGTGCCATATACCAAGGCAACAGAACGAAGCTTGGACTCATGTACTTTGTTCTGGGATTAGGAGGGCCTACCACAGCTAGATCGGGTTCAGAGATCGAGGATGAATCGGGCGACGTACCCTCTATCAGTCTTTCTTACTTCCATTCGATGGTAGGTGACCGCCTTTATCTCGACCTTTGCAGGATGGCGTCCTCTCTCAAAGATGCCTCCTTCCGCTTTCGCGACAAGGTGTACGTTCTCGTTCGGTTCTTCGATCTTCTCAACGTGAAACCTCGAGTAGACCTTTCCATCGAGATCGAACTTGAGCAGGAGTTGCTCAAGCCAATCGTGAAAGAGAGAGACCAGATCGTGTGCAATGACCTCAAACTGATCCGTGAACTCGAGCTTGATAACAGTCGGATCAGTCATAACATCGAACATCGCAAAGGCAGACTCCTGAAAAACGGCAGCAAGCGTCGGGGCATGTACTTCGACATACGCGTCGGTCATGTGTGGTAGAAGCTTGTATCGTGGGCGCGCCTGCTTCGTCATGAGAGCTTCGGCATGACAATCGCGTTCGTACGTAAATGCGTTCTTGCCAGCTTCATTTCGCAATCCAATGTCTTGTGTTGGTAAAGTCTTTTAGATGACTCGATCTCGATACACATCGTGGTGCCGGGAACGCGTGCCGGGATATGAGTGATAGTCTCACGTCCCGAAGGCCGAGTGGATTAGCGACCGATGGTGGTCGGTCTATAGGCGCAGGCCTTGAGTCCGCCATGAATGCCGGTCTGGAGAGCCTGTGGCCCTTTGGGCCTCGGGGGTTCGAATCCCTCTCCCGGCGCCATCCCAATCCAGCTATCGGCAGACTATCATCGGTGATTCCTGTCCTGGACTCCTAGTGCTTATGCATACAACGTGAACAAACGGGCAGCAATTCCGGAGCGTCTTCAATGCGCATGCCGAACAAACGAATGCGAAAGGCTCAATTCGGGTTGGAATACGTCAATCTACTAAAAGCTCATCAATTCTTCTCGTGTGTGCGGTCTAGCGATGCGGGCATCAGAACTTGAACTCGTGTTTCTTATCTGTGGTACTAGTGGTGCGGGATAGCAAACTTGAACCATTGATTTTTCAGGCTATGAGAAGGGCGGATCGTTACGCTCAACTAGATACTACAATACGCTAAAATTGTGAGAAAGTCGATTTGGGGCCACATGTCTTGTGTAGCGATGTCGTGGACTGGTGGTAAGGATTCCTCTCTAGCACTATACGAGGCAGAATCGTTAGGTTATGGGATTGACTGCCTAGTCACTTTCGCTCGGAGCCAGGAGCGTTTTCTCGCTCAT
>Ga0315281_10002127_pt1 | contig 29371 bp, 32 predicted proteins | sample YL17G07_0_MG_FD_204540 | JGI IMG/M metagenome (GOLD analysis project Ga0315281, IMG submission 204540) | Sediment microbial communities from Yellowstone Lake, YNP, Wyoming, USA - YL17G07_0 | ecosystem: Environmental > Aquatic > Freshwater > Lake > Sediment | place: USA: Wyoming | collected...
TATATCTTTTTGGCACATTCAAAAAGGCGTATAAAGGAAATGCTTATTTTGGGGTTCTGGAAAGCGCATGGAAACTGGCGCTCAAACTCCAATAATATTATGAAATCCGGACCAGACCTTGTTGGGAAATGCAATTATGTGTTTCCGAGCGAGCGGAAAGCGAACGGGAAACCGGAATCTCGAGACCGGAAACGATCAGTTGGTCAGCGAAACGCAACTTTGGGGGGATTTGTGTTGAACGAGCGGGAAGAATGCGAAATACGAGACACGAAACTCGGAATGAATAGCGTGAAAGATAAAACGGTCATCCAAGTCCTTTTGCTTCATGAATAAGCTGCTTGATCGTGACAAAAAAATTCTTCGCCTGGACTCTGGAAAAATCGGCGTCTGCGGATTTAATCTCTCCAACACCATATGATGCCTGCACTCTCATTGTTCTTACTTTTTCAAGTGTTTCCGAATATTTTTCACTGAGCTCTTTTGCACGATGAAGATATTCGATATACTTTCTTTCGACCTTCCCTTTCTTCGCATAAAACCTTTCAAAGGCCAGGACAGCGCATTCGTGCGATCGTGCATCTATTCCGATAACCCATAAAGCTGCCAATGTTGCGTGATACATGGAATAATAAGCAGCGACAATTGTCCAGTCGAAAAACTTATTCTGAAATAGCGTTTCCATTGCAGCAACGTTCATTTCAGCTTTGTCAAGATGGTCTTCAGCCCGATCCAAATCCGGCTCTTTTTGTATGAGTCTTGGCGGCGACTCTTTCGATCCCTGAAAGCATTTATCCAATCTATCGTACATAAGGCTCACCTTTTTTCAGAACAAAACTCCAGAAATTTTCTTCCCCGAAAAAAATGACCCGCTCATCCCATATGTTCTTGTAGACAGGTTCTTTGGACCATAATTTTTCGAGTTCTTTGATTGAAACTGGATGGAAGGATATTGCTTTGTCTGTAAGCATCTCCTGTTTTTTTATCATGTCCTCAATCTTCTTTTTGGTTTTACCGGTCTGGGTAAGCACAAACAAAAGATCGATATCACTTCCTTCTCTTTGGTGGCCACGGGCTACAGATCCAAACAGAAGGACAAAATAGAGCGAAGGGCGGCATTCCCTGGCTATTTGCGATACAAGATCCTGGACAATAAATCCGTCTTTATTGCCTTTGACAAAATCAATCTTTTTTTCCAGTTCGGCAAATGCAAGTGCCTTCAGGACAAGCTCGCTTTGCCGGTTCAGGCGATAGAAAACCTGTTTACCCTTTTTTTCTCTTAACAGGGCTTTCTGCGCTACCAGTCCTGCCAGATAAACGCCTGCCCTTTCATGATTCGTTCCAGTCATCCGTTCGATCTGTCGTGCATACAGCTCCTTTGTCGGACTATGCCAAAACGCGCCCAATAGCCTGAATTCGGGACTAAGCATGAATCCATTATCAAGCGCATAATTTATAAATGTTGGGTAACCAGCCATATGGCTGGAAAACCAGCCAAAAACGGACCCGGAAACCCGAAACGCAATTTGGCGGAGTGATGGAAATGGGGAAATACAACGAAGAGAGGAAGAAAAAATTTGTAGAGTTAAACTATTATTCAAAATTCCTATAATTGTTTAACACTAAATATCCCACCCCGCCATCATCTTTTTATTCTTTGACTGTTCTTTTCCCACATGGCAAAAATCGATTGGTACATGGAGTTTGTGGATCTGAAATACACCCCTGCGAAAGATGATGTTGTCTGCCTTTTCTATTTCGAGCCTGAAGCAGGGATAAGCCCGAAAGAGGCATGCGGGAGGATCGCTTCCGAAAGCTCGACCGGGACATGGACGACATTGTTCAAAATGCCGCCAAGGATGAAGAAGCTTCAGGCGACAGTGTTCGAGATAGATGGGAATTATGTGAAGATAGCATATCCGCTCGATCTTTGGGAACCTGGAAATGCACCACAGCTCCTGAGCGGGATAGCAGGAAACATTTTTGGCATGAAAGCCCTGAAGAACCTGCGGCTGATTGATGTATCTCTTCCAGCGGCGTACATAAAACATTTCAAAGGACCGCATTTTGGCATGGACGGGATCCGAAAGATGATGAAAGTGCATGGCAGGCCGCTGACAGGCGCGGTTCCGAAACCTAAAATCGGATTCAGCGCTTCCGAGCATGCGCAGATCGGGTTCGAAACGTGGATGGGCGGTTTCGATTTTGTGAAGGATGATGAGAACCTGACTTCCACTTCATTCAACAGGTTCGATGAGCGCGTGAAGCTCATGAGCAGGTTGCGCGATAAGGCAGAAAAGCTCACAGGAGAAACCAAATCCGCTTTCCTTAACATAACTGCTGACACGGAAACGATGAAGAAACGGGCGCACATTCTCGCGGATAATGGATGGAATTACGCGATGATTGATGTTGTTGTTGCAGGCACGGCTTCAGTGATGACCATGCGCGACTATTGCTCTGACCTGGGCCTGGCGATCCATGCGCATCGTGCCATGCATGCGGCTTTTGACCGGAACCCGAAGCATGGGATGACCATGCAATTTTTGGCGAAGATAAACAGGCTGATAGGAGTATCACAGATACATTCCGGTACAGCAGTCGGGAAGCTTGTCGGCAGCAAAAGGGAAGTGACTGCGATCGCGGATGTGTTAAGGCAGAATAAAGTGAAGCCCTTGAAAAATATCCTCATGCCCCAAAACTGGGGGCACATAAAGAGTGCGTTCCCGGTTTCCAGTGGCGGGTTACACCCCGGATTGGTCCCGGATGTGCTGGATATCTATGGCTCAGATCTCGTCCTTCTGGTCAGCGGTGGTATTCATGGGCATCCGAAAGGCACGCGCGCAGGCGCGAGGGCGACTATGCAGGCGATTGAAGCATGGAATGAGAATGAATCGCTTGAGCAGAAGGCGAAGAAGGCGCCAGAGCTTGCACTCGCCCTTTCCAAATGGGGCCATTATAAGCCGAAGTGAGATTATCCTTTCCTAATCAGGCTGATTATCCTATCAACCAACCTTGAATGGAATTCAGGCGTCACTTTCCCGATCTTTTTTATAACTAGTTTCGTGTCAAGCTTGATAATGCTGTCAAAACGCGCATTTGAATTTATGTCCATAGGGCAACCAGCATCTTTTTCAGAAACTGGAATGCAAAAATCGTCTGTTGATGTCGTTATAGGTGCGATCATCAAGAATCCATTTGAATTATAATGCTCATCAGACAATACAATGCAGGGTCGTATTTTGCTTTCTGACCTGTCTGAAAAGAAAACTTTTGCGAGTAATACTTCACGCCTTTCCATGCAGATACCTTTTGATATAGAATTCCGAGGACTTTTCGTCATTTGGATTATTCCATACAGCATCGATTGTCATTTGATTCCATTCATCAGGCCTGTCGCTGACTTGATGTTTCTGCTCTTCGTAATATCTTACAAGGACCAGACGTATTGCTTCAGTCTTATTTGCCGCGAGCCCTCTTAGAATGAGCTCATTGACAAAACGTTCGAGCTCTCCGGTCAAATGCAGGTTTACGTTCATTAAGATATCACCTAAATATTATTAACAATGCAAATGAATTTAAAATCATCGCAAGCTCTTACAAAATGGGGGAAGTACAAGCCGAAGTGAAATATCATGAAAGAAGATCAGGCAGTGACCGCATGCCCAAAATGCAGGAAGCTGGTGCAGGCAAAAGACTACTTTAGGCATCCGCTCGGTTCAGTGATGGCAACGATAAACTGCCAGTGCGGCTATAGCGGCCTGCCGATCCAGCTCACGCTAAAAGAATACAGGGAATTGAAAGGTATCAGGGATTGAGCAGCAGTATCTGCAGGTTCAGGAACGCCGCGAAAGTCACCCATAGGATGTAAGGCACAAGAAGCCACGCAGCAGTCTTGCTGATCGGTGCGAACAGGATTATCGTCTCAGCAATCGCGAACCACAGCAGCACGATCACGACAAGGCCGAGAAGCGGAGACTGAAGGCCGAAGAAAGCGAATGACCAGATTGTGTTTATTGCGAGCTGGAAACCGAAAATTGAAAGAGCGAGCCTTGTTTGTTTTGAATCCAATCCCTTTTGCGCAACAAGATATGCTGCTGCACCCATCAGGGTATAAAGCACGATCCACACTGCGCCAATGAACCATCCGGGCGGTGTGAATGAAGGTTTTACGAGATCATCATACCAGATAGAGATGTTCGCCATTGTGAAATATGAGCCGATCACTCCGGCGAGCTGTGCTAGCAATACGAACGCTATCAGCATAGGTATGTTTATTTTGGGCATGAGTTGGATTCGGAGTGTGTATTTTTATTTGTTTGCTGGAGTGGCCGGTTTGACAAAATGATACGATTTCCCCTTCCGGTCTCGTTACTGGTCGCAAAAAGTGCCAAATATCGCTGAATTTAGACGCAGACGCGACTAAATGTCAAACCTACCGCTCCGATTGATTAAAAAGATTTTTGAATGAAAGCAGATGTGAACGTAGTTTAGAGAAGGAGGCGGGAATATGGCATACGAAGTCAAGGATTTCGGGGCATTGCTTGGGGCAGAAGGTTTCAGCGAAAACCTGCTGAAGAACCATTTCACTTTGTACCTGGGCTATGTGAACAACACGAACAAGCTCGCGGATACGCTGGCTGACATGCACAAGCAGGGAAAGTCGAACACGCCGGAATTCGCGGAGCAGAAAAGGAGGTTCGGCTGGGAGTTCAATGGCATGAGGCTGCACGAATACTATTTCGGGAACCTGCTGAAGGGCGGAAGCAAGCTTGAGACGAACTCGGAGCTGGCGAAAAAGATCATAGCGGATTTCGGCTCACTGCCTAACTGGGAAAGCGAATTCAGGGCGATTGGGGCGATGCGCGGGATCGGCTGGGTCGTGCTCTATTATGATTACTGCGGCGACCGGATGTTCAATTTCTGGATAAATGAGCATGATGTCGGGCACCCTGCAGGGGCGATCCCGCTCCTTGTGATGGATGTGTTCGAGCACGCGTTCCTGGCGGATTATGGGCTCAAGAAAGCGGATTACATCGCAGCATTCTTCAAGGCGATAAATTGGGAGCGGGTAAGGGCGAGGTTCGAGGAATGCAAGACTCCAGTTTGCGTTGAATGCCTGTAGGTGCGATGCATTCTGAGGTGTTGGCATGTATATCCCGGTGATTTTAGGCACAGCAAGGGAAGGGAGGCAGAGCGAGAAGGTTGCGAAATTTATATTGGCAGAAGTGAAAGATGCGAAGGCCGATACCGAACTGCTTGATGTAAGGGACTACCGGATTCCTGCTACTGATAATTCAAAAAAATCAGCGATCGCTAAAAAGCTCTCTGAGAAAATATCGAAAGCCGATGCGCTCATAATCGTCTCGCCGGAGTACAACCATGGTTACCCGGGCGAGCTCAAGATGATGCTCGATATGCTGTATGAAGAGTACGCTGGAAAACCGCTCGGTATTGTCGGGGTTTCCAGCGGGCCTTTGGGCGGGGCAAGGATGGTTGAGAAGCTGCGCCTGGTCGCGATTGAGCTCCATCTGCACAATATAAGGGAAGCGCTGTATTTTTCAGGAGTGAAGGATCTGTTCGATGAGAAAGGGGAGATAAAAGATAAGGATTCATGGAAAAGAAGGGCGAAGAACTTTTTAGATGAGCTGGTTTCTTTTGCTAAAATCAAGACAAAATGAAAGTTCCATTCCTTTATTTTGCCTGTTGCAACCTGCCGAACGTCACAATTCCGATTGCCCCAAGCACGATGGATGCTCCCACCAGGACCCCGATGTCCAGATAGAGTGGAAATTGCGATTGGTCGAGCAAAATGAAACGGAGCGCATCAACCGCATAAGTGAGCGGATTCAGGTCGCTGACTATCCTCAGATAGGCAGGAAGAGTTGAAACCGGGAACAACGCTCCGCTGAAAAAGAACATCGGCCACATCACGAAATTGGAGATGACTGCAAAGCCTTCCTGGCTGTGGAGGTTCGCGCCGATTATCAGGCCAAGGCTTGTTGTGAAGAATGTCAGCAGGAACAGGATCGCAAATGCGGCAAGCAAATCGATCGCATGGATCGGCAATATGACGAGCGAGCCGATCGCGAGCAGGATCACGCCCTGTATCATGGCATCAGTCACTCCGCCAAGAGCCTTCCCGAGGAAAATGCTGCTTCTTGATATCGGAGCGACAAGCACTTCTTTGAGGAAATCGAGCTTCCGGTCCCAGATAATGTAAAGGCCATAGAAAACAGAAGTGAACAGCACGGACATTGTGAGTATGCCTGGGAAGATGAATGCCTGGTAGCTTGCGCCGCCATCCCCGGCATAAACCCCGCCGCCGATCCCTGTGCCGAAAACGAAAAGCCAGAGAAGGGGAGAGATAAATGATGAAACCAGCCGCTCCTTCTCCCTGAGGTAAACGAGCAGCTCCCTTTTCCAAACAGCGTAGATCGCATACATTTCAGGCACGTGTACCACTCGCGTGCATCACGCGGTCGAACCAGGATCCTTCCCCTTCTTCCTGATGGATCTCTTTCCCGGTGTAATGTAGGAAAACATCATTCAAAGTCACTTCGCGCACTTCGACAGACTGCACCTTGCCGGCGCTTGAGAGCAATGCCTGAAGGTTGTCAGGCGCATTCTTGAGGGCAATGGCAATGTAATCGTCCTCTTTGCCGATCTTTGTGACAAATGGCAGCTTTTCAATCTTCTTCAGGTATTTCGCCTCCATGCCTTTCAGCCTCACGATGTCTTCACCGATCTGGTTCTTGAGCTCTCGTGGCGTGCCGAGCGCGATTATCTTGCCATTATCGATTATGCCCACACGATTGCAAAGGTAATCCGCTTCTTCCATGTAATGCGTAGTGAGCACCATTGTGGTCCCGTGCTCCTTGGACAATTTCTCGATGTAATCCCAGATATGCTTCCTGCTCGCCGGGTCAAGGCCAAGTGTCGGCTCGTCAAGGAAAAGTATTTTCGGGCTGTGCATCAGGCCGCGTGCGATCTCGAGCCTCCTCCTCATGCCTCCTGAATAAGTCCGAACAAGGTCATCAGCGCGGCCCGCTAGGCCGACAAGCTCGAGCATCTCCTCAATTCTTCTCTTCCGGCCCGGGTTGGGCATTTTGTAAAGCATCCCGTGAAGCTCGAGGTTCTCCCTTCCGCTCAATATGTCGTCCACACTAGGCTCCTGAAAAACAATGCCGATGCTTTTCCGGACAGATGAGGATTGCTTTCGGATATCGAAGCCTGCTACAGTTGCAGTGCCTGAAGTCGGGTGGATTAGCGTACAGAGCATGTTTATTGTCGTGGTCTTGCCTGCGCCATTCGGGCCAAGCAGGGCGAACACCTCTCCTTCTTCTATCTCAAGGTCAAGGCGGTCCACTGCAAGCGTCCGCTCAAAGCGTTTGGTGAGCTTGTCCACGCTTATAATCGCCATGGAATGCTAATGCAGGACAAGGTTTTAAGACCTCACTAATTATCTTCAATAAGTATCCAAGGTGAAAAAATGCAAAAAAGCGTTTATAGGAATGATGATGGCGATATCCATTATGGGGCAAACGCTCCAGACGGATTCTTGCCATGTGGAAAAAATGATGTTGCGAAGGCGCTGAAAAAGCCTGGCAAAAAGAAGCCTTGGCGCTGCAATGTGTGCAATGATTTGCATCTGGGAGCGGATTATCCTGACCCTTGCCCGACCTGCCTGACAAACAAGTCGTATGTGGAAATCGATATTGCTGAATTCAAGGGCGTGATTGGCTTATGAACAAGACAGATAAAACAGCGAAGATGATGACGAGGATAATAATGTTCTATGGGAAGGAATGCCCGCATTGCCACAGGATGATGCCGCTTCTGAAAAGGCTCAAAAAGGAGGAGGGCATCGCAGTCAGGAAACTGGAGGTCTGGCATAATGAGAAGAACGCGGACCTCATGCAGAAACACCATGCAGTGATAACCGAGTCGTCTGGCGGCGAGTTCGGCGTCCCGGCGTTCATGGATGAGAAAGGCACGAAGGCATTGGTCGGCGAGTTCCCTTATCCGGAACTGAAAAAATGGGCGCTGAAAAGAAGTGAAAAGGTGGGATTATGACGGCGATAGACCCGGCGCTTGGAGTGAAGCTTGTCTATCTGCTTGGTATCACCAATGTGATTTCTTTCCTTTTGGTCGCATTGACATGCAGGTGCATGATAGGGGTGAAGTTCGTGAACGACATGCTGAAAAAGCCATGGTATAGGTGGCTATTCGACCACCATTGCTGGTATTGGCGGCTGTTCTTCCTATCAGTAATCGTCCACATCACGCTCGCGCTGCTGGTTTTCGGGATCCCGTTCTGAAAAAGGGCGAAGTCAAACCGGGACGGTAAGGGCTTTAAGCAGCCATACGACTGCCAAGCCGATGAAAAAGACGAACAGGCATACGAATTTGTAGGATCCTTCAGACTTATGCATCTCAGGTATCAGGTCAGCGGAAGCGATGTAGATGAAATTGCCAGCAGCAAACGGGATCAGCAGGGCAGAAATGCCTCCAATGCTTCCGCTCAGGAGATAACCGACGAGAGCGCCCGCTATCACTGTGCTTTGGGCAAGCACGCAGTATAAGATGGCCTTGTTCCGGTCAAAACCCCCTTTTACAAGAGCCCCGAAAATCCCGAGCTCCTGGGGGAATTCATGAAGCACGACCGCGATTGTAGTCGCTATCCCGAGCGGAACAGAGACCATGAAACTGGCAGCCAGCACCAGGCCATCGATTGAATTGTGGATCGAATCGCCGATCAGCATGAGATATGAGAATGGATGGATGCCGCAATCCTCCCGGTGATGCCAGTGTAGGTATGTCTCGAGCACGACCATGAGGAGGAATCCTGCAAGCACGAATGTCAGCACTCCGGAAGCTGCCCCGCTTTCCAGCGCTTCAGGAAGGAGATGGATGAATGCGACTCCTAGTAAGCTGCCTGCAGCGAATGCGGTGAGGAGATGGACTATCCGGTCAAGCTGGCTCTTGCTTATCCACAAAGAGAACAAACCCACGAAACCCGTAAGGGCAGCGATCACCGATGCACCGATTATCCAGATGAATTCCCCTGCCATGGGAAAGCAATCCGCAACGTGAGTTAATAAATATATGCATGAAAGTTAATAAAAAAGCAAAGGGCTGGCATGTAAGATTAATAAAAAGCTGGCGGATGAACTTGCGGATGAACTTGCGGATGAACCAGAGTCCGAGGACGATAAAATGGCGATCCTGAGCATTTCGATGGATGAGGGAAGCTTGGCTGATATGGGCAGGCTGATGAAAACGACCGGAGTCAAAAGCAGGTCAAGGCTGATTCGGATGGCCCTGGCTTGCCTGCTTAACGAATACCGGCAGATCGGGAAGATGGAGGGCAAACAGACCGTGGTCTTCATGGTGACGCACTCGCGGGAGAGAAAGGTGGATATGGACAAGGTCGCCCACCGTTTTGGGCATATCATAAGGACGAACATGCACCATCACTCTGAAAGAGGGTGCCTGGATATCCTGATCGCAGAAGGGAAGGCTGATGAGCTGCGGGAGATGTTCGGGGTCGTGAAAAACCTGAATGGCGTTGGCAGCGCGTTTTGCTCGGTGATATGATTCCGTTTCTCCATCTTTCCAATATAAATCTTACTTCCGGTTAAAGCATGATAAAGCGGAAGTAACTTCCGGTTGGAGATGTAAAAAGCGGAAGTTATATAAATATGGGATGAGTATAATCATACATGCTATTCGACATACCGGTCAAGGAAAGGAAAGAAGATCTTTTCAACTACAGGAAGGAATTCAATGAATTTTCAGAAGCGATAAAAAGCGGTGAACGCCTCATCGTGATCAAAGGCCCCAGACGGGTCGGGAAAAGCTCGCTTATGAAAGTGGTGTTCAACGAACTTGACACACCCAAAGCCTGGATTGACGCGAGGAAGATCTATGCTGGTGTCTCTCCTGAAGGATTGCTTTATGATGCGTTCCTTTCTATCCTTGAACAGATCAAGCTTGAAGAAAGGGCGATGGCAAGAATCAAATCGCTCACGCTTGGCGGTTTCGGGGCTGAATTGCGGCAACCGAGCCCGAACAAGATCGCAGAGGAACTCGAGAAGGAGCTCAGGTCAAGGAAGCTGAAGGCAAAGATATTCATTGATGAAGCGCAGATACTTAAGCGATACGACGTGGACCGGTTCCTTGCATATGTATACGACAGCCTTGGGGCAATCCAGCTTGTTGTCGCAGGCTCTCAAGTGGGCTTGCTGGAGGAGTTTGTTGGAAAATCAGCTAAAGCACCGCTTTTCGGAAGGGCGAAAACAGAGATAACGTTAAACCGGCTTGAGCGGGAAAAGGCAGTTGAATTCCTCAGGATGGGATTCGAGCAGGCAAAGGCGAATGTTCCGGACCAGGATATGGAAAATGCAATTGATACGGTGGATGGGCTCATCGGCTGGCTGAATTACTATGGGCATTACAGGCTGAAATATACACATGGCAAGGCGATAGACACTCTGAAGAAAGATGCTGCTGAGATAACTTCAGGGGAGATAAAAAGGTTCCTCGAAGCCAGAAAAGGGAAAAAAGAGAGGTACCTTATTCTTCTGAGGGCTTTGTCAGCAGGGCCGCTTAACTGGGAGTCGCTAAAAACCGCTATAGAGATAAAAGAGAAGAAAGAGGTCAGCGACAGCAGGCTGGATAAATATATTTCCGATCTTGCAGCATATGGCTTCATAGAGCGCTCAGATGGCAGCTATGCACTTTCTGATCCTCTGATAAAGGAATCTTTGACTTCCGGTTCAACCTGATTAAAGCGGAAGTAACTTCCGGTTGGAGATGTAAAAAGCGGAAGTTAAGATACTACTTAAGCACTTTTCCAGTTTCCATATACCATAGGAAAAGATCGAGCTCCGCGAGCGAGAGCCTGGTTTTTTCCGCGAGATTACGTAGGACGGATTCGATCTCGAGATAGCGGGCCTTGTTAAGAGTTTTTGTTTTCGGCTTTCCGATCATGCCATTCTTCACCAGGATATCGATGATGTGGAAATCGATTATCGCAAGGTCGTCTATCCCGATGTTCCGAAGGAAATGGCTCGCTTCCTTGTAGCCGAGGCCATGGACATTTTCTGCAAGCCACTTGCGCATCTCGTACGGATCGCATGTATGGAGCTTGCTGCCTATCGCTCCGGCATGTTCCCTCGCCATATAGATGAACTTGGCACGCATATTCGGGAAGCGATGCCCCAAAGAACGGAGTTCGGATGCGAGTTGTTTTTCGCTGAGTTTGTGGAATTTGGATCCGAGCGCCTTCTGGATCCTTATCCCGCCTTCAGCTGTATAATTTGCAGTGAGGATGCAGAAACAGAGCTCGCTGAAGATGTCCTTGTTGGATTTTGCTGCCTTCTGGAACTGTTCCATGCGCTCTTTTACCGTCCGGCTGACTGGGCTGCGCTTAAGCTTCTGTATTTCCCTGATGAGCTCAGTTTCCATCCTATTCTTCATCTTATTCTCCGTTTCAGAGTTTTCCGACGAGCTTTGTACTTGGTTTGAGAGTTTCTTTCCCCGGGCTCCAGCTTGCCGGGCAGACTAATCCTTTGTTTTTTGAGACAAAGGATGCTGCCTGAAGCTTTCTTAAAATCTCGTTCGCATTTCTCCCGATGGAATTGTCGTGCATCTCCAGAGCCTTGACTTCGCCATCTGGATTGATGATAAAAGTTGCTCTTAGAGAAATGCCTTCCTTTTCTATCAAAGTCCCAAATGCCAAACAAAGTTTGTGAGTCGGGTCAGCTCCCATCGGATATTTCACTTTCTTCACCAATGGCGAAGTGTCATGCCATGACATGTGCACATAAGCAGAGTCAGTGCTCATGCTTATGATCTCTGCGCCTTGTTTCTTGAACTCCTTGTGCAGCCCTGCAAGCTCAGCGAGTTCGGTTGGGCAAACGAATGTGAAATCCGCTGGGTAAAACGCGAGCACGAGCCATTTGCCCTTGAAGTCAGAAAACTTCACTTTCTTTATATCATCTTCCTGAAAAATATCGAATTCCAGATCAGGTATTGTATCTCCTATTTTCATAAGACCACCAATCAAAGACAGTGTCCTGACTACATTATAATTATTTTGATTGAGATTCAAATAAGGATTTGATTCGGAATGATATATATGGGAAACCCTTTTCTTTCTGCAATAGAGATTATTGAAAGAGACGCGAAGATAGCTTATGAATGCGACCTGAAGAAGCTCCGAAAAATAGCGAAGCATGACGAGCAGACGACCGAGTTCGGAAGCGCGAACTACATAACAAGCATCCGGAACCGGAGCGCGAAATTCACTGAGATCGTTTTCGAGCCGAAAAAGGAGCATGAGGAGATGCTCGCCAAAGTAACTGATTTTTTAAAAAACAAAAAACTGATCTCGATCGATCGCGTAATGTGCATGCACAAAGGATATCAAACGAACATCCGGCTTTTTGTTACGGAACCATACGCGCGTCTGGCATATATGTGGGGAACAATGCTGTTCGAACCAAGACTCAAGACCCAAGACACGAGACCGGACTTCATCATCGTAGATGTACCTGAATGGCCTGAGCGGAAGATCCTCGTCAACCCGAACAACTTCATCACATTCATACTCGGCTCTGACTATTGCGGCGAGATAAAGAAGGCAGGATTGCGCATGATGATGTACTATCATAAGATAAAGCGCGGCGGGATCGGGTTGCACGCCGGCTCCAAGGTAATCCGTGTCCGCGACAAGAAAGGGAAACTCATCGAGAAAGGAGTCCTTCTTTTCGGGTTGAGCGCAACCGGGAAGACGACCCTCACATGCCACCACCATTGGGTTGATCAATCCGAAGGCGAGAGTGTAATAATCAGGCAGGACGATGTCGTTCTGCTGAATAGGGATGGCTCAGCGATCGGGACAGAAGATAATTTCTACATAAAGACTGATGCGCTTGAGCCAAAATCCCAACCCCTTCTTTACAAAGGCGCAACCTCGCCGAACGCGATACTCGAGAACGTAAAAATAAATAAAAATGGCAGGATCGATTTCTTCGACTCTTCCCTTACTTCGAACGGGCGGGGCGTCGTCATCCGAAAAGAGCTTGATTCCCAAATTGAATCGCAATTTGGGAATTCGCGGACTGCATCAGGCCGCGTACATTTCACGGACGATTCGATTGACCTTGAACGCGTGGATATGATCGTCTTCATCACAAGGCGAAAGACAATCGTTCCCCCGATGGCAAAACTCACGCCAGAACAGGCAGCGGCATTTTTCATGCTCGGGGAATCAGTGGAGTCATCTGCTGGCGACCCGACACAGGCTGGGAAACCGCTGAAAGTCGTTGGAACAAACCCGTTCCTCATCGGGCCGCCAGAAGAGGAAGGCAACCGTTTCCTTGAAATCCTGAAGGCGAATCCAAGGATCGAATGCTACCTTCTTGACACGGGAAGCTTCGGGGCAAGGGAAGAGCAGACAAAAGGGATCAAGATATCAGTCTATGATTCTGCACGGCTTCTTGCAGATGCTGCGCGCGGGGCGATTGTCTGGAAAAAGGATCAGGATTGGGGCTATGATGTGGCGATTGCGGCTGGCGATGTCGATCTGGGGAGGTTCGACCCAAGCCTCTATTATGAAGAGGATGAATACAGCAAAATGACGCAAGAGCTTAAGAGTGAGCGCAGGAAATGGCTCTCACAGTTCAGGGGGCTGAAAAAAGAGATTGTGGATGCAATCTGATTCCGCGATTCAGGCATCCAGCGCTTCCTTTATCTCCTTCTTCAGCTTAAGGACATTCGTCTTGCCTTTCTCGTCTTTCTCTATGACGCCGCACCGGATTAATTTCTCTATCATGCGGTGGAGCTGCTCGATGGGCATGTTAAGCGGGCAGTTTATAATCATTGACGGAAATACTAGTGTGGTTTCCGGTTCCCAGTCTTCAGTTTCGGGGAACAGTGCCCCAGACGCTGGAAACGGGCAACTGGTAACTGGACACGCTTGTGGTTGTGGTGGTTAGGCATGAAAAAAATATCCTTTCCTATTAGCGGGATGGATTGCGCGAGCTGCGCCATGAACATTGAGCGAAAGCTCGGAAAGATGAAAGGCATAAAGAGCGCGAATGTGAATATCGCCAACAACAAAGCGGTTGTTGAATACGACGAGGAGATTGTCGCTTTGGGTGACATAAAAAAAGAGATCGGAAACCTCGGGTATGTTGCAGACCTTCCTGATGGATCTGGAAGCAAAGGCAAGGACCGCATGTTCCTGCATGTCATTGGCATGGACTCGCTCCACTGCGCGAACATAGTTGAAGAGGCATTGAAGCGGGCTGAGGGAGTTGAAAAGTTCACGCTGAATTTCTCATTGGAAAAGGCAGAGATCGAATATGACCGTTCGGTTACCGGCTTCCAGAAAATAAGGAAGGCGATTGTGGATGTCGGTTATGATGCCGAGCTAGTGGATCTTGGCGTGGATCTGGACAAGGAAAAGCTCGCGCGCGAAAAGGAGGTAGAGAATCTAAAGGGCAGGCTGCTGTGGTCCGCGCTGCTTACGGTTCCTGTACTGATTTTAGCGCTTCCTGAGATGCTTAAGGGGATTGCCACTCTGGAATATCCGCAAGCGCTGATGGATAATGTGGCGCTTCTTCAGTTCTTCCTGACCGTGCCGGTCCTGATCCTCAACCGGGATTTCTTCATCCGCGGATCACGCGGTTTGCTGAGCCGGATGCCTGGCATGGACAGCTTAGTGGCGCTCGGGGTCGGGACTGCGTTCGTATACAGCGTCGCGGTTGCAACAAAATTCATAGATGGTAGCGTCTATTTCGAGACCGCGTCGCTTCTTCTGACTTTCATTGTGCTTGGGAAATATCTTGAGGCAGTGGCAAAAGGGAAAACTTCAGAGGCCATTAAGAAGCTGGTCAAGCTTGCTCCCAAGTCCGCAGTCGTTGTGCACGGCAAGGAAGAGGTAGAGATAGCGGCAAAAGATATTGTGGTCGGCGATGTGGTGGCAGTTAAGCCAGGCGAGAAGATCCCGGTGGACGGGATCATCCTCCAAGGCGAGAGCAGCATTGATGAGAGCATGATAACCGGGGAAAGCATGCCTGTTCACAAGCGGAAAGGCGATATCGTCATAGGCGCGACCATAAATAGCACTGGCGCATTCAGGTTCAGGGCTACAAAAGTAGGGAGCGACACCATGCTTGCCCAGATAATAAAGCTGGTGGAAGATGCGCAGGGAAGCAAGGCGCCGATCCAGAGATTGGCTGATATTGTCGCAGGATATTTCGTTCAAGGTGTGATTCTGCTCTCTTTGCTGGCGTTCGTATATTGGTACTTAATCGCTGGCCAACCATTGCTCTTTGCTATAACTATCCTAGTTTCCACGCTTATTATCGCCTGCCCTTGCGCAATGGGCCTTGCGACTCCTACAGCAGTCATGCTAGGAACTGGAAAAGGGGCGGAAAACGGGATATTGTTCAGGGATGCAGAGAGCCTTGAGATGCTGCACCAGGCGAAAATAATCGCATTTGACAAGACGGGAACGATAACAAAGGGCGAAGCCACAGTGACTGACGTTCTGGCTTTCGGCATTGACGATTCTGCATTGCTCAAACTTGCTGCATGCGCTGAAAAAAGCTCTGAGCATTATCTTGGCAAGGCGATTGTGGACAGGGCGAAAGAAAAGAAATTGGAGATTGCGGATCCGAAATCATTCACGGCGATCCCAGGCCATGGAATCAGTGCGGTTGTGGGAAAAGAGAAGGTGATTATCGGAAATCTGGAGCTGATGAAAAATGAAAAAATGATTGCAAGCGAGGCGATCGTGAACAAGATGCACGCGCTCGAGCGAGAAGGAAAAACAACTGTCATTGCCGCCTCATCGAAAAAGATCATCGGGCTTATCGCGGTTGCCGATACGATGAAAGATCATTCGCGCGAGGCGATTGAAAAACTCCATTCCATGGGCTACCAGACAGTGATGATCACCGGAGACAATGAGCGTACTGCGATGGCGATCGCGAAACAGGCTGGAATCGACCGCGTGCTTGCGCATGTGCTTCCGCAGGACAAGGCAGATGAGGTGAAACAGCTTCAGGAAGGTGGGAAGCACAAGGTCACCTTTGTCGGGGATGGGATTAATGACGCTCCTGCGCTTGTCCAGGCAGATGTCGGAGTCGCGATCGGAGCGGGAACAGATGTCGCGATCGAAAGCGCGGGTGTGGTTCTAGTGAAAAGCGATCTGCGTGATATTGTTTCTGCGATTCAACTAAGCAGGTACACTCTTGGGAAGATAAAGCAGAACCTGTTCTGGGCTTTTGCCTATAACTCGATCGGGATACCGGTTGCTATGGGTGTCCTATATCCAGTGTACAGTTTCCAGTTGCCGGTGTCCGGATTCCTGCTCAGTCCTGTGATAGCTGGCGCAGCAATGGCGTTCAGCTCTGTGAGCGTTGTCAGCAACAGCCTGCTGATGAGGGGATGGAAGCCGAAAAGATAGCGAGTCCGGGTTATTTTAAACCATGTTCGATTCTAAAAAAATATGCTATGTATGATGAGAGTATCAAATAGGAGGAATTATCATATGGATACCCATATCTCGCATGCGCTGCGCATCTTTGTGCTGGTCCTTTTCCCGTTCATCTTCGGTTTCTGGATTGTCCCTCACACTGCATACATGGACGGAGTGCTGCTCAGTTCGCCTAATGAGAACAAGAGTATCTCAACGCAGGGTGTTTCCTATTCATTCGTGCACAGCAGCGGTTACATGGTTCCTCAGACAGTGAACGCGATATTCCCTCTCGCCGAATACCTGGATTTCTATCCGTTCGTTTCGCACAGCTATCCGCTTCTCTGCTTTGAGGATAATGGAAGTTTCTTTATCCTTCCTAATGGTTCAGAGACCACGCCCAACCTGGTATGGGACGTTGCCCTGAATAACGCGACGTTCCAGGTGACTCCCGGCTCGCCCGTATGCGCCATTTCAAAGCAGGGGCAGGTGAATAATTATGAATGGCATGCAAGCATAGGCGCGGACCTCGGGAATACCAGCGGCAATATAACCTTTGTCCCAAAGACAGTCACCTATCCGAGGCTGATGATGGAGTATGGCCTGCTTCAGGGAATCATTATGATACCGGTCGCTTACCTCCTGGTCTTCTACCCTGCGGCAGGGATTTTGAGGAAAATACGGGACGGGTTGGGGGCGCAGTAGGGTTTAGGGTTTCGAGTTCTGTGTCTTGAGTCTAGGGTTTAGGGTTTTGTTCCTGGGGTTCAACAAGGTTTGACAACAAGGTTTAACTCGGGAAAAGTAAGGGTACTCATTTTGCGAGTTAAACCTTGTTCGGGTAAAATATGCGCATTTATTATGCGAGTCAGACCTTGTTGTTTGGGTCTTGAGTTTTGGGCCACGGGTTCAACAGGGTTTGGTTTTTATACCAGTTGTAGCATAAGAGCTATTATGGATTATTCGACCTCATTCATTTTCCTCACGCTTCCAGTCGCTGCGCTTGCAGGATTCCTCGGCGCGCTTCTGGGAATCGGGGGCGGGGTTATATTGATCCCGTTCCTTGTCCTTTTCATGGGCGTGCCCATCCAGTACGCGATTGCGGCTGGAATGGTCGCCGTGATCGCGACTTCGACCGGCTCTGCCATTGGCTATGTGCGCGGCGGAGTGACGAACCTGAAGCTCTCGATGTTCCTTGAGGCCGGGACTGTGGCAGGTGCATTGATTGGGGCGATGCTCGCAGCTTCGCTCCCCGCGAACGTGCTCGAGATGCTGTTTGCATTGGTGCTGCTGCTTTGCGCATATTCTATGTTTTCCATGATGGGAAGGTTCAGGAAAGCGGAAAATGATAAGTTGGCGCAACACTTTGAGCTGCATTCGCACTACATTGATGCGGAAAATGGAAGGACGGAATACGGGGTCACAAATTCTGTCCATGGATTGCTTGGTTCTGTTGTTGCGGGCTGCGCTGCCTGCCTGTTCGGGATCGGAGGCGGAGTGATAAAGGTCCCTCTCATGAACAATGTCATGCGCGTGCCGATAAAGGTTGCCGCTGCGACGAGCAATTTCATGATCGGGGTAACCGCAGCAACAGGAGCGATCGTGTTCATGCGCATGGGATATGTGGTCCCTGAGATCGTGGCGCCAGTAGCTCTCGGTGTTATGATCGGGTCTCTAAGCGGAAGCAGGGTATCTAAAAAGCTCAAGCCGGATGCGCTTAGGAAGCTTTTTGTGATCCTTTTGATTTACGTCGGTATAAAAATGGCGCTGAAAGGGGCAGGAGTTGATTTAGGCATATGAGAACACGCGAACAGCTCGAGCACGGGATAAGCCTTGTGATGGCTTTCGGTGTCGGCATTTCAGGGCTCCTCCTGGCCCTGTCGCTCGTTTATGGGGCAATGGGCATGGCCGGGGGAAAGCAGCTCGCGGTCGTGGGAATCCTTTTCCTTGTCTCTACCCCGATCGTCCGCGTCTTCATGTGCCTCCATCACTTCACGCTGCAGAAGGACTGGAGATATATTGCGCTAACCGTATGGGTCCTCCTGGCAATGGCGCTAGGAATCGTCGTTGGCGCAACCGGATAGATATCTAATGAATTCTTAGCAAACTCCGGTTTTCTCTTTTCTCCGATACTTCCCAGCGTCGTCCTATTGTTCGGCGCACCGAACAATGGACCCCGCGCCCATTGCGACCGACAAATCGACGCATCGGTTTGTGGTTTCCCTTTTCGCAGCGAAAAGGTGGACGGGCGCGAGGTCGCTGAAGCGCGGTTTTTCCCCAACCGCTCCGACGGCTATCAGGTGCCTTTCTTATGGGAAAATATTATACTGTTACGCCTTTATGATTATGGCTTTTGCAGTAATGCTTCAGTACAAATCCTGAAATCCTTAGCATAAGATTTATAAGCCAAAACAGCATTAACAATCTGTGATATTATGCCAAGGAAAAAGAATAAAGTGAGAAAATCCGTGAAACAGGCGGATCCGAAAAAGAAAATCTGGCGCGCGTGCCTTCCGATCTCCTGCCCTGTCGAAGGGGCATTGTTCGTGCTTTTCGGGGTTTTCGGCATGCTCTCGTATTTCGGTTTGGCTGGCACGAGCCTGCTCAACTGGCCATTGCTTTCGGCAGCCGCATTCCTTGCGATGGGGCTGCTTATGATGTCAGGATTCTGGAGAAGGGGCTAAGGGCAGCAGGGAGATAACTTTTATTAACCCTGCAGGCGATATCTTAACCATGCCGAAAGAGAAAAGCGAGAGCCAAGACACGAAACCCAAGACTCAAGACACAAAACACGAGACTCCTAAGCCAGATGGCACCATCGAGCGGGTGAAGACAGGGATACCAAGCCTGGACAAGATAATAGCAGGCGGATTCGAGCGTAACAACTCCATAGTGCTGAAAGGGGCGACCGGGGTAGGAAAGACCATTTTCGCGCTACAGTACCTTTACCAAGGCGCTGTGGAATTCGGGGAGACGGGGATGTACCTCTCTTTCGCTGAATCAAAGGAAGCGATACGGCAGACCGGCAACCTTTTCAAATGGGATTTCGACAAGCTTGAGAAAGAGGGCAAGTTCATATTCTCCAGGTACGAGCCGCATGAGATAAAGGACATAATCGCGAGCGGAGGCGGATCGCTGCGCGATGTGATCGAATCAAATAAAGTGAAGCGGCTTGTGATCGATTCGCTGAACGCTTACCTGCTGCTTTTCGAAAACGAATATGAAGCGGACCGCTCAGTGCTCGGGCTTTTCGAGCTGCTACATGGCATGAACTGCACCACCCTCGTGACATCAGAGGACCCGATAACCCCAAGCTCAGCCCCTTCAGGCAGGATGGGCTTCCTCACAGATGGCATAATCCATTTGTATAATATAAGGAAGGGGCAGAAGAAAGTCCATACTCTTGAAGTGGTGAAGATGCGCAATACAGAGCATTCCACTTCGCTTTTCAGGTTCGAGATAACCAAGAAAGGGATCATCATCGAAGGAGAGGGTGCGGTTGGGGATGGGTGATTCTGGCAAAAAAGCCCAGACATCGATCGAAGTGCTGATCATATTAGGCATCGCGCTCCTTGTCATGCTCGCATTCCTGATGCTTACGCAGAGCCAGAGCGTGCAGGTGAACCAACAGAAAGAGAGCCAGGATGCGGCTAATGCCGTATCAGAGCTTGCTTCTGCTGCAAAAGAGGTTTATGCGCAGGGAGTGGGAGCAAAGAAACAGGTGCAGATAACTCTTCCTTCAGGATATGAGGCTAACGAGTCTTCGATCGGCAATAGGGCGATTTGGCTGCGCTCATCTGGAAATGATTATGTGGAGACTGTGGATTTCGCTTTGCATGGCTCGCTGCCAAAGGCATCCGGGGACCACTTCGTATGGGTTGTGTCTGAAGGCAGCAGGGTGCGCATCGGAGATTCGATGATCATGCTTGACTCCCCTTCCTTGAATGTCCTTATGCCAGAGTCTTCCCAAAAGATGGAGGGGATTGTTGTCCGATCCAGCTGGGACTCGGAAGTCAATGTCTCCATAACCGCTTTGTTCAACAGCAGCAAGGTGGATATGAGCCTTGGAAGTAAGGCGATAATGCTTGAGCCGCTGCAATCAGCCGGAGTGGCAATAGTATTCACATCCGGCGATAATGCTTCTGGATTCCATTCAGGTTATATTGAGCTGAACGCGGCTGATGGAAAACAAAATGAAACAGTGATGCTCCCTGTCTCTGTTGAGGTGAGCGGCGCGAATGTGAGCGCTCCCCCGGAGCTTTCCATGCTGCCAGGCACTCTTAATGAGAACGCATCTGCTGGTGAGAACATTACTGCGGTTTTCCAGCTGTGCACCGGCCCCTGGACGCGGCTTTCTTCAGTCTCATTCGATTTATCGGCTGGTGATGCTGGGGATTGGGTGAACGGCACGGGGGACCTTGGACCCATGGAGCCTGAGACCTGCCAGCCGAAATCCTTCAGGATAAGCGTGCCATCGAATGCGACAGCAGGAACGCATACCGGGCGCATTTCTGCAAGAGGGACCGGCAGCCTAGCGGCAGTGGATTCTGCGGAAATCATGATAGATATCGCAGCGAATTACGATACGAGCGGGCCAGATGCCAGCGGCCTGAAAGCCTACCCGGAAAAACCATATGCAGGCGAACCATTGACTTTCAGCGTAACTGCAGATGATACGCTGCAGGGTAACAGCTCTGTGAAAGAGTGCGAGATGCAGCTGGACAATGGCACATGGCAGCAGATGGAGGCAGCTGACGGCAAGTTCGATGAGAGCCAGGAGAAGGGAGTCAGTATCGAATTCTCTGGCCTGGCTATCGGAAAGCATATGGCGCAAGCAAGATGCAAAGATGCTGCCGGGAATATCGGAAGCTCTGCATCGCTCACGTTCCATGTGATGAAAGATTTCCTTTTCATAACCTCAGGCAAGCAGCAGACGTCTTCAGAAGAGGACTGGACAAGCTGGCTTTCCTCGCATAAATCAGGCGAAGGATACACGTGGGCGTATGACACCACAGATGCAGGCAAGGTTTCTGGCAGTTCGGTGGACCTCAGCTATTATTCTGCAGTCGTATTGGCGCAATGGGATTGGAAATCAGGGCTTGCCTCACCATTAAGCGCCTATATTGGCAAGGGCGGCAGTGTTGTCCTTCTCGGGAACGCGAACCTCCAGGGAGCGCGCGAGCTTGGGCTCACAAGCTATCCTGCTAATCCTTCAAACGATGCGCAGGCGAGGTTCATCACTAATTCCTCGTACATAAGCGAACCGTTCTCTGCTAGGCTGTATTCGATCACGGCTAGCAGCACGCAGATGTATTCGCTCAATGATGATTTTTCAGGAAATATCCTTGCGACAAGCGGAAATGAGACAGATCATGCTGCCCTTGGCACAGATGGGAATGTTGTTTTCTGGGGGGCGACTGAGCCTGGCGACTTTAATGAGATAGGGGGGAATATCACGATAAGGGTGCTTGACTACGCAGTGATGGAATCAAAGATAACGCCGGGATGATGCCATGAGAAAAGCTCAATTGACTTTCGAGTTCCTGCTCATCTTTGCTGCCCTGCTCGTAGTGATATCCATCTTTTTCTATCTGTCCCAGACTTCCGAGGCTGGGGTGTCGCAGGCGAAAGTGCGCTCTGAAGCGCTCGGGACTCTTGAGGATCTTGGCAGTGCAGCGCGGCAGGTGTATGCACAAGGCGCTGGCGCGAAAAGGCAGGTGTACATAACCATACCTGAAGGATATGAGCCTGATGAGAGCTATATAGCTAATCAGACGATAAAATTAAGGGTTTCTGGCAATGACTATGCGCAAAGCGAGGCATTCAGCCTGCACGGGACGCTTCCAGCAGCAACAGGTGGCAACTGGATCTGGGTAGTGTCTGAAGGCAGCGGAGTACGCATAGGGTATGGGATGGTGGATGTGGATAAGTCAGCTATCACTGTCGGCATGAAGCCAAAGGCAGGAAGCGTTGCGTATGTCAGGGTCAGGAACATCTGGCACTCTGAAATCAACCTCTCGATTTCGCAAAGGCTGGCTGGCGATGTTTCGCTTGAAGTCTATCCCCAGCAGGCAACTCTCGCTCCAGGCGCTGAGCAGGCATTCACGCTCACATTCGCTTCAGGAAAGGATGCAGCTGGATTCTTCTTAGGGGAAACGGGGGCTGATGCAACTGACGGAAAATCATCCGAGCATATCAAGATACCGCTCACAGTGGTGGTGCAGAGCGAAGGCCAGGCCCAGACACCGCCGCTTTTTGTTTTGCCCTCAATATTGAATACGAGCATGGACAGGGATTCGAATGTCACCCGCTCGTTCCAGGTGTGCACCCGCTCGGATACATCTGTGGATTCAATTGATATTGTTCCATCTGATGGGGCTCCTGGGAACTGGACTTCCGGGATTGAACAGATCGGACCGATTGGCGCGGATAGCTGCGTGGAGAAGACAATAACGATAACCACTCCTGAGGATGTTGGCCTGGGGACATTCAATGGGACAATCGCGTTCATTGGGAAAGAGAGCAGTGGAGCGAATGCTTCTGCTGATGTCGCAGTCTCCATCGTCATTGGAGGCGCGCCCTATGACAGCAAAGGCCCGGATGTGGAGGATGTCCTTGTCAATGGCATGGTTTTCGTGAAAGATTCGGTGAACATCACTGCGAAGGCTACTGATGATAAGTCTGCGATAAAGGAATGCTGGCTAAGGCTTGATGGGAACGAAAGCGCATTGATGGATGCGGATGATGGCACATATGATAACCAGAGCGAAGCAATATCGCTCATGCTTGAGAAGGGCATTTCTGGAGGCATGCATGCTGCATACATAACATGCACAGACGCCAGAGGAAATGTCGGTCCAGTCAAGAGCGTTACGTTCCGGGTGCTGAAACCTATTCTGTTTGTCACGCTGAATGAGAGCATGACTGATTCGGAGAAGGCATGGTCTGAGTGGCTTGGGCTCCATCATTCGGAAGCGGGTTTGAGCTGGGATTTCGATACAGCGACTGCTTCTGAAGTGGAAAGCGGAAGCGCGAACCTGAGCGATTATGCGGCTGTTGCGATGGCTGAATATGAGGAAAACGACGCGCTAAAGAAAGCCCTGGACAACAGCCACAGGAATTTGGGTGGCTATATAATATTCCTCGGGAAAGCGAACCAGAAAGGAGCGTATGAATTCTGCCAGGCGAATACGGTCAGTACCCCATATCCGGATAAAGATGTGCAGGTGCTGCTGAATGATTATTATATCACATCCCCGTACCAGATGGGGAACCTGAAGGTGTTCATGCTGGATACAAAGATGTATTTCGTGCGGCAGGATTACATCGGAAAGTCCCTTGCATCCACAAGCTATGATGAAGGCTTGACTGTGCTTGGGGTCAGGGGGAATATTCTATCCTGGGGCGCAGGAGACCCATTCAGATTGAGCGAGGAGGGGATCGTGCTGACCACGAGAGCGATTGATTTCGCGCTGCTATATGCGACGAAACAATGAATTGGCGATGGGCAGTATCGCATCGTATCCATCAGCCACGGAATGAAGAAACCAGATAACGCTTCAGTTCATCCAGAATTAATCAAAGGAAAAAAGTGTAATCCCCGCTGCTATGTCCCGGCCTCAAAATCCTTCCATCAGGATATCTTTCCTACTGCATGAAAGGAAAACAGACAACGGAACAAGCAGTATGTTCTTGCCTTTGATTTTTTTGATATCGAAATGGTTTTTGGTCACAAATATTCCTTTTTCTGCATGGCTCTTCTCCATCAGATAAAGAAGGTTATCAAAATCTTCGTCCTTGATGTATGAGCGGAATTTAACCTCAATTGGAAGCCTGCCAAGGACGAAATCAACCTCCCGCTTTTGGTAGTCGCGATAAAACTTCGTTTCGTTTTTGTCATTCCATGAACTGATCCTGTCAAAGGCAGCAACTTCAGCCTCAGCCCCCTCGCTGTAGCTGTCTGAAAAGGCACGGTACAGGCTCGGGCAATTCACAAATGCCTTTTTTTTCTTCTGCAGCGCCCTTGCGTAAGAGCCCGCTTCACTAAGCAGAGAAACAAGATATGCGGAACTCAGATAAGAAGTATAATCGCTTACTGTTCCCCGGCTTAAGCCAAGGGTATTTGCAACAGAGCTTTCCGAAAATCCTGAGCCGGAAAACGTCGCGATATACCGGAAAAGGTCAAAAAGCTTTGACTTGTATTCGACACTATAAACCGAAGGGATGTCCTCGAACATGATTTTCTCAGCAACGCTTGTGACATATTTTTTTACGATATCCTCCGGCTCGTCGTGAATTTCCGGGAAGCTTCCGGACAGCAGGAACTTTGAGAGATGTTCGCTGTCCGCATGCATATTCCAGAGCTTATCAGATCCAGTTATCTTATTCATTGCAAGGTACTCATCAAACTGCAGGGGCGGAAGATGATAGTCAAACATCCTGCCAGCAAGGCTTTCCTTGCCTTTTTTCACACGCAACGATGACGAGCCGGATAGCACGAATTTGACATCTTTCCGGTCATAGTATTTTTTGACGGTTCCAGCCCAATCATCCACATATCCGATCTCATCAAGCGCAATCGTTTTTGCACCCTGGTCCAGAAAAGTATTAATTACTGCGTCAAGGCTTTCGACATTCCGGTAACGCTGTTCGTCAAAAGAGAAGTAAAAACCTTTATGGTCATTGAGAAGCTGCTTCATCATTACGGACTTTCCCACCCTCCGCAAGCCCGTTATCGCAATCGAATAACGCTTCTCCAGGATTTTTTTCAGTTCGTAATAAAGATTACGCCTGTACTCCGGAACCACCTCTTTTCCGCCAGTATTCAGAGGTGAATAATCCATGATCTCTTTGACCGAGGGGATCGCCATGTTTTACATTAGCAGCGGAATTATTAAAAATCTGCTCCTTTAGTAACTGAATTTAATGAATTCAGCAACCATAGTGGCTGAATTAATGCAATGCACTTCTAGCCGAAGCAAGCTGCGGTACATTTATCTTGGTGGAAAAAAAGCATGCGCTTCTAGTTTGCGGGTGAATAGCGAATCCTGAGCCAGGATGGTTTTTCAGAGCTCATATGCACCTCTCTGATTTTTTAAGCAGAGCAAGAAAAACCGGTGCTGGAACCTGAAGAATGTTTCCAAACTGAGCTGTTTCACTTTTTGTTATCTGTATGTATTGCCGTACAAAATCCCTTTTTTTGACATCACTTGTGCTTGGCTCCTCCTGGTAGGTCACTTCAATGCCAATCAATGAGCCGCTGTCCTGCCTGAAAACAAAATCAATCTCCCCCGTCTCATCTTTATAAAAGAAGAGATAGGATGAAGGTGGCTTGACCACTGGTTTTTCTTCGCTTGCCCGGATGGCAGTTCCAACGCTCATCTCTACCAGCGCTGCCTTATATTCCTCTTTTTCAAGCATTTCCACAGCATGAATGAAAGGCGCTCTGCCAGAAAGCCGGGTTGTCAGACAATGAACAAGAAATGGATCAGAGAGGTAGATTTTCCGTAGATAACTGGCTTTGTTTTCCAGCTTTTCAATGTAGTTGGACAACACATCCACGATTAAAAGCTCATTCAGCAGGCTGATATAATCTTCTGCAGTTTGGGAATGCAAGCCTGCATCCCGTGCAATTGAAGAATAGGACGTTCCTCCTGCTATTCTGGTTGCTATCGCCTGGATAATATCATCAGCTTTTCCTGCCTCTTTGCCAAAGGCTTCCACCTTTTCGAGTATTGCCCTTAGAATATCTTCATATAACCCATCGCTTATGAGTTGCTGTTTAGGATTTGCATCTGAAAAATACTCATTAACCGCCTGCGGAAAACCCCCGGTTACAAGATAGATGTCAAAAAGCCGCCTCAGCTCCTTTTCATAGACCCCTGCCCCTGACTTCAATAAATGTTTTATTATTGCTGGCTCGTTAAGTGATATGCCTTCAAGCTGAAAAACCGGCATAGCAAAGCGTTCTTTCAGGAAATTCCTTGCTATCACATGGTGAGATAGAACAGTTATCACAAAATCCCTGAAAGTCAATGGCCTGAAAAGGTAGTCGTTACCGCTTATTCCTCTGCCCGCCAGCTTGTTTGCTCCTTTTTCAAGCAGCCCCGGATCAGAGCCAGTCAGGACAACCGCAATGTTCTTCAGCTCCCCTGTGTCATGGAATCCCTGCAAAATTCCGGCCCAGTCTTCTGGTTTGCCGCAACTGGTCACTTCGTCGAGAAAAATATATTTTTGCGAATTGCTTTCACGGGATTCAAGAAAGAAGCGGATAGTCTTATGCAATTCCCTGGAAGACTTTATTTTCAGGCGTTCTATATTGACATAAAATATATCCCTGGCATCCGCTTTCTTTTGGCGTATCAGCCTGGCTATAAGCTGCTTCATATACGTTGTCTTCCCTGCCCTTCGGGGGCCCCGTATCATGTAGATGTTTGAAGGTTTCAGGCCCAGCTCCTTTCTTGCGCCGAGATCAAGCGGGTCTATAAAACCTTTGATGTCCAGCAGGTCTGCATCCTTGTCCATGAATGAATCGGGGATTTCCACCATAAATTCAGTTCCGAGAGGTCTTCGTACCTTACCATATTGTTATAGTGTATTATAAGAATTTGTTAGAATGTATTCTAGCTTATTTGACTAATTTTTAGATTGCATTATAGAAAAAGGTTATGGGGGGTTAGAAGAAAAGGAAGGAAGAAAATTGGGTGCCGTTTGTTACGGCACGGAAATTTCTTGAGTCGCGGTTATGGAAAAGTCAAATCCCAATGCCATGCACCGGCATCGGGATCTGCAGGCGTTTTTTTTCTATACGAATATCTCGCCATCTGTTTCCGTGGATATACCCGGCACTTCCACACGGTTTATGCTTCCCTTAAGAGGCGCTTCGGTCATGGCCAATTTCAGTGCTGTTGCTGCTACGACTTTGGTTGCCAGTTCCAGGAAATGGGTAAAAAAATCGTAGGATTGTAATTTCTCGAAAACATATATGTTATCATATGGTGTATGCATACAATTTTCCAGATCGGCTTCGAGAAGGCCAAAGTCAGGTATACGATAATACCAGAACGTGCCATAATCACTGCCTGCTTCTCTGAGTATATTCCCAACATAAATGGGCCATGGTGCATATGGGATTGAATCTTCAGGACAACCCCCAATTCTCGGGAAAAGGGTTACATTATTGACATTATCCAACAAGCAAATATACGGATTATTATTTGTATTGACATTGTTGGTTATTGCCTGTGACAATACATTCCAGAGATAGGCCGGATATCGAATCACAATGGATATCTGCTACGATTTTATTCCGCTCTGTTTCACCTATGCCACCAAGATATGCCTGTGAGCCAAGCAAGTCAGATTCTTCTGCGTTAAAGCAGATGAAGCGGATCGTTCGCATCGGCCTCCATCCCCGATCATAGGCTTCGGATAGAACCCGTGCAATCTCCATCACTGCACCAACTCCAGAAGCATTGTCGTCAGCAGAAGGGTATATCAGAGGTTGTTTTAGATTTGGATCATAGCCAGGTACGGTATGTATCGTTCCTGGCTGTGTGCCCTGACCGTCTAGGTGAGCGCTGATAACAATAACCTCATTTCCTACTTTCGGGCTATTTCCGTGAATCTCTCCTAGTACATTATTTATTGTCCATGGCCATACATTTTCAGCTACAATCTTGATATTTGCTGTGTACCCGCCTTGAGCAAGCTGATCGAACAAACAACTAGTGGTGCTTATCAGAGCGAAATCCGGGAAAACATCCCCTGTTTCTTCATTTAGAAAGCCGTAACCTTCTCTGGCAGTTACGTTCGGTCTCCCTGTGAGACTTGCGTTCGGTATCCTGTGGATAAAGCCTTTGGCTCCAGACTGAAATGCGAGTCTGCAACCAGTGTAAGTGAGAGTTGGAGCAACCACAACAAGGTCAATCTCATTGTGCGGATTAATATTAGCATTAGAAGAACTATAGATTAATTTAACATCTTGCAGGTTTACGCTTCCTGCCCTTAATTTAACGAAATAGTCCACTCCGACTATCGGTTGCCTGGGTTGAAATGTTGCGGGGTCAAGACTGACATAGGGATGTCGATTTTCAGGATCAATATCCTGCCAGTTTACAGGATCGGTTTTAAGTACAGGAAGGTTGGGCGCAGGTGTTATTTCAAAAGTTACTGCCGTGCATTTTGTAAAACGGATGTTGAAGGGGTAGTAGTAGCTAGAGTTATAACCTGGTTCCAGGTGGCATTGTGTTTGGAAATAGTTTGCGATACTAATTTCAACATTACTGTTTTCGCCTGCATATCGTCCTAAAGCGGCAAGATCGGTTGTGTCTGACAAAGCCGCAATCGTGTCATAGATATTTTCCCCGTTTATATCAGCGATTATCCCATTGATTGTGTCATCAATCGTGCCAGTAATTGTCTGCGCTCTTGCCGCGTTGCTCAATCCCATCACTCCAGCCGCAACACCAGCGCCTGCAAGGCCAAGGCCACGCATGAAGCTGCCGCGTGACATCGCGCTGTTTCCGAAATTCGCCATGCTTGTCGAGCTGGGTGAAGTGCCCGAAAAACCCCTTCTTCCGAACCTATTCTGGTTTCTTTCCATATATTCACCTATATTTTTCATTCACTTATGCTTTCCATCTACGCTTTCCATCTTAGCTATTCCCGCCATCCGATGGAGTGAGAGCAGGATCCGGATATCAGCCCATTTTTCTTCCCATCATTCATTCCTCCAGGAGCCACAAACACCCCCCAAATAAAAATCAACATTTGGTAATCGCTCGCTACGTTTAAATACCTTTCGCTACCAGCCGAAGCAGATTTAAACAAGGAAATGACCATCGATTTAAAAAAAATCTAAACAGTTTGATAAAAAAATCA
>Ga0315281_10002129_pt1 | contig 29367 bp, 24 predicted proteins | sample YL17G07_0_MG_FD_204540 | JGI IMG/M metagenome (GOLD analysis project Ga0315281, IMG submission 204540) | Sediment microbial communities from Yellowstone Lake, YNP, Wyoming, USA - YL17G07_0 | ecosystem: Environmental > Aquatic > Freshwater > Lake > Sediment | place: USA: Wyoming | collected...
GGAGCCGTCGTCACGCACGCCGAGAACAGGGATGCCGGTACCGTGCGCTCGGTCGCCGTGTCGCCGCGCCTCGGCGCGCTCGCGCTGGCGTACGTGAGGCGCGAGGTCGAGGATGGCGCCGCGGTCACCTTGCGCTGGGATGGCGGCGAAGTGCGCGCAACGGTCTCACCGCTTCCGTTTGACTGAAGAAGAAAGGGCGCGCCCTGGTCGGGCGCGCCCTTCGCATTGCAGAACGAAGCGCCGTGTTACGGCTTCTTCGCGTCCTTCTTGGCGGGCGCGGTAGCAGCCGGAGCGGGGGCCGGCGCGGCAGCCTTGGCGGCGGCCTTCGCGGTCGAGTCCGCAGCGGCCTTCATCGCGGCGCTGTCCATCGGGGCCGGAGCCGCGACTGGCGCAGCGGTGACGGGAGCTGCCTCGGGGGCCTTCTCGGCACCGGAGCACGCGGCGAACGCGAGCAGCGACGCAGCTAGGGTGATGCGCTTCATGGGGGGAATCTCCTGACGGATCTGGGTTTGGCACAGCGATGACTGCGCCATTTACGCAGTCCGGTGACAACTGCAATTAATAGCCATTTCGCGTCGGTCTGTCAACCGGCTGGAATGCCGCAACCACAAGCGGTGTAACGGCTTGAATGGTTTTTGCGCCTGATTGCGTTGGGAGGGACTCCCGTGAGCGGCAAATGTCGCGATTACATTCAGCGGTTCGACGCCGAACCCACGCGCAACCCATGGCAATCGACGCAACTCACGAAAGCGCCGCAGTTGAAGGCGCGCAGGTCATTCGCGGCGCCTGTCCGCATGATTGTCCCGATTGCTGCGCGACGCTCGTCACGGTCGAGCAGGGGCGGGCCACGCGAATCCAGGGCGACCCGGACCATCCGTTCACGCAGGGATTTCTTTGCGCGAAGGTCAACCGTTATCTCGAGCGGACGTACCACAAGGACCGGCTCACCACGCCGCTGCGCCGCGTCGGTCCCAAGGGGAGCGGCACGTTCGAGCCCGCCACGTGGGATGAGGCGCTCACCGACATCGCGGCGCGACTGAACGCGATTCGCTCTTCGAGCGACGGGCCGCAGTCCATCCTTCCCTACTCGTACGCCGGCACCATGGGCCTCGTGCAGGGTGAATCGATCGACCGGCGGTTTTTCAACCTGATCGGCGCATCCGATCTCGACCGCACGATCTGCTCGTCATGCGGCGCAGCCGGCATGCAGATGACGGTGGGCGCGAACATTGGCGCCGACGGCGAAGGCCTGCCGTGGAGTGACTTCGTGCTGCTGTGGGGCACGAACACGCTCACCGCGAACCCGCACCTTTGGCCGTACGTGCGCAAGGCGAGGGACAACGGCGCGACGGTCATCGCGATCGACCCGATTCGCACGCGCACAGCCGAGCAGTGCGACGAATGGATCGGCATTCGCCCGGGCACCGACGCAGCGCTCGCGCTCGCGATGATGCACGTCATCTTCGCCGAGGGGCTCGACGACGCCGACTACATCGAGCGGTACACGCTCGGAGCCGACCAGCTGCGCGCGCGCGTGCAGGAGTGGTCGCCGGCGCGCGCTGCGACGATCACCGGCATCCCCGAGGAAACGATCATATCGCTCGCGCGCCGCTACGGCCGTGCAAAATCGGCATTTCTCCGCATCAACTACGGGCTGCAGCGCCACGGCGGCGGCGGAATGGCGGTCCGCACCCTCGCCTGTCTCCCAGCCGTCTGCGGGCATTGGCGGCGGCCCGGTGGCGGGATCCAGCTCTCGACCGGCAAGACGTTTCAGTTCAACAAGGACGCGCTCATGCGTCCGGACCTCAAGCCGAATCCGGTTCGCCTGATCAACATGATCCTGCTCGGCCAGGCGCTGACGCGTCCCGATGCGGGAGTCGGGGGTCCGCCGGTGAAGGCGCTCGTCGTCTACAACTCGAACCCCGCGGCCGTCGCGCCGGATCGGACCGAGGTGGTGCGCGGCCTCGCGCGCGAGGACCTGTTCACCGTCGTCCTCGAGCACTTCCAGACCGACACGGCCGACTGGGCGGACTGGGTGCTGCCGGCCACGACGCAACTCGAGCATTGGGACGTGCACTTTGCCTACGGGCACCTCTACGCGACGCTCAACCGGCCCGCGATCGCGCCGATGGGCAACGCGAAGCCCAACACCGAAATCTTCAGGCTGTTGGCAAGAAGGATGGGACTCGACCATCCCGCGCTTCAGGAAGATGACGTCTCGGTCATCAAGGGCGCGCTCGACACGACCGCCGAACGAATGAAGGGCGTGACGTTCGACGCGCTCATGACGACCGGCTGGGTGCGGCTGAACGTGCCGCGTCCGTACCTGCCGTTTGCGAAGGGCGGGTTCCTCACTCCGAGCGGCAAGTGCGAGTTCTATTCGGAGCGGATGAAGGCGATGGGTCTCGACCCGCTGCCCGGCTTCACGCCGCCACACGAGTTCCCCGAGACGCATCCCGAGCTCGCCGCGAAGTACCCGCTGGCCCTGATCTCGTCGCCAAGACACCAGTTCCTGAACTCGACCTTCGTGAACGTGGACTCGCTGCGAAAGGACGCGGTGCCGGAGATCGTGCTGCATCGGAATGACGCCGCGGTGCGCGGGATCGCCGAAGGCGCGCGCGTGGTTGTGGCGAACGATCGCGGATTCTTCACCGGGATCGCGCGCGTGGGCGAGTCGGTGCGCGAAGGCGTGGCCAACGCGCCGAGTGTCTGGTGGACCAAGCTCACGTCCGACGGCAAGAATGCGAACGACACGACGTCGCAGCTCGAGACCGACATGGGCCATGGGCCCGTGTTCTACGACAATCTGGTCGAGATCAGCGTCGCGGACTGAGCTTGGAGTGAAATGAGCCAACAGGATGGGCCGAAGTACGCAGTCGGCGGTGGTCGCAGGGTTCCGCGTTAATCGGAACCGCCGTTACCAACCGCGCTCGAACCCCATCTGGACCACCCGTGGCATGCCCGGCAGCAGCCCGCGCGATCGGTCCACCACAACGGTGTGATCAGTCAGGTTCTTCACCGTCAACCAGGCCCGAACACCAGTGCTGAAGACCGGCGCGTTGACAGTCAGATTCCAGAGCGTGTTGCCGGCTATGGGCCCCTGCTGCCCATCCGGAACGAGCACGCGGGTATTGAGCGGATCGGCAAACTGCCCGCTCACCGTCACCGCCTCAAGGCGTACGTCGACTCCCGCAGAATGTCGCGCGCCGATCGTCGCGGTCAGCATCGCCTCCGGCGCGTAAGGAAGCCGATTCCCCGTCACGCGGAGCTTCGTACGCGTGCCGGGTGCGTTCTGGTCGGCGTACACCTTGCCCGCGACATCACTACCGGCCGTGCCGACGTAGGCGAAGCGCTCTCCCGCAAACCGCGCAATCGGAAGCCACGTGGCCGCCACTTCCACAAACGGCGTCACCCGCGCCGCCGAAACAGGCGAGCTGCCCTGGATTGCAAGTTCCACACCCCGGTGCATCGTCCGGCCGGCGCTCGTCAGCGTGGCGCCGGTGCCGCCCGCTACGCTGGCCGGCACCGTCTGATTCTCGAAGTCAAGCTGAAACAGCGTCGATTCAAGCGAGAAGATCGCGTTCGGCGTCCAGCGAGCGCCAAGTTCCGTGTTCCAACTCGCCTCCGCACTCAGTTCCACGACACCGCCGCTGGTGTTGCTGATTACGTCCTCCGGGCGGGGCGGCGCAAATCCGCGATGCACACCGGCAAAGACCGTCACACCGTTCTGCGGCGCGTAGGTCGCTCCGAACCCGGGGATCAGCGCGGTGAGTGACGTGGCGCCGCTCGCGCCCTGCGCGCTCGCCGGTACCGGCCGGCGATTCAGCCGCGTGAGGCGGAGGTGTTCCACCCGAATTCCCGGCGTGACTGAAAATTTGCCGGCCAGCGCGCGGGCCTGCAGATAGGCCGCCAATGCACTGGTGGTGCGGCGGTTGTCTTCCATGAGCCCGGAGTTCACGTCCGACGGCGGACCTTCCGTCCGGCTGCGCGGAAAGGCCGCATTGACCTGCCGCCGTTCCTGCGTCTCAAGGTGGGCGCGCCCACCAAGCTCAACCTGCAACACAGCGTGTGCGCCGACGGCTTGCCACGCGAACCGTGGCTCTATGCCGACCACGTTGTACTCGCGAAGCCGCCCCTCGGTTCCGCACGAGGTCGAGAGGTTCGCCATTCCGCCGCATTGCGGATCGCTCAAGTCGTTGGGGCGCTGTGCAGAGTTGCTGCTCTGGCGCCACCAGTCACGCGTAACACGATACCCGTAGAGCGTGGTGGTGAGCGCAGGCGCCGCGCCGGCTCCGACGCCGGCGTTGACGCCGACAGCGACGCGGTGCGTCAGCGCCGCACCAATCCGATCAAGCAGCATCTCGTCGGCGGCGAACGGATTTGACCGCGGGTCGGCGGCGTATTCGGCCTCCGTGAGGCCGGAGTAGGTGACCTGCGACCGCTCACGGAAGAGGTTCGCTCGAACGGAAAGCGACTGCTGCGCCGCGAGCGGCACGAGGAACTTCAACGACATGTCGTCGAGCGTGGACGCGGTGTTCACGCGGGCGCCGCGCCCCTCCTTGCGGATATAATCACCGAAGATCCCCGCGCCGCCAAACGTGCCGCCGGCGCGCGCGTGCGCGCTCCGGAAACCGCGGCTGCCGCCGGCCAGCGTCACGCGCGCCTCGGGAAGCAGCGGAATAGCGGGCGTGAGATAGTTGATCACGCCTCCGATCGTTTGCGGGCCGTACAGAATCTGTCCCGACCCCTTGAGTACTTCGACCGATTCGAACCGGTCGACGGGCGGATGGTAATACGTCGCGTTGTCGCCGTACGGCGCGATCGTGAATGGGACGCCGTCCTCGAGAAGGAGTACTTTCGTGGAGCGCGTCGGACTGAGCCCTCGCACGCCAATGTTGGGTCGGAGACCGAGCCCCTCTTCCTCGCGCACATTGAGGCCGGTCACCTTTCGCAGCAGCTCATTCGTGGTGAACGCGCGGCTCTCGCGGAGCTGCCGCGCATCAATGCGAACAGCCGATCCCGGAATCCGCTCAAGCGCTTTGACGCTTTCGATGACCTCGACGCCCGGCAGGCGGCGTGCGGTGCCCGGCGTGACCGTGGTGTCAGGGCGGCTCACGCGTTGAGATCGCGTGATGGAGGGAGACGTGGCCAGTGCCACCATCAGTGACGCGAGGAGCTTCAAGCGTGCGCCGCGAAGTACGGTTGGTTGGAATAGCATCAGAGCAGCTCGCCGAAGCCGAACATGTGCACGAAACAGTCGTTTGATCGGCATGTAAGTAATTGATATGGTTGAAGATACGCCAAGAACACGGAATCCAGATAAATTCGCTCGGTATTTCGATGTCAAGTGAGTCAGTCGTTGCGGCAACTGTCAATCAGGGGTATGCCGACCTGCCCGTACCTGCGTGAGGGCTGCCGAGTTGCGGGTCGCGTCGGTTCGGCCGCGCACAGACGTCGCGCAATCGGACCCGCACGCGCATGCGGCGGCGGCATGCCGTTGCCCGAGCAGCGGGTGAAGCGCCAAGACGCGACGCGTCGCGCGGACGAGCAAGTACGCGCCAGCGGCACCGACGACCACGGCCACTGCCAGGCCGTCAAGCCACGCCGGCATCATGCCGCCACTCCAAGTCCGATGGCGAGTCCGACGCGGTAGACCACGAATCCAGCTCCCCATGCCAAGGCGAGCATGTACCCGAACTGGAGCGCGGCCCACCCCACGCCCCGCCACCCGCTGCCGGTCTCGCGGATCGTCACCGCGACGGTGCTCGTGCACATGAGGGCGAACACGTAGAACACCAGCAACCCCATCCCCGCGGCGACGGTGTACGCGGGACGCGCGCTTCCGTCCGCGCGCGCGTTACGCAATCGTTTGGCCAGTGCTTCCCGGTCCGACCCGTTCTCCGCCCCCGCGTACATCGTGCCCATCGTCGACACGAACACTTCGCGCGCGGCGAACGATGCGACCATCGCGACGCCGATCTTCCAGTCGAGTCCGAGCGGACGGACCACCGGCTCGACAGCGTGGCCCACGCGGCCGAGCGTGGATTGCGCGAGTTGTGCGTCTGCCGTGGCCGGCCCGGCCGCGCGCGGGTAGTGGCCCATTGCCCACAGCAGGACGGAGATCGCGAAGATCACGGTCCCGGCGCGGCGCAGAAAGACGGCCACGCGCTGCCAGACCGCGGCGGCGAGCACGCGCGGCGTCGGCATTGCGTACGACGGCATCTCGATGATGAGCGCGCGCGTGGCGGAGCGCAGGATGGTGCGGCGGAACACGGCGGCCGAGACGAGCGCGGCACCCGTGCCGAGGAGGTACATCCCCAGCAGCGCGATTCCCTGCAGGGTGAACACGCCACCAACCGTCGTCGCCGGCACGAACGCCGCGATCAGGAGCGCGTAGACCGGCAGCCTCGCCGAGCAGCTCATCAGCGGCACGACCATGATGGTCGCCAGGCGCTCGCGCGTCTGCGGAATGGTACGGGTGGCCAGGATCGCGGGCACCGCGCACGCGTACCCGGACAGCAATGGGATGAAGCTCTTGCCGTGAAGGCCGAGGGGACGCATGAACCGGTCCATCACGAACGCGGCCCGCGACAGGTAGCCGCTGTCCTCCAGCACGCCGATGAAGAGGAAGAGCAGCGCGATCTGCGGAACGAACACGATCACGCTCCCGACACCGCCGAGCACCCCGTCCAGGACCAGGCTCCGCAGGTCGCCGGCCGGAAGCACGCTGCGGCCTGCAGCGGCCACGCCGCCCAGCGCTGATTGCAGCAAGGCCGCCAGCGGCCCGGCAATGGTGAACAGCGCCTGAAACGCCAGGGCCATCACGCCGAGGAAGATGAGCGGACCCCATACGCGGTGCAGGAGCACCGCATCCACGCGGTCGCTGAGGCGCGGGCCACTGCGGACGGTGCGGCTCACCGTGCGCGCCATGACGTCGGCGATCCACTCGTATCGACGCGCTGCCGCGTCCTGCGCCCCGGAGGGCCGCCGGAGCCGGAGTGGCGTGGGAGGCAGGTCCGGCGCGCGCGCGATGGCGTGGCGCAACCGGCCGATGCCCTCCTGCACGGTCGCGACCGTCGGCACCACGACCGCGCCAAGCGCGTGGATCAGCTCGACGACGTCGACGCTCATCCCGGCGGCGGGGAGCCGGTCCACGCGATTCAGCACGATCACGGTCGGCCGTCCGAGCTCGAGTACCTGCGTGGCGAGATAGAGATTCCGCTCGATGTTCTCCGCGTCGAGCACGACGGCGAAGACGTCGGGCATCTGCACACCCGGCGCGCGCCCGTGCACCACGTCGAGCGCGATCATCTCGTCCGGCGCGTCGCCGGCGAGGCTGTACGTCCCCGGCAGGTCGAGCACCGACACCGCCGTTCCCTCGTGCACGTACGTGCCCTCGACGCGCTCCACCGTGACGCCCGGGAAGTTGGCCACCTTCTGGTTCCGGCCCGTGAGCGCGTTGAAGAGCGTGCTCTTGCCACAGTTGGGATTCCCGATCAGGGCGACGCGCAACGTCGCGCGCGCGGAACCTTCCATCGGCTCGGCGCGCGGCCACCCTCCACGAAGCGCCGGTGCGGTCACGCCGCCGCGGGCTCGACGAGTATCGCGTCCGCCACCGCCGCGTCGAGCGCGAGGCGCGAGCCACAGACGTCGAGCAGGACCCCGTTCCGCCGGTCCACGACCCCGACGCACGCTCCTTCGTACACGCCGAGCACGCGGAGGCGGTCGGCTTCGACGCTCGGGCAGTGCAGACACCGCACGGTCGCGCGGTCGCCGCTGAGGCAAGCGGTCAGCAGGCGGAGTCCCAAGGCCCCAAGCTCTGCGTCCGTCGGCATCGGCACCGTCACCGGTTTCGCGGTGTCGTTGCGGAGTATTTCCGCACGGCCGTCACCAAACGCAGTCATGCGACGGAAGCCAGCCGATTGGCACCGATCCACGCGGCCATGCGGGTGCCGGTGTGGACGCCGTCGGCGGCGGCGTCGGCGAACGCGACGCCCCGCAGCCCGGATCCCGTGACCGCCAGACCGGGCAGCCCCGCCAAGGCCGAGTCGACGGCGGCGACGCGGACCCGGTGTCCCCGCTCGTACTGCGGAATCGCGCGCGGGACGCGCACGACCATCGAGAACGATGGCTCCTGCATGAGCCCGTACAGGCGACGCACTTCGTCGTACGCGATCGCCCGCACGGCATCATCGGACAAGTCACCGATCCCCGGATCCACTGCGCCGCCCAGCATGGCGCGAATGAGGATGCCGCCATCCGGCCCGCGCCCGGGATAGAGCGAGGTTTCCCAGAGGTTGCCGAGCATCCGGAATCCCTCGCCGCGGGCGATGAGCACGCCGAATCCGTCCGGCACGCGCGGCCGCGCGTCACGTCCGAACCCGAATGCGACCACGGCCACCGGAGGGCACGGGATGCTCGCCAGTGCATGCGCCGCTCCGTCGTGGAGCGGTCCGAGCAGCGCCGCCGTTGCCCAAGGCTCGGTGGCCAGCACGACGGCTTCGGCTTCGATCGGTTCGGCCGACCCGGCCACGATCACCGACCATCCACCACTACACGCTTCGAGCGCCGACACCCTGCATTTCCGGTGCACGGTGAAGCCGCCGCGCTCGGCCAGCGCGAGCGGCAGGCTCTGCATTCCATTCCGCAGTGAACTCAGCGGTCCGGCCGCCACGCGGCCACGGCGCGCAATCATGCCGATGATGAGCGAGCGGTGCTCCCGCTCGACCGCGGCCATTCTCGGAAACGCGGACTCGAGCGAAAGGCGGCGGGCGTCGCCCGCGAAGATGCCGAGCGACATCGGTGAAACGAGTCGGTCGGCAACCTCGGCGCCGAGCCGGCGTGCGGCGAACTCCCACACCGTCTCGTCGTCAGCACTCGCCGTTCCGCGCGGAATGAACGGTTCGGCGGCGAGGCGGGCCAGTCCCCGCGCACTCAGGATTCCCGCGCGGACGAACCCGATGGGAGAGGCCTTGATCTCGCGCATGCGGCCGGCGCGATACAGGAAGCGGCGCTTGGCCTGGAGGCGCGCGGGCACGACGTCGTCGATGAGCCCCGTGGCATTCAGCAACGCATCCAGTTCCGGCCGACCGCCAAGGAACCCGGACGGGCCACCTTCGACGAGCCAGCCGTCGTGTACGATGGACCTGGCCTTTCCTCCAACCTCGTGCCCGCGCTCGAGGACGAGCACCTCGAGCCCCTGGCCCGCGCGGCGGGCCGCATCCGCCGCCGCCCAGGCCGTCGCCAGGCCCGCGATCCCGCCACCGATCACGACGAGCCTGGACACGTTCACACCGTCCGGCTGAACACGGGCTGCGCCTCGGCGTCGTGCTTCTCGCGCTGGTACCTGTCGAAGCAGATCGCGAGGTTGCGCACGAAGAGCTCGCCCATGGGCGTCGCCTCGATCCGTTCCGGCGTGACCCGCACCATGCCCCCGGCCTCATGCGGGGCGAGCAGCGCGATGTCGTCGGCAAAGTAGGACGCGAAGTCGATCCCGTACTGCCGCGCGATCGCCGCGGTGTCGATGCGGAAGTTGCACATCAGCGCGTGGATCACTGTCCGGCGGATCTCGTCGTCGTGGGTGCGCCGGACGCCCCGGGCCACGGGCAGCCGGCCCGCGGTGATCGCCGCCTCGTATGTCGAGAGCTTCTTTTCGTTCTGCACGTAGTGGCCACGTACGTCGCCGATACCGGAGATTCCGATCGCGACCACGTCGTCGCCCGGAATGACGGCGTATCCCTGGAAGTTCCGGCGCAGCCGTCCCTCGCGCCGCGCCCTGGACAGCTCGTCGTCGGGAAGCGCGAAATGATCCATGCCGATCGGTTCGTACCCGGCGGCGAGGAACCGCTCACGCGCGATGGCGAAGAGTTCCATCTTCACGTCGCGCGACGGCAGCTGCGCTTCCTCGATCTTCTTCTGGTTGCCCTTGACCCACGGCACGAACGCGAACGAGTAGACGGCGCTCCGGTCGGGACGCAATGCGATCACCGAGTCGACGGTACGCTCGAAGCTCGCGGGCGTCTGCAGGGGCAGGCCGTAGATCAGGTCGATGTTGATGCCGCGATAGCCGCGTGCGCGCGCATGCGAGACGAGCCGGGCGGTCTGCTCCAGCGACTGCACGCGGTTGATGGCCTCCTGAACCTCCGGCGTGAGGTCCTGCACGCCGAACGAAATCCGGTTGAAGCCGAGGTCCGCCAGCGCGTCGAGGTGCTCGACAGACGTCACACGAGGATCGGCCTCGACCGCGAGTTCGGCGCCCGGCAGGGGCGTGAAATGGCGGAGGAGGTGGCGCAGCAGTCCATCGAGCTGCTCCGGCGTGTAGTACGTCGGCGTGCCGCCGCCCAGGTGGAGTTGCGCGAAGCTCCGCCGATGCGGGAGGCGCTCGGCCAGGAGCTCGATTTCGCGGCCGAGCAACCCGAGGTATGGCGCCGCCACGTCCTTGTGCTTCGTGATGATCGTGTGACAACCGCAGAAGAGGCACTTCTCCTCGCAGAACGGCAAGTGCGCGTAGAGGGCCAGTGGCGCGTCGGCGAGGGCGTCGGCGGCGTCGAGGCAGCGCAGGTAGTCATCCGGCGTGATGCCGTCGTGGAACTCGATCGCCGTCGGGTAGCTCGTGTAGCGCGGCCCCGGGCGGTCGTAGCGCGACAGGAGGTCGGCGGTCACCGCCCGTTCGATGGGCCGGTGGGCCGCCGCGCGAGGCGCGGAGGAGACGAGGGTGCTCACGGGCGTTGCTCCGAGTGCACGACGTCGATCAACGCCTGCACGCTTTCAATGGGGGTCTCCGGCATGATGCCGTGGCCGAGGTTCACGATGTGGCCGGTCTTCGGCACGCGGCGGAGGAGCGCCGACGCGGCGTCACGCGTGGCTGCGGGCCCAGCGAGCAGGATCGCCGGATCGAGGTTTCCCTGCAGTGCCTTGCCGGGGCCGAGCGTGCGTCGCAACGCGGCGAGGTCCTCGCGCCAATCCACGGCGATCGCCTCGGACGGAAGCGCAGCGTAGTGCGGCACGAGATGCGAGGCGTCCTGCAGGAAGAGGATGCGCGGAATGCCGAGCGACCTGGTCTCGTCCAGGATGCGGGCGAGGTGTGGCCGCACCAGCCAGGTCCACGCGTCCGCGGAGAGGATGCCCGCCCACGTGTCGAACACCTGCACCGCGTCGATGCCCGCCTCCGCCTGCGCCTTCACGTACTCGATCACGAGATCGGTGAGGCGCGTGAGGAGGGCGTCGAGCAGTTCCGGGTCGCCGTGCGCCAGCGCGCGCAGCGCCGGGAAGCCCTGCCCGCCCTTCCCCTGAACCAAATAGGCCGCGAGCGACCAGGGCGAACCGGTGAAGCCGAGGAGTGCCTGCTTCCCGCCAAGCGCAGCGCGCACGGTGCGCAGGGCCTGCATCACGGGAGGGGCGATCTCGTCGCGCGCAGGCGTCCGGAGCGCGTCCACGTCCGCGGCGGTGCGCACTGGCTTCGCGAGTACCGGACCGGGATCGAACGACACGTCGAGCCCGAGTGCGGGAATCGGGCTCATGAGGTCGGCGAAGATGATCGCCGCGTCGAGCGGGAATCGCGCGAGGGGTTGCAGCGTGACCTGCGCGGCAAGCTCGGCGTTGCCCGAGAGCTGCTCGAAGGTGTGCTTCTCCCGGAGGGCGCGGTATTCCGGCAGGTAGCGGCCCGCCTGCCGCATGATCCAGAGCGGACGACGGGGCGTCACCTTGCCGCCGATGGTGTCGAGGAACAGCTCACGTCCGGTGGCGGCCATGTTCAGGTTTCGGTTTCGGGCTTTGATGTGAAGCGGTAACCCACGCCGCGAACGGTGTGGATGAATCGCGGATGTTCAGGGTCGGCCTCGAACCGTCGGCGGAGGCGGACGATGAAGTTGTCGATGGTCCGCGACGACGGAAGGACTTCGTCACCCCATACTTTTTCGAGGATGTCATCGCGCCAGAGCACTTCGCCTTCGCGTTCGGCGAGCACCTTCAGGATCATGGCCTCCTTTTGCGTCAGCACCTGCTCGACGCCGTCGGCAGACCGGCCGCGGAAGGTGCGGAAGTCGACTTCGTTGTCACCGAAGCGCAGCACGGGCTCGCGCGCCGTCATTTCGTCGTAGCGCGCGCGGCGGCGCAAGATCGCCGCCACGCGGAGCAGCAATTCCCTGAGGTGAAAGGGCTTCGCCAGATAATCGTCGCCGCCGGCTTCGAGGCCCTGGATGCGATCCAGTCCCCCGGCGCGGGCGGACAGGAAGAGCACCGGCGTGTCGTGCCCTTCAGCCCGCATCCGCTGGCACACCGTGAACCCATCGATCCCCGGCAACATCACGTCGAGGACGACGAGGCTGAACTCATTGGCCCGCACCTTGCCGAGCGCCTGCAAGCCGTCGGCGGCAACGGTCACCGCATACCCCTCCGCTTCGAGGTTCTCGCGAATCCCCCGGGCGAGGTTCTGTTCGTCTTCCACCACCAGGATGCGCGATGCCATGGATCACGCCCCCCGCGGCGTCGGGTTCGGCCAGCGAGCGGAGAAGCACGCACCGCGATCCGGCCCTTCGCTCACCGCATGCACCGACCCGCCTTCGAGTTCGACGCACCGGCGCACCAGGTAGAGCCCCAGTCCCGTCCCCGGAAGCCGCTCGTGTCCCGCCGCCTCGATGCGATAGAACTTTTCGAACAGCCGCGTCGACTCCGACGGCTCGAACCCCATCCCCCGATCGCACACGGCGAGCCGGACGTGGCCCGCCTCCTCGACCGCGGTCACGCGCACGGGCGTGCCGGACGGGTCGCCACGCGACGCCTTGATCGCGTTGTGCACGAGGTTGCGCAGTACGGTGCGCACGCCCTCGCGGTCGGCGAAGAGCGTCAGCGTGGATGGAACGTCCACATCGACCGACACGCCGTGTTCGTCGGCCAGCAGCCGCAATTCCTCGACGGTCGCTCCGGTCTCCTGCGCCAGCACGACGTTCTCGCGCACGAGTCGGATGCCGTCGCCCGACAGGCGCGACGCGTCAAGGATGTTCGCGATGGTCCGGTCGAGCCGCCCGAGGTCGGCCAGGACCCGCTGCACGAGCTCGGAGCGACGCGGTCCATCGGGGTCGCGCAGCGCGAGCGTGTCGGCCGAGAGGCGCAGGCTGGCCAGCGGACTCTTCAGCTCGTGCGACGACGCGGCGAGGAACATCTCCTGTCGCCGCCGCAGCTCCGTTTCCTGGCGGATGGCCCGGTACACCATGGCCATCGCGCCGAGCATCACGGTCAGGAAGAACGCACCTTCCCACGAGTACCGGTTCAGGCGGTGGAACCGTTCGGCGTCGAGCTGCTCGAGCGCGCTCGCCGACACGCGGACCGTGCCGTCGGCCGCTCGTTCGATCTCCGGATGCATGCCCGCGATCTGCGGCCATGTGATTCCCGCCTTCAGGAGTTCCGTCGCGCCGTGCACGTCGGCCTCGTATTCGGCGCGCTGGTGCGCCCGGATGTCCGACGTGAACCGGTATTCATCAACCAGCCAGTACGCGAGCTGCGCGATGCAGACCGTCAGCAGGGCGAGAAACCCGATCTGGAGCGCCCGCGTCGCCTGCCGAGTCCTGGCCTGCGTCACGCGGTCCGCCCCGCAGCCAGTCCGGCGGTCCGCCCCGCCGTGGCGAAGGCTGCAGTCAGCCCGTCCCGCAGCATCGTGAGATGTGCCGGCGTATGGGCGAGCGACAGGAAGCCGACTTCGTAGGCGGAGGGAGCGAGGGCGACGCCCCGTTCGAGCAGGGTGTGGAACAACGGCCGATACCGCCCGGCCGCGGAACCGTCGATCGCTTCCGCCGAACGCGGCGGCGCTCCGTCCTGCAACGACAGCCAGAAGAGCGAGCCGAGCCGGACCAGCTGTGCGCCGAACGGCGCGCTCGCGAGCACCGGCGCAAGCAGGCGCTCGAGCGCCTGTCCCGCTTCCTCCAGCCGACGCCACCCGTCTTCGCGGTCGAGCGTGCGCAGCGTGGCCAGGCCGGCGGCCATGGCCACGGCGTTGCCGGAGAGCGTGCCTGCCTGATACACAGCCCCGAGCGGCGCGAGGTGTCGCATCAGCTCGCGGCGTCCGCCGAATGCGCCGACGGGAAGGCCGCCGCCGATCACCTTGCCGAAGGTCGCCAGGTCCGGCGTGATGCCGTACACCTCCGCGGCACCCCCGCGCGCGAGCCGGAACCCGCTGATCACCTCGTCGAAGATGAGCAGCGTGCCGGCGCGCTCCGTCTCACGACGCAGCGTGGCCAGGAACTCCGCGCGCTGCAGCAGCAGGCCATTGTTCGCGGGCACGGGCTCGATGATGACCGCCGCGATCCGGTCGCCGTCGCGCCTCAGAAGCTCCGTGACGCGCGCCTCGTCGTCGAGCGGCAGCACGATCGTCTCACCCACGAACGCGGCGGGGACACCGGCCGACGACGGACGCCCGAACGTCACGAGCCCCGACCCGGCCGACACCAGCAGGTGGTCCGCGTGGCCATGATAACAGCCGGAGAACTTGACGATGCGGTCGCGGCCGGTCGCTCCGCGGGCGACGCGGATCGCGCTCATCGTCGCCTCCGTCCCCGATGACACGAATCGCAGCTGCTCGAGGCCGGGGTAGCTCGCGGTCAGGAACTCCGCGAGTTCGATCTCCAGTTCGCACGGCGCGCCGAAGCTCGTGCCGCGTGCCGCCGCCTCGGCGATTGCGCGCAGCACCGCGGGATGCGCGTGACCGAGGATGAGCGGCCCCCACGAGCAGACGAAGTCCACGAATCGCTGTCCGTCCACGTCCTCGAATTCGGCGCCCGCGCCCGAGCGGAGCACGAGCGGCGTCCCCCCGACCGCGCGAAACGCGCGCACCGGCGAGCTGACGCCGCCGGGCATCACGGCTTCCGCGCGCACCATCCACGCCACGGAGTGCGGCCCGGCACTCACAGCCAGCCTCCGGCCAACGCGTCGCGCGCGTGATACGTGATGACCATGTCGGCTCCGGCGCGCACCATGGCCTGCAGGTTCTCCCGCACGATGGCGGCTTCGTCGAGCCAGCCGTTCGCCGCGGCGGCCTTCACCGCCGAGTACTCGCCGGAGACGTTATAGGCCGCCAGCGGAAGCGTGGTGATCGCGCGCACGCGCCGGATCACGTCAAGGTAGGCCAGCGCCGGCTTCACCATCACCATGTCGGCGCCCTCGGCCTCGTCGAGGCGTGTTTCGCGCTCGGCTTCGGCGCCATTGCGCGAGTCCATCTGGTAACTCCGCCGGTCACCGTGTTGCGGCGACGAATCGGCCGCGTCGCGGAACGGACCGTAGTACGCGGACGCGTACTTGACCGCGTACGACAGGATGCCAACGCCCGAATGACCGGCCCGGTCGAGTGTGTCGCGAATCGCGCCCACGCGGCCATCCATCATATCGGACGGTGCCACGATGTCGGCGCCGGCCTCGGCGTGCGCGAGCGCCATCGCCGCGAGCGGCTCCAGCGACGCATCGTTGTCCACCTCCCCGTTCACGATCAGCCCGCAGTGGCCGTGGTCCGTGTACGCGCAGAGGCACACGTCGGTCATGACCACCAGGTCGGCCCCGAAGTGTGTGCGCAGCGCGCGCAGGGCCGTCGGTATCGTGCCATTCGGGTCGTGCGCCGCGCTGCCCGACGGATCCTTCACGCCCGGGCGCGGCGTGCCGAACAAGAGCACCGAGCGAACGCCCAGCGCGCGGTCGCGCTCGACCGTTCGCAGCAGGTCGTTGACCCCCAGTCTCGCAATTCCCGGCATCGACGTGACGGGTTCGACGCCGTCGGCCGCGGGGAGGACGAAATGCGGCATGATGAGTTGCCGCGCCTGCACGGTCGCTTCCGCGACCAGGTCGCGCAGCGCCGCGGTGCGGCGCAGCCGCCGGGGCCGCACCCGGCGCGTGGTGTCCACGTGTGGTTCCGTGGTCAGGCTCCAATCGTGCATTGCATTGCCTCCATGAGTCCCTCGAGATCCGGGGTTGCCGATTCGCCCGCCACGGCCAGCCCGGCAGCCATCGCTGCCGCACTTGTGGTCGGGCCGATGGTGAACACGCGCGTCGCCGTACTGACGACCGCCTGGTTGAGCAGGCCGGTCACCGCCGACGGACTGGCGAGCAGCACGTCGGTGATCCCTTCATTCGTGAGGTCGCGCCGCGGCGATCGTGGCGCCGCCGGCGAGGTGCGGTAAACCGCCACGCGCGTGACCTGGGCGCCGGCGGCCTCGAGCGCCTGCTCCGCGTCGTCGCGGCCGCCCGCAGCGCCGGCGACCACCACGCGCCGCCCGGTGGCGGAACCGCCCCAGAACGCCACGAGTTCGTCGCCGAGCGCACGGGAGGTGCCGCCGTGCGCGACGAACGGAATGCACGAGAACAAACGCCTCGCGGCGTCCGCCGTGCTTTCGCCCACCGCGCCGATCCGCGTGCGCGCCGGAATGCCCGGGGCGATGCGTGAGACCGCTTCGGCGCCACGAACCGAGGTGAACAACAGCCAATCGGCGCTGCCAAGCGCTGCCGCCAACCGCTCGCCTGTGGCGACGTCTTCGAGCCATTCCGAGCTGACGCACGGCAACAGCACCGGTTCGGCGCCCAGCGCCGCGATCCGCGGCGCCCAGCGCCGCGCGTCGTCCAGTGCGCGCGTCACGAGCACGCGTCGTCCGCTGAACGCGCGCGCCGTCACCGGACGGCGTACCTCGACACGTCACGCCATGCCCCGGCCGCCACGTCGTCTGGATCGGTGCCGGTGAACGTCCCGCGCGTGACGGTGCCGTCGTCGTGGCCCAACGCCGTCGTCAACGTCAGCCGGCCTTCGGCGTCGGCCGTGCACCACGCGCCGAACGGCAGTGTGCAGCCGCCCTCGGCGAGCGCGAGCGCCGCGCGCTCCGCGTGCAGCGTGCGACGGCAGGTCGCGTCGTCCAGCGGCGCGACCGCGTCGCAAACGGCGCGGTCATCGCGGCGCACCTGGATCGCGATGGCACCCTGCGACGGCGCGGGCACGAACACCGATGGGTCGAGCCGCACGATCGTGATGCCTGCGGGAAGCGTAAAGCGGCCCGGGCCGTCGACTCGCGCGAGCCGTGTCAGTCCGGCCGCGGCCAGCACGATCGCATCGAACCGGCCCTCCGCGAGCGCCCGTACGCGCGTCGGCACGTTGCCGCGCAGCAAGTCCATCCGCAGGTCGGGTCGCGCCTCGCGCAGCAACGCGCGTCGCCGCATCGCCGAGGTGCCTACGGACGCACCCTCGGCGAGCGGCAATCCGCCACGCTCCGGGGCGGCGTTCTCGTGCCGCACGAGCAGCACATCCGCCGGGTCCACCCGTTCGGGCACGGCGCCGATCGTCAGCTCCTCGGGCCCCCGCGACGGCAGGTCCTTGTACGAGTGCACCGCGACGTCAATCTCGCCCGCCATGAGCGCCGATTCGAGTTCGCGCACGAACACCCCAAACGCGCCAACGTCGGTGAACGACCGGTCCGTGACACGGTCGCCGGTCGTGGAGATCTCCACGGTCTCCGTCTCGTGCCCCGCGGCGGCAAGTCGCCGGGCCGTGTAGTTGGCCTGTGCGAGCGCCAGCGCCGAGCCGCGCGTTCCGACGCGAATCCTCACGAGATCGTCGCCTCGGGCTCGAGCAGCTCCGCGGCGTCGCGCGCGGCGGCGCTCGCCGGCAATTGACCCAGGTGGGCCGCATTGCTCCGGAAAAACGTCTCGACGGCGCCCGGGCCGAATTCGAATGCCAGGTCGCGCAGGCCGACCGACGGAACGTGGGCCATTCGGTTCGCGAGCGTCTCGGCCCAGCGGCGCACCGCGTCGCGCTCGCCCTCGTCGAGTCCGGGGAGCGACTTGGCCAGCAACCGCTCGACGCCCTCCGTGGCCGACCGCCGGTAATGGAGGCGCAGCTGCGCGATCATGCCACCCACCAGGCGCTCGGCGGTGTGCTTCCTGAAATCGACAACCGCATCGTCAATGACGGCCCGGGCATCGGCGAACTCGAACAACAACCGTTCGCGCCCTTCGGTGGCTGCATCGGCAATGTCCTCCATTCCGAGGCGCGGGATATCCGCCGCCGCCGCCGCTTCCGGCGCGACGTTCGGCGGCACGCCCAGGTCGATGATGAGCGGCGGTTCGCCCGAAGGGGTTCGTGCGGCAAGTCGTTCCAGGTCCGACCGTCCAAGCACCGGTTCGCTGGCGCTCGTCGCGAGGACCACCACCTCGACAGCGTCCGGGGCGGCGCGGAACGCATCGAGCGACCGCGCAACACCACCCACCGTGGCGGCAAGTGACTCCGCCCGCTCCAGCGTGCGATTCACCACGATCACCGGTATGCCTGACTTCGCCAGCAGCTGCGCACACTGCTCGGTCATCGGCGAGACGCCGACCAGCGCCACGGCACCACCCGTCCGCCGCGCGCGTTCAACTGCGTGCTGTCCCGCGACGTCAGCGAGGGAAACCGTTCCGATTCGGCCTTCCGTCAGCGGACGGACGCGCTTGGCCGCCCGGAGCGCTTCGTCGAACACGCGTTCAAGCCGGGGGCCGGCCGTCCCGCACGCGCGCGCGAGCGCGAGCGCGTCGCGAAACTGACCGGCCACTTCACTTTCCCCCAGCCGTGCCGAGTCGAGACCCGATGCGACCATGAAGAGGTGCTCGGTCGCGCCCTCGCCGTGCCAGGCCCGCAACGCATGTTCGGCTTCGCCGACCCTGGGCTCGGCACCGGTGAGTTCCGCAAAGAGCCGCCGACGAATGGTATCGAACGAGTGACTGCCGTCGGTTGCGAAGGCGATTTCCACCCGTCCACAGGTGGCGAGATACACGAGTTCGTCGACGCCCGTCGCGTCGCGCAACTGCGGGAGGCGCGCGGCGCGCTCCTCGCGCGGAATGGTCATCGTGGCGAGGATATCGGCCTTCCGTTGTCGCCACGAAATACCTGTGACGCCCACTCGATGCATACGATCCCTCCGGTCACTGCCGTTCACCATCTTCCACCTGCGAACCAACGTACGGGCTGCCAGATACCTCGTGTCACAGTTGCGTCATCGAATTCCCTTTTCCGGCATCCCCGGACGCCCTGTCGGGGATGTCGCCTACGTAGTCATCCGAGCGCAAGCCGAACGAGCGACGAAGCGAGGGTGTGATGGTCCTCCGGCGCTTCGACTCGGATGAGCACCTTTCCGCCCTTCGCTTCGAACTTTTCGCGCGCCCGGATGCCTATTTCCTCGAGTGTCTCGAGGCCGTCGGTCAGGAAGCCCGGCGTGATGACGGCCACGCTCCGTACCCCGCGGCCCGGCAGTTCATTAATCACCGCCGCTGTGGCGGGTGTCAGCCACGGCTCGGGCCCGAACTTGGACTGATACGCGAGGGTCGCCCGCGCCTCGGGCCACCGTATGGCCCGCAGGAACGCGCTGGTCGTTTCTTCGCAATCGAGCACGTATTGCCGGCGCTCCCTCGTGTTGTAGCGGACGGGGATGCCGTGGAACGAGACCACCAGGTGATCGGGTGGCTGCGTGGCAGAGTCCATCGCCTCGAGCCATCTCGCGGCCAGGGCGTTGATATACCCCGGATCGCCGGGAGGAATCAGGCGTACGTGCACGCGTGACGATACGCGGGCGTCCGCTGCCGCCTCGCGCGCCCGCCGCGCCACGGTTCCCGTTGTCGCGTCGGTGCGTTGCGGAAAGAGCGGCATCACAATGATGCGGCCGCTGTGCTCGCGCGAGAGGCGCTGCATTTCGCTGTCGAGCGACGGCTCGCCGTAGCGGTACGCCGCGCTCACCGTCAGCGTGTCGGGCGCGTGCACCTGTACGGCCGCGACCATCCGTTCCGTGGCAACCCGGAGCGGCGACCCTTCAGCGTTCCAGATCGAGCGATAGGCTTCGGCCACCCGTTCAGGTCTCGATCGCAGCACCAGGAACCGCAGCACGGGCCGCCAGAGCCAGCTCGGCAGGTCCACGACCGAGGGGTCGCTCAGGAATTCGCCGAGAAACTCCTTGACCGACTCCGCGGTCGCCGCCCTCGGCGTACCGAGGTTGACCAGCAACAGGTGTGTGCGGGTACGCTTCGACATGCGGCGATGATCGGGGGAAGCGATGATCGAGGGACGGATGTGAACGCTGCCTGCGCCACACCATCGACTATACGCGTCCCACACCGTGTCGCCCATTCGTATTCCTGCCTACGTAGGAATTCGGATGGCAGCACCTGTACGCCACGCTCAACCGTCCGGCGATCGCGCCGATGGGCGAGGCGAAGCCCAACACCGAGATCTTCCGGCTGCTCGCGGCGAAGATGGGCCTCGACCATGTCGCAACTGGAGACCGACATGGGCCACTGGCCCGTGTTCTACGACAACCTCGTGGAGATCAGCGTCGCGGACTGAGGGCTGCGGCGCTATCCATTGCTCCGCCTTGTCGCGATCAGCACGCCGTCCGCCCATGCGCCGATTCGCTCGGCGTGTGCGTACAGCGACTGGCCCTCGCGCATCGTCGCGAGGTGGCCCTGGTACTCGAACCGGTCCTTCTCGGCGACGAGGCGAGCAAGCGCAGTTCCGATGGCCGGCGGAACGCGGTCCCCAAGCGTTGCGCTCAGCAGTCGCGGTGCAGCGTGATGGTCGGCGCTGGTGGACTTCCGCCCGGCCGAGTGAATGGTGACCGCGTCGGCGAAGGCGATCGCGGCGTGGATGCTCAGGATCGCCAGCGCCGATGTGTGCCGCGGATCTCCCTGCTCAACGATTGCACGGCCGGCGTGCAGCAGGCGCCGCCCGAGTTCGGCGTACCCGTCGGCCTGCGACGGATCCACACGCTTGACACGATCAAGCCTTGTCACGCAATGCCTCGGCCAGCGGAGGACCGAAGACGATCAGGGCGTCGCGAGAGATCTCGTTGAACGGCGCGGCGCGCGCGCGCCATCGGCGGGCGGCGTCGGTGCGGACGTATCCGATCGGCGCGAGACGGCACCCGTGCGATTCCCTGAGCACGACCGCACACACCTCGAAGGCCTCCATAGCGCGCGTGAGCCCGCCATCATCGCGCGCGACGATCAGCACATCGCAGTCGCTCGACGGCAGGTCACGCGCGCGCGCGACGCTGCCGAACAGCGCGACGCTGACCAGCCCGGTGCGGCGCGCGACGTCGCTCGCGACCTGCGCGAGGCACCGGCGGAGCTCCAGGAAGTGGTCGGCCTCGGCGCGAAACAGGGCCCGAAGTACGGGGACGAGTCGGTGCGCGTCGTTGAGCCGGACCAGGTAGTCGCGTCCTCCGGCCTGGCGAGTCACGATCGCGAGCTGGACCAGGTCGTCGAGGGCGAGTTGAACGCTCCGGTGCTGCACGCCGGCGCGGCGGGCCGCGTCGCGCTGGGTGATGGGCTCGCCGGCACCGGCAAGCGCGCGCAGCGTGGCCACCTTGGCCGGCGTGCCGAGGGCAAAAGCGAGGGGCTGGCGTGCGGCACTGGCCTGCGGGCGCTTGCGAGGCATGGGCGATAAAGTATCCAAATGGATACATTATCGCAACTCCCTGCGGTCCGGTGCGCGGCGCCAGCGCCAGGTTCGCGGGTAGTGCGCGCCGGAGGTAGTATTGCTCCGCCCGCTCCCATGCCGGAGAACGCCCCGCCTCGCCCCCCGACGCCCTGTGACTGACCTCTTCGCGACGCGCGCGCAGTCCTTCGCAACGTGCCAGCCATGATCACCGGCCGTTGGGGCAGGCCCGACCGGGTGCTCCTCGACATCACGGCGCACGACGACGGCATGGTGACGGGAATCGCCAACCCCGGCCGCGAGCACGCAGCCATCAGGTCCGGCCGGTTCGATTCCTCGACCGGCGCCGTGCGGCTCGAGGGCGCGTACGCGGCGAGCGATGGCGTCACGTCCGTCCCCTTCCTCATTGAAGGGTGGCTCAAGGGGCGCACGCTCGAGTTGACGTACACCTTCGGCGACATGACGGGCACGGTGTCGCTCGTTCGCGTGGAGGAGTATCGCCTTGCCGCACTCACGCTGTGGGAGCGTGTCGAACCGTACCTCGCAGCCGTGAAGCGCAGGATCAACGCCCTCTCGCGCCCGGCAGGCACGGCGAACGCGCGGCGATTGCGCGAGCGGGGCGAAACGCTCGGCTCGATCGTCTTTCGCGACGCGACCGAGGCCGACATTCCGGCGCTCGCCGAGATGCACGTGACGACGTGGAACGCGACCTACATGACGACGCGAGGTCCGACCGTCGCGACCCGCGCATGGCAGTGGACGGAAGCTTTCAGGCGAAACGATCCCGGCTCCTTCTTGCTCGTCCTTCAGGACGCACGCGGGCGACTCGTCGGGTTCGCATCGGGGAAGCCGCATCGAAACGGCATCGACGGATTCACGGGCGAGTTGAGCAAGATCTACCTGCGCTGGGAGTACCACGGCCTCGGGCTGGGACGCCGCATGATGGGCCACGTCGCGCGGCGGTTCCTCGACCGCGGCGTCACCGCCTTCTGTCTCTTCGCCGAACTGAGCAACCCAACGCTTGGTTTCTACGACCGCATGGGCGGCGAGCGCCTGGTGGACGACCGCGGCCGGTTCGGCGGCGCGTACGGATGGCGCGACGCGGCCGCGCTCGCAAGCCGATGTCCGGCGGATTGAGGGTGCGGCGGCCAGGCGGCGCGCCCGCATACCCCATGCAACGGATTCGGAACACAATGCGCGGTCACACAGGGACGCTGGCCAACGCGATCGGCGCCGACACGACCCCGTTGGCGTGATCCGAAGGGCGAGCCGGCGGGTAGCATACGGTTGCCCCGCCACGCAGGAGGATTCTATGCGCGCGTTTCCGTGTTGGAGCCGGTCGCGACTCCCCGGGCACCCGTCGTTCGCCCTATTCGCTGCCCATTCCGCGGCCGGGATCGGGGCCTGGATTGCGACCTGGATCGCGGCCGTGACGATCGGGCTTGCCGCCTGCGCCGGCGCGACCGAACCGCACGCACCGCCGCAGGAGCTCACCTCGCTCCCACGCGATCTCAGCGTCGCCGAACAGAAGGTCGTGGCCGGGTCGAACGCATTCTCGTTCGCGCTCTGGCAGAAGGTGGGCTCGGCGCAGCGCGATTCGAACGTCTTCACCTCGCCGCTCTCCGCCTCCTTCGCCCTCGGGATGACGATGAACGGCGCCGCGAACGCCACGTGGAACGAGATGCGCGCCGCGCTCCAGTTCGGCGACGCGACGCAGCAGGAGATCAACGCAGGTTACAAGTCGCTCGTCGCACTGCTGACGTCGCTCGACCCGCAGGTCACGATGCAGCTCGCCAATTCGATCTGGTACCGGCAGACCTTTCCGTTCCTGCAGAGCTTCCTCGACACGACGAAAGCGGTGTTCGACGCGGACGTGAAGGGCCTCGATTTCAACAACGTGCCGGCGTCGCTCGCGACGATCAACGGGTGGGTGGACGCGAAGACCGCGCACCGCATACCGACCGTCCTCGACAACATCACGCCCGAGCAGGTGATGTTCCTGATCAATGCCATCTACTTCAAGGGTGGCTGGCGTAACAAGTTCGACCCCGGCAAGACGACCGACGACACCTTTCACGGCGCGGCGGGCACGACGCAGCCGGCCAGGCTCATGCACTCACTGCGCGACTCGACGTCGTATGCGGAGACGGCGACGTACCAGGCCGTGGATCTCCCGTACGGTAACGGCGCCTTTTCGATGACGGTGCTGCTGCCCAAGGCCGGCACCGACGTCGAAACGCTGTCGGCATCGCTGACGCCGCCCTCGTGGAGCGCCGTCGTCGCGGGTTTCCACCCGGCGAAGGTCGACCTGGCCCTGCCCCGATTCACGCTGAAGTGGGAACGCAAGCTCAACGATGACCTCACGGCACTCGGCATGCGGCAGGCCTTCGTGCCGGATGGAGCGGACTTCACGCGGATGGCCGCCTCGCCGGACGGCCTCCATTTGTACGTCCAGTTCGTGAAGCAGAACACCTTCGTCGCTGTCGACGAGGAGGGTACGGAGGCTGCTGCCGTGACGGTGGTTGGAGTCGGCGTGACGTCGCTGCCGGCGATTCCGGTGATGCGCGTCGACCGGCCCTACCTGTTCGTGCTGCGCGAGCGGCTGACGGGAACGATCCTCTTCATGGGAAAGATCGTGCGGATGCCCACCTAGTGGCCCCACGGTAGATTGAAGGCCACTTGAGGACCGACACGATGGCGCGACTCCCAGAAAACCTTGGCCAGCTGAAGAAATCGAAGTGGGGGGCCGCCACCCGCTCCGTGAAGGAGGAGATCCGCGCCAACCTCCTGCGTCGCCTCAAGCACGGCGGCCCGGTGTTTCCCGGCATCGTCGGCTACGAAGATACGGTCGTGCCGCAGATCGTGAACGCCCTGCTCTCGCGACACAACTTCATCCTGCTGGGGCTCCGCGGGCAGGCCAAGTCACGCATTCTGCGGTCGCTCACGTCGCTGCTCGACGAGGCGATCCCGGTGGTCGAAGGAAGCGAGATCAACGACTCGCCCTTTCATCCAATCTCGAAGTTCGCGCGCGAACGCATCGCCGAGGCGGGCGAGGACACGCCGATCGCCTGGGTGGGCCGCGACCAGCGCTTCGTCGAGAAGCTCGCGACACCGGACGTGACGGTGGCCGACATCATCGGTGACCTGGACCCGATCAAGGCGGCGCGCGGCGGGCACATCCTGTCCGACGAGCTCACGATTCACTACGGAATGCTCCCGCGCGCCAACCGCGGGATCTTCGCGCTGAACGAGTTGCCGGACCTCGCGGGCAAGGTGCAGGTTTCGCTGTTCAACATCATGCAGGAAGGCGACGTCCAGATCAAAGGCTATCCGGTGCGCCTCCCGCTCGACGTTCTCCTCTGCTTCACGGCGAACCCGGAGGATTATACCGCGCGCGGCAAGATCATCACGCCGCTCAAGGACCGCATCGGGAGCGAGGTCCTCACGCACTACCCCGAGGAAGTCGAACTCGGGATGCAGATCACGCGCGCCGAGGCCTGGACGGCGCGCGGCGGCGAGGACCTGACCGTGTCGCCCCTCCTCGAGGAGCTGGTGGAGCGTGTGGCATTCGAGGCGCGCACCGATAAGCGGGTCGATCGCCGCTCCGGCGTCTCGCAGCGGATGCCGATCACGGTGATGGAGAACGTGGTGTCGAATGCCGAGCGTCGCGCGCTCGCGCTCAAGGAAAAGCAGGTCGTGCCGCGCCTGGGCGACGTGTACGCCGCGCTCCCGGCGATCACGGGAAAGCTCGAGCTCGAATACGAGGGCGAGCTCGCGGGTGGCGCGAACATCGCGCGCGAACTCATCCGCCGGGCAGCCGACGCGACGCTCCGGGCGCACGCGCCGCACGCCGACACGGATGCGATCGTAATGTGGTTCGATGCGGGTGCGGCGCTGCAGGTGGCCGACGACAGCGGCGCCTCCGTGCTGCGCCAGGCGTTCGAGACCGTTCCGGGACTCGGCGCGCTGGTCATCGAGCACGACCTCGCGCCGTCCACCGACGATGCGCTGATGGTGTTCGCCTGCGAGATCGTGCTGGAGGCACTCGTGGCGCGGCGGAAGATTTCGCGGAACGACCGCGGGCGGTACGGGCGCGCGGCCAACGAATCGCAGCGCCGCCGCCGCGCGGAGGAACCGCCGGACGACATGACGGCGTAGGGACGTGTCGGAGCATCGCCGAACGAGCGATGCTCCGGCAGGTTGTCCTCTTCATCGGTGCGGCAATCGTCCCGTGCGCGGCAATACGGTATTGACGTTGTCGCAGGGAAGTCAGGCCAGCGGCCGTTTCATTTCCTGGCGTCAGGGTCCGGGACGGCGAAATCTTCGGGCTCGGGGCGCGGGCCGAACTGCGCCACGTACGCCCGGGTAAACTCGGCGCCGAGCAGGACGATCTGCGACGAGTAGTAGACCCAGACCAGGACGACGATGACGGATCCCGCGGTGCCATACGTGGAAGAGAAGCTGCTGGTGCCCAGGTAAATGCCGATCAGGAACTTGCCGACCGTAAAGAGCGCCGCGGTCACCAGCGCGCCCACCCAGACGTCTGCCCACGCCAGCTTCACATCCGGCAGAGTCTTGTAGATCATCGCGAAGAGGAGCGTGATGACCCCGAGCGACACCGCCGCGTTCACAGTTGCCCAGAGCATCGCGACGCCGGGGAATGTATTTCCCATATAGGTGTGCAGGGCCGCGAGCGCGGCGCTCACGATCAGCGACGTGAGGAGCAGAAACGCGAATCCCAAGACGAGACCGAATGAGATCATTCGCTGCATCACCAGGTCGCGCAGGAAATTTCCTCGCGATCTGGGTTTGACTCGCCAGATGGAGTCCAGGTCGGCCTGGAGTTCGAGAAACGCACCGGTGGCGCCGAGGAAGAATGTGATGACGCCGATGATCGCGACCGGAACGCTCAAGGACGACGTGGCGGCGGCTTCGAGCATGGCTTGGACTGCCAGCGCCCCGTCGCGCCCCACGAGGCCCTGGATCTGGCCCACGATCTCGCCTCGCACCGCGTCGCGACCGAAGACCATGCCGCCCACCGTGATCGCCACGACCAGGATTGGCGCCAGAGCGATGAGCGTGTAGTAGGCGAGTGCCGCACCCATGCGCGGGACGTTGTCGTCCCACCATCCGGCGAAGGCCTGCTTGAGCACGGTCCACAGGCGTTCCGGCGTCATCCCATCGTTCCGCGTGGGACTACGGCGGATTCGGGCGTGACTGCGTGCCATGAAGCCCACCTCCCATCTTTCAAACGTACGCGGGACCGCCGTCGCTGGTCAGACGCAGTTCAGAAGATCTGCCCGAACTGGAACCGCAGTCGCCACGGCGCCGAGTGGTCCACGGCGCGGGCTGCCATCACGCCGACGGCGCCTCCGAAGAACCGGATCCCGGCCGCGACGGAGGACCTGGCCTCGCCCGTGACCGTTGACCCGGGAGCGAGCCGTGCGACGGCGAGGCGCGCCGTTCTACCGGATGCCCCTGTCCATCCGGCCTGCGCCGTCACGCTGAGCGCGGGAGCGAGGGCTGGTAGCCACAGGCGTGTCGTCACGCGGATGGGCGCCTGCCAGATATCCAGCCGGTACATCGCCATTCCCCGCAGCAGCGCCGCCTGGTCACCCGCAAACTCTTTGTACTCGTACCCCGGGAGGTTCTGCGTGCTGCCGAGCTCGAACAACTGCTGCCGAGGGCGATCGGGGCCGAAGAGTGCGCCCGCATCGAAGCGGCTCGCGAATGTCCACCGTCCCGGGTTGGTGCGTGCCGAGAGCCGCAGTTCGGCGCGCTGATAGTTGAGTTGTCCATCGCCGCGGCCATAGCTCACGGTTCCCCCTGCCCCAGGTCGCACGAACTCGGCCGCTACATCGGGGTTCCAGTGAAACGCGAGTGACGTACGCACGTAGCCGCCCGGATCGATTGCACGGTTCGGCAGGAATGGTGGTCCGCCGAATGGCCCACGGGTCAGGTGCACCACCACCGCGCGGTCGGCGGCATAGCCAAACTCGGCGCGGGCGTGCAGGCGGTGGTCCGCCGACGTGCGGGTGACCGTGCCATGCGCGTACCACCGGTCCAGGTAGTCGAGTTCGTCCACGCCGAATAGCGCGCCAACTACGGACCCGGACGAATCGAAGGCGAAGTTGAAATCGTTCGTATTGTCGAGCGAACGGCCGGCGCGGACGCCGTAGGTCCATTTCCCGCGCTGGACGTCGGCGCTCACGCGGCCGCGTACGGCGCGCTCGTTCCAGGCATAGCCGGCCACGGCGCGCGCGGTGAGACCGGGCGCGGCATCCCGGGCCCGCACACCGATTCCGGCGCCAGTGAACAGGCCTTCGACGCGATTGAAGCGCAACAGGTCGGTCAGGCGCTCGCCCTGAAGCGTCCAGACCGGCGCGCCGGTGGCGCGCCACTTGAGCGGCGCGACGTCTGTGAAGTCTTCCGAGTTCACCTGCGCCGTGGCCTCGCCCATCGGCGCACGCCAGTCACCGAAGGAGGCCAGCGAGTCGCGCGCGGCGAGCGAGATCCGGTGTGGCTGCGCGCGCAACGTGTCGGAGCGCGAAAGCTGCGCCGCCTCGGGCGAGGCGATCGCGTAGTCATGGAATCGCGAAACGATCCGGAAGACCGCTTTCGCGTCGCCGATCACCGGCGCCATTGCCTGAAAATCAAAACGCTGATAGCTCGGCAGCCAGAACTGCTGGTTCACCTCGCTGTTCACGAGCTCTACGTAGGCGATCGCCTCGATCCTGCCCGTGATCGACAGCAACCTGGTCAGCGTTGGCTCCGGCTTCACCACCGTCTGGAAGGCGCCACGCATCCGCACGACGTGCTTGCGGTCCGCGTCGAGGTCGATCTCGCCGGTGAAGATCGTGACGCCCGGCTCGAGATCGGCGACGGGCTGGACGTCGAGCTTCACGATCCGGATCTCGCGGTCGCCGACCCTGAGCGCTTCGACGGTGTCACCGCCACTGTAGCGATAGTACTGCTCACGATCGTCGGCGAGCGGATGTACGGCGTAGGTGGTGGTGCGGCTGGTGTCCGACCGTGCGCGACGGCGCGTGGTGTCGCGTCCGAACAAGAGCGCGAGCCGATTGCCGTACAACGAAGGCACCGTCCAGGCGCTGCGGAAGAAACCCAGCGACGAGAACTGGAAGCCGAGGCTCTGATTGCGGTACCCGGTGACGTGCTGCTCGAACTCGCCCGTTCGGTTCCAGGTGAGTTCGCTCGCCGACTGTTCGATCGAAACCGACGCCTCGTTGCCGGAACCGTTGCGCGACCCGAACGAGATCTCGCTCTCCACCTGGGCGCGGTACGTGCCGAGGCCGGCGGGCACGAGATGGTTGAGCCGCGCGGCGGCGGACACCAGATCACGTACCGCGGGCGAGGAGTACTGCGCGGTATCGCGGGCACTGGCGGCCGCGAGTTGCGCAACGAGGAGGAGGCTGATCATCGGGAAAGGAGGGGAGGAAGGGCCGCCAGTAACGTACGTACGGACCCCGTCCACGGTTCCGACTTCATGGGACTCACCCACCCAACCGCAATCACGCGTTCCGCAGCTTCGGGTACTGCCGAAACGCCCAGGCCGCGGCGATGAAGAGCAACGCGCCCATCCCGCGACGGTGTGCGATACGCCCACTTCGCCGCGCCCGCACACGCGGGGAACACGCCGAGTATGGCGATGAGCTGGCCGCGCACGTCGGATCATTCCCGCGCGGCTCGAGCATCTGGAACGCAAACACGGTTCATCCCCGCGCGTAGAGCATCGAGCAGCTCTGCGGACGGATCATCCCCGCGCGCGCGGGGAACACGGCGTCCACGTCCCCGCGTCCGGCTGGTTAGTACTACAGTTCCACATCATTTGCGGCGGGCACGATAGTGGGCGCGGCGGGCAGCGGTCTGGTGGGCACGCCGCCAGCGGGAGTGCGCGATGACGCGGTGGGGATCGGGCGGGTGTTGAT
>Ga0315281_10002130_pt1 | contig 29363 bp, 27 predicted proteins | sample YL17G07_0_MG_FD_204540 | JGI IMG/M metagenome (GOLD analysis project Ga0315281, IMG submission 204540) | Sediment microbial communities from Yellowstone Lake, YNP, Wyoming, USA - YL17G07_0 | ecosystem: Environmental > Aquatic > Freshwater > Lake > Sediment | place: USA: Wyoming | collected...
GAGCTCGCCGACCTCCTGGATGCCCTTGACGAAGCCGTTCTGCATGATGTCGCCGGGGGCGAGGCCGGCGGCGAGGGCGCGCTTGGCGACGTCCTCGGCGACGGCGCGGTCGGCGCCCACGATCGCCGCGCTGGCTTGCTGGTAGAAGTCTGACATGCGCACTGCCTCCTGGGGGGGTGTCGGAAGGTCGCTTTGAGCCGACTTAGGCTACCAGCGCCTTGGCCTTGTCGACCGCCGCGGCGGCGTTGGCGCCGTAGCCGTCGGCGCCGATCTCGTCGGCGTACGCCTGGGTCACCGGGGCGCCCCCGATCATCACCTTGACCTGCTCGCGCAGGCCGGCGTCCTTGAGGGCGGCGATCGTCTGCACCATCTTGGGCAGCGTGGTCGTGAGCAGGGCGCTCATGCCGAGGATCGTCGCCTGGTGCTCGCCGGCCGCGGCGACGAACTGCGCCGGGGTGACGCCGGTGCCCAGGTTGACGACCTCGAAGCCGGCGCCCTGGAGCATCATGCCCACGAGGTTCTTGCCGATGTCGTGCAGGTCGCCCTCGACGGTGCCGATGATCACCGTGCCGAGGCTCATGGAATCGCCCTCGGCGAGGTGCGGCTTGAGGAGGTCGAGCGCCCCCTGCATGGTGCGCGCGCTGAGCAGCACCTCGGGGATGAAGCAGTCGCCGCTGCGCATGCGCTCGCCGACCACCTCCATGCCCGGGAGCAAGGCCCCTTCGAGGATCTCGCGCGCCGAGGCGCCGCTGGCGAGAAGCGCCTGGGTGAGGGCGTTCACGGTCTCGGCGTTGCCGTCGATGATGGCCTGCTTGAGCTGGTCCTTCACGGTGTTCCTCTCCTTCTTCAGGCGACGCCGGCCGCCCGGTCGGTCTCTTCGACGATGGCACGGATGCGTGCCGCGACGTCGTCCGGCAGCGGCACTGGCTTGTACTCCTGGATCACCTCGCGTGCCTTCTCGCGACAGCGCTCGTACAGGTCGCTGGCGCCGCGGGACTCCCAGTCCTCGCGCACGCGGCGGTCGATGTAGTCGGGCTGGCTCAGTTCGCGCATGTGCCGCATCGTGGCGTCGAGGCTGAGGAAGTCGCCGAACGGCCCGACCGCGGCGATGTCCTCCACCGCCAAAGTCTCGTCGTCGACGGGGATCCCGCCCACGCACTGCTTGATCATGCGCGCGAACTCGTTGTCCATGACGAACTGCGCGCAGTCGAAGGTGACGCCCGATTCGATCATCCCCGCCCCGTAGATCAGGTTGGCCCCTGCCAACGCTGCCAGAAGTCCGGTGAGGGTCTTCTCGTGACCGGTCTGCGCGTCACCGACCTTGGAATCCGCCTACAACCCCGCCACGAAGCTCGGCAGCAGGTATCGTCGCGCCATCTGCGCCACGGCGGCGCTGATCATGGCGAGCTCCGGCGTGCCGACGCTGGCGGCGGCAAGCTTGAGGTCCATGGCCGTCGTCGAGCTGCCGAAGATGACCGGTGAGCCGCGCTCGGTGAGCTGCGCCAGGGTGATCCCGGCGAGGACCTCGGCGTTGTGCGTGACCAGCGAGCCGGCGAGCGTGACCGGCGACGAGCCGCCGGCCATCGCCATGGAGAGGATGTTGCACGGCAGGCCCCAGCGCGCCGTCTCGATGATCACCTCGGTGACCTCGTGCGGCAGCTTGAGCGGGCTGACCGGGCACACGCCGTTGTACAGGATGGGGCGCTCGCGAAGCGCGTCCTCGCCGCCGACGACCTCGGCGCACATGCGGAAGATGGCCTGGCTCTCGAGGCGCGACAGCGGCCCGATGCCGATCGGCTTCGTCGTGTTGAGCAGCTGCTGCTCGGTGTTGTGGACCGCGGCGGTCTCGGGCGGCGCCTCCTTGGCGCCGACCGAGATCTCGTGCGTGTCCATGTCGCTGAGGTAGTCGTTGAGCCGCGCGATGTCGGCGACGTCCTTCTTCGTGGTCTCGCGGTACCCGCCGGTGAACACGTCGACGATGCGGATGCCCTCGCTGAAGTTGGTGAAGGCGACGCGGCCCGGTTCCATGACGAAGTCGTTCTTGGGGTCGCGGCCGCAGAGGACCAACTTGCTCGGCGCCGAGCGGATCGCGTCCTCGACCAGGTGCGGCGGGATCTTGACGCGGCGCCCTTCACGGTCGACGTTGCAGCCGGCGTCGCTGAAGATATCGAGCGCCTCGTCGGCCTCGACGAAGACTCCGGTGCGCTCGAGGACCTCGAGCGTCGCGAGGTGGATGTCGTCGAGCTCGGCCTCCGTGAACACGTTGACGCTGAAGCCGCCGCTGCGACGGTGTCCTGCGAACACGTTCCTCTTCACGCTCTCACCTCCGGTCAATGAGCGACGCGGGACGTGCGCGGGCGCTGCGCGCCCCAGCCGACCCGCTCACTGAACCTCTCGACGCTGTTGACAGGGATGTCGAGCACCTCGGCGATGTGGAACTTCGCCTCGAGCGCGCCCGGCTGGTCCGGATAAGTGAGCTCCTGCACGGGGATGCGCCCCAGGCCCAGCTCGGCGCGCACGTCGTGCATCACCAGCGGGTCGCTGAGGTCGATCGCGTTGACGCCGAGCTTGCCGGCGACGTACTGCTTGGCCTGCTCCAGCCGCATGCCCCGGGTCATCTGCATGCGCGCCACCAGGTCTCCGGCGGCGCGCATCCCACCCAGGCCGGAGGCAAGCGCGTGAGCGTTCGCCATGCCGACGGGATCGCCGACCCCCACCTACAAGCCGTCCATCCGTGTGAGGTCGACCAGCGATCGCGAGACGCGCGAGACGGCGTCGATGGGCGGGTACGGGGTCATCGGCACCCCGCCGACGCCCATGCCCACGTTCATGTGGACGGGGATCGTGGACTCGTCGCAGCACTTCTTCACGATGGTGATCGCCCGGGCCACGTTCCAGGCGACGGACCTCCGCGTGTTCACGTTGACGGCGGGGCCGAAGATCGTCGCCCCCGCCGCGGCGACAACTTTGGCCTGGTCGTGCGGCCACATGCCGGCGAGGCGCTTGCCGTCGTACTCGAGCTCGCCGTGCATGCCGAGCACGAACTCGCTCGCCATGCCGACCTCGATGCTCATGTCGGGGTAGCGGCGACGGATCTCCTCGACCGCTCGCAGGGTGGCGAGGAAGTCGCCGTCGCCGGCCGCGCCGGCGGTGTCGAAGTCCATGCCGTCGGCGCCGGCCTCGGCCATCGCGTCGGTCACGAAGAGCATGTCGCGGGTGGCGTGCTCGGCGGCCTCTTCCTGAGCGGCGCGCGCCTCGGCGATCTTGCCGAGCGGCATGAGCTCCGACCAGTTGGGCACCGGCCCGTCGGGCTGCGAGTAGCGCCCCAGGTCGGGCATGGCGCCGTACTGGCAGGGCGCGACCAGGTTGAGCTGGCACGACTTCATGAGATTGGACTCGTACGAGAGGATCGTCTTGATCGCCTTGTACGAGTAGTCGATGTTCCACAGCTCGGTCAGGTCGGCGCCGTGGTGGTTCTGGTAAACGGTCATCTCCTCGACGCGCGAGCCGACGTCGGCGTTGCCCGACCCGTCGAAGCTCAGCACGACCTCGTCGCCGATGTCGACGGCGCTGAAGCGCGCGTTCGAGCAGAAGATGTCGTGCAGGTGGGCGAGCTCGTCCTCACCCAGCGGCGGCAGCTTGCTGCGCTTGGCCGCCGCCTGCGTGCCGTCTTCGAGGTCGGCGCGGATCGCGCTCGGCGTCATCTCGACCAGCGCGCCGTCGCCCACGCGGGTCCGGCGGGTCTGTCCCCCGCGGTCCCCCCGTGGCGGCGCCGGGCGCCGCGGCCCCTGCACGGCGGCGGCGCCCGGCGCTCGCCACGTCGTGTCAGGCCGCGATCACGTTCTGCCACGCCTGGTCGTACTGACTCTGGAACTCGCCCACGTCTTCGGCGAGCTTGCCGTTGGCGATCTGCGCCGCCGTGGGCCGCATCTTCACCTGCATGGGGTCGGTGTAGTACTTCACGCCTTCGGCCACGACGCAGTGATAGCCGATGTAGTCAGCCGCCTGCCCCGCCTGCTTGGGCTCGAGCATGAAGTTGAGGAAGAGGTGCGCCGCGTAGACATTCTCGGGCGCCGCCGCCTTGGGGATCGCGATGCCGTCCGCCCAGACGATGTAGCCCTGGCTGGGCAGCACGTACTGCACGTTTTCGGGCGGGATCGTCTTGATGGCGAGACCGACGTCGCCGTCCCAGCAGTGCGTCAGTGCCTGGCCCTGGACGATGCTGCGCCGCGTGTTGGTCGAGTCGTACTTGAGTACCAGGGGCTTCTGCTCGATCAGCGACGCCTCGGACGCGTCGAGCTCTTCCTGGCTCGTCGTGTTGGGCGAGTAGCCGTTCTTGATGAGCCCGACGCCGAGCGTCTCGCGGGGCGCGTTCAGCATCGAGATGTCGCCCTTGTACTTCGCGTCCCAGACCTGGTCCCAGCTGTCCATCGGCGACGGCACCTTGGCGAGGGTCGCCGCGTAGCCGGTCGTCCCGAACATGTAGGGCACCGAGTACTTCTTGCCGTCCTGGTTGTCGGGGTTGTCGAAGGTCGGCTTCTGGAACACGGGGTCGGTGACGTACTTGAAGTTCGGGATGTATTCCATGTTCAGCGGCTGGATCAGGTCGGCCTTCATGAGGATCGTCACCCACATGTCGGTGGGGAAGATCACGTCGTAGCCCGTGGCGCCGGCGCGCATCTTGGCGAACAGGGCCTCGTTGCCGTCGTAGTACGTCTCCCTGACCTTGACGCCGTACTCGGCCTCGAAGTCCTTGAGGCACTGCGGCGACATGTAGTCCGACCAGTTGAAGATGTTGATCTGCTTGGGCAGCGTCGTGTCCATCGCCGCCGGGGTGGCGTTGTCCGTCGCCTCATCCGTGCCGCAGGCGCCGAGCACTGTGCCGAGAGCCGTCACCGAGAGCCCGAGCGCGAGGCCGCGCTCGATGAACTGGCGCCGCGTCAGCTCGCCGTGGGCGACTGCCTGAGCGATCTTCTCGACCTCACCGAGGTTCGAGTCGCCGTGACGCTCGTTTCGTTCCATCGCCCCTCCCGATGGTCGCGCCCGCCCATTGCAGGGGGCCCTGTCATCTGTTAGTTATCCGGATGGATAACGACGGGGCGATTCTATAGCCGTCGGGGCCGGTGTCAACGAAGGAGTCACGACGGACACGATCAGGACGCGCGGGGACGAGCTCGTCACCCAGGACCCGGCGGCGGAGCTCTCGCCGACGGCGCGCCGTATCCTCGCGGCGGCGCGCCGCGTGCTGGCGCGCGACGGCTTCGCGGGTCTGAGCCTCGAGGCGATCGCCGCCGCGGCCGGCGAGAACAAGGCCTCGATCCGCTACCACTTCGGCAACAAGGCGGGTCTGATCACGGCGCTGGTCGACCTCGTCGTGCACGACGAGAACGTCCAGCTGCTCAAGGACCTCTCGAAGACCGGCGACGATCGCATCGCCGTGCTCATGCAGATGCACCGCCGCACGACCACCAACGTGGCCGGCTATCGATTGTTCTTCGACCTCTTCCCCAACGTGGTCCGCGACGCGTCTCTGTGGCCGCGGATGGCGGAGCTCTATCGCTGGTATCGCGAGCTCGACGCCGTCGCGATGGCGCCCGATGCCGACGACGCGCTGCGCGTGCGCGTCGAGGTGTTGACCTCCCTGACTGTGGCGGTCTGCGACGGCCTCGCCATGCAGCACCTCTCCGATCCGGAGTTCGACCTGGCGCCCGTGTTCGAGCTGTACGAGCGCGTCGTGCGCGCGACGCTGGCCGAGATCGGCGTCGACGTCGACCGGCCACCAGCGACCGAGGTCGCCTCCGCGACCGGCGGCGACGCGGCGCCAACGGGCGCCGCGAAGGCCGCAGCCGCCCCCCGGGCGGGGGGCAAGAAGGCGGACTGACGTGATGGGGCCGGGCGCCCGAAGGCGCCCGGCCCCATCACGCTCCCACCGCCCGAGCCCCCCCGGGCGGTCCCTCTATCGCGCGTCAGCCGGTCACTTCTTGCGTCCGAGCAGCCTCCGGCGCACCGCCGACCCCTTGAGCCACTGGATGCCCTCGGTCGGGTTCAGCTCCTTGGGGCATGCCTCCGAGCAGTTGGCGATCGTGTGGCAGCGGTAGACGCCGCGCTCGTTGTCCCAGCTCGGCAGCCGCTCCTTGCCCGCCTCGTCGCGCGAGTCGACCTCGAAGCGGTACGCCTTGAGCAGCGCCGCCGGGCCGAGGTAGTTACTCTCGGTCCAGACCGACGGACAGGAGCTGTAGCAGGCGGCGCACAGGATGCAGTCGATCGGCATGTTGAGCTTGAGACGCTCGCCCGGCGACTGAGTCACCTCGGTGTCGGGCAGCTCCGAGTTGCGGATCAGCCACGGCTTGATCGCCTCGTACTTGGTGAAGAAGTCGTCCATGTCCCAGACGAGGTCGCGCACGAGGGGCATGTGCGGGAGCGCCTCGACGGTCACCCGGTCGACGCCCATGTGCAGGATGTTCGTCTGGCAGGCCAGCCGATAACGCCCGTTGATGTACATCGCGCACGACCCGCAGATCGACGAGCGGCAGCAGTAGCGGAAGGCGAGCGAGCCGTCCTGCTTCTCCTGAATCGAGAACAGCGCTTCGAGGACCGTCATGCTCCCTGCGATCGGCACGACGAAGTCCTGGTAGTGCGGCGGCTTGCCGTCTGCCGGGTCGAAGCGCTTGATGTGGAAGGTGATGTCGCTCATCAGTACTTCCTCTCCTGCGGCTCGAACAGGCCCATCTCGACCGGCTTGTAGTCGAGCTTCGGCGGTCCGTCGGCCTGGTAGAAGGCCAGCGTGTGCTTGAGCCAACGCTCGTCGTCGCGGGTCTCGAAGTCGGTGCGCGCGTGCGAGCCGCGCGACTCGGTGCGCACCAGCGCGCCGCTGGCCGTGGCGAGAGCGACGTCGAGCATGCCCTCGAGCTCCATGGTGCGGATCATGTCGAGATTCCAGACGCCGCCCGTGTGGCGCAGCTTCGCCTTCTTGAGCCGCTCCTTGAGGGCGAGCAGCTCGTCGACGCCGGTCTTCATGGCGGCCTCGTCGCGGTAGATGCCATAGTGCGTGCGCATGATCTCGGTCATCTCCTCGCGCACGACGTAGGCGTCCTCGGACCCTTCGCGGCCGGCGAGCTCGTCCACGGTCGCCTGCACGGCGACCACCGCCCGCCCGTCGCTCTCTCCCGGCCTGGCGGCGTGCTCGTGCCCGAGGATGTCGCGCGCCGCGGCGGCGCCGGCGCGGCGCCCGAAGACGACCGTCTCGAGCAGCGAGTTGCCGCCGAGGCGGTTGGCGCCGTGCACGCTCACGCAGGCGCACTCGCCGGCGGCGAGCAGGCCGGGCATCACCGTGCGGCCGTCGACGTCGGTGTCGATACCGCCCATCGAGTAGTGCTGCGCGGGCGCGATGGGGATGGGGTCGTACACCGGGTCGACGCCCTCGAAGTGGATCGAGAGGTCGCGCGTCCCGGGCAGACGCTCGGCGAGCTTCTCGGCCCCCAGGTGACGCAGGTCGAGGTAAACGAAGTCCTTGCCGTCGATGCCGCGCCCCTCGTTGATCTCGGTCTGGATCGAGCGCGAGGTGATGTCGCGCGGAGCCAGCTCCATGGCCGTCGGCGCGTACCGCGCCATGAAGCGCTCGCCGTCCTTGTTGAGCAGGTAGCCGCCTTCGCCACGGCAGCCCTCGGTCATGAGGATGTGGGTCGTGTAGAGCCCCGTCGGGTGGAACTGCACGAACTCCATGTCCTTGAGCGGCACGCCGGAATGGTAGGCCATGGCCGCGCCGCCGCCGGTGCTGATCACCGCGTTGGTCGTGTTCGAGTAGGTACGGCCGGCGCCGCCGGTCGCCACGATCACGGCCTCGCCGCGGAACTCCTCGAACCCGCCCTTGGTCATGCTGTAGGCGACGACGCCCTTGCAGACTCCGTCCTCGACGATCAGCCGGCAGACGAACCACTCGATGTACATGCGGATCTGCCGCCTGTAGGCCTGTTCGACCAGCGCGTGCAGCATGTAGTGGCCCGTCTTGTCGGCGCCGTAGCAGGTGCGCGGGTAGCCGGCGCCGCCGAACGGCCGCTGGGCGATGCGCCCGTCGTCGAAGCGGCTGAACGGGCAGCCCATGTGCTCGAGCTCGTAGATGGCCGGCACCGCGTCGGTGGTCATCTGCAGCGCCGAGCGCTGGTCGGCCAGGTAGTCGGATCCCTTGACGGTGTCGAAGGCGTGCTTCTCGGGGGTGTCGTCCTGCGCGTCGGGGTGGTTGGCGAGGGCGCCGTTGACCCCGCCCTGCGCCGCCCCGGAGTGGCTGCGTCCGGGGTGGACCTGGGTGAGCATCGCCACGTCGACGCCGGCGTCCTTGGCCTCGACCGCCGCGCGCAGGCCGGCGAGGCCGGCGCCGACGACGATGAGCTGATGAGAGACCACGTCCGTCACCTCCTCAGCTCACCCAGACCCAGAGGGCCCAGATGCCGTAGACGGAGGCGGCGACGCCGGCCAGCCAGAGCACGCCGTCGAAGATGCGCCGGCCGCTGCCGCTGAGGCCCCAGTCGAGGACGACCATGCGCACGCCGTTGAGCCCGTGGTAGAGCACGGCGAAGAGCAGCACGACGTCGTTGACGAGGACGGCGCTCGAAGCGAGCCGGTCGCCGATGTCGTCGAAAGTGAGCGGGACGCTCGCGAACATGTGCGTAAGGATGAGGTGGACCATGATCGTCACCATCACCAGAACGGCGGTGACGCGCTGACCCAGCCAGGGCCACATCCCCCCCGCGTTGCGCGCCAGGACTTCTTGTCTCATCACGTCCGGCCTCCCGCTAGAAGATCGAGGGGAAGGCCTTCCAGCTGAACACGGCCAGCGTCGCCGCGGCGACGACCATGCACACCCAGAAGACCACCTTGTGCTGACGGACACCGATGCCCAGGTCCATGAGGATGATGCGCACGCCGTTGAGCGCGTGGTAGAGCACGGCGGCGACAAGCATCAGTTCGAGGAAGACGAGGACGGGGTTGTGGAAGAAGTCGAACAGGTCGTCCAGCGCGTCGACGCCGGCGCGCCCCTGCGAGATCACCCAGACGTGGACGAACAGGTAGCCGACCAGTATCAGGCCGCTGATGCGAAAGAGCACCCAGGCCCACATGCCCAGGCCCTTCCACAGACCAGCGCCCACGTTGGCCGTCTCGCGGTCCTTGGCGCTCACGATGCCTCCCCCTTTGCGGCGCGGTGCGACGTTGTCGACCGTCGCGCGAGCGCGCGACGGCGTCTCTGACTCGGTACGGATACAAAAATCGTACTCGGGGCGCGTGCGCCGAGGCAAGAGGCCGGGTCGCCCAAGGGCACGACTCGACGTGGCCATTCCGCGCAGCCACGCAGGCGCGGCACCATGTGACGGCGCGCTCAGAGGAAGAAGACCAGCGTGACGACGGCGAAGATCGGCAGCAGCACGAGCGCCGAGTAGGCCATGTAGCCGAAGAAATGCGGCATGGCCACGCCGCTCTCCTCGGCGATCGACTTGACCATGAAGTTGGGCGCGTTGCCGATGTACGAGTTCGCGCCCATCATCACGGAGCCACACGAGATCGCAGCGAGGAAGGCGGCCGGCGCGGCGCCGACGGACGCCACCACCTGGGTCCCCATGAGCGCCGCCTGGTCCGGCGCGCCCAGCAGACCTTGGGCGGTGGCGGAGAAGGTCAGGTAGGTCGGCGCGTTGTCGAGGAAGCTCGACAGCCCACCCGACGCCCAGAAATACTGCCACGGCTGGGTGAGGCCGAGCTCGTCGCCGCGCGCCTCGAGGATGGCGAGCGCCGGGATCATCGCGGCGAAGATCCCGGCGAAGATGATCGCCACCTCCTGGATCGGAGCCCAAGTGAAGCCGTTGAGCTCGCGCGGGCGATGCGGGCCCACCTTGAGCGAGAGGAGGATCATCGCCACCATCACGACCTCGCGCAGGAACGGGAAGCCGATGTCGTCGCCCAGGTCGGCGAGCGGCGCCGAAGCAAGCACGGCGCCGATCACCCCGGCGAGGAAGAGGACGTTGAGCCCGCCCATCACGCGTATGGGCACGTACTCGGCGCGGTCGGCCGCCACCGCCTGGGTCGGCTCACGGCGGTAGGCGCGTATCTCGAAGACGGCGTACACGAGCAACGTCAGACCCACGGCGAGCGCCCACTGTGGCAGCAGGCGCAGGGTCCAGAAGAAGTCGACGCCCCCTAGGAAGCCGAGGAACAAGGGGGGGTCGCCGAGAGGCGTCAGGAGACCACCGATGTTGCAGACGACGAAGATGAGGAAGATCGGCGTGTGCCGCATGTGTGTACGCTCGGCGTTGGCGCGCAGCACCGGCCGGATCAGGAGCATCGCCGCCCCTGTCGTCCCGATGAAGTTGGCCAGCACGGCGCCGACCAGCAAGAACGCGATGTTGTTGCGCGGCGTCGCCAGCGGGTCGCCGCTCAAGTACACGCCGCCCGAGATCGTGAACAGCGCCGTGAGCAGGACGATGAACGAGATGTAGTCGCGCAGGGTCGTACCTATGCTGTCACGCCCTTCGGCCCCGAACGACGTCAGCAGGTACACCACCACCGGAACCCCGAACAATGCCGCCACCAGGGCCTTGTTGCGGTTCTTCTCGAACCACTCGCCGACGGCCAGCGGAAGGATGGCGATGCAGAGGAGAAGTCCCACGAACGGGGCCACCATCCAGGGGCTCAGCTCGTCGCCCAGCGCCATGTGACGCGCCCACCTCCTCCTCGACCCTGCACCGCCTCGCCCGCAGGACGCGCCGGTCGTGCGCAGAACGTAGAAGGACCGGGCATAGACGCGTGGGCATGCAGTGACGTAAGTTAACCATACACAGCTCCGTGGTCCACGACCCGAAGGAGGCTGCCGGAGGGAAAGCCAGGTTCGGTCCGTCGCGTGAAGCTGCGCGGCGCTCGCGCTTCGACGCACTAGCCGGCGCCCGCAGGCCAAGGAGTTCAGGGGGATCTGTATGGCTGAGGAAACTATCGTCTTTGCGCGCAAAGCCTCGGGCCTCGTTCGTGAGATGAGCTGGTGGGACGTGCTCCTCTTCACGATCGCCGGCCCTGCGGCGGGCGGCATGACTTACTACGCCGTGAAGATGCCGGGCCTCTACCCGGGCGCCAACATGGTGTGGGCCTTTATCATCGGCTTCTTCGTCTGGCTGCCGCCGGTTCTCGTCATCGCCGCGTTCGCGAGCTCGTTCCCGCGTTCCGGCGCCCTGTACGTGGTCACGAGCCGCGTGCTGCATCCCATGTTCGGCTTCATCCCGAACTGGATCTACGTCATCGGCGGGGGCTGTGGCATGGCCGCCGGTTTCATCTTCTACCAGGGCTTCATCCCGATCGCCGGGACTCTGCAGCTCGGCGGAGAGATGGCGAACAGCTCCGGCATGTCCAAGTGGGCCGACCGGCTCGCCGACCCGGGCAACAAGTTCTGGGTCGTCTTCGTGTTCATGTTCATCGTGTGGGGCCTCGAGCTCATGGGCCTCGACAAGCTCAAGTGGGTCATGCGGGCGATCATCTACACGCCGATCGTCGGCACTGTCGTCGCCTTCATCCTGCTGTTCGCGATCGACGGCCAGTCGTCGTTCGACAAGGTCTACGGCGCCGACGCGGCGGCCAAGGTGATCGCCGCTGCCAACGACGCCGGCGTCAAGGACGCGGTCATGAGCGCCTGGACCGCGATGACCGGCGTGCTGCTCTCCGTGCTCTGGGCCTACAGCGCCCTCGAGGTCACGTCGTTCGTCGGCTCCGAGGTCAAGACGCCGCGCACCAGCTTCATGCGTGGCCTCCTCCTCGGCGCCGTGGCCGTGGGCCTGCTGTACACGTTCAACGCCTGGTCGTCCGGGTTCTCGTTCGGCAGCGAGTTCATCCGTGACTACGCCTACCTGTTCTACACGGACGACACGACCTTCGGCGCTCTCCAGACGGCGATGGGTCAGACCCCGCCGCAGCCGACGATGCCCTTCTACGCCGGCATCAACGGCGGCAACGCGACGCTGGCGGTCCTGCTGGGCTTCTGCTACTTCTTCTGGTTCGCCAACACGAGCATCCTGATCTGGCTCGCCGGCGTGCGCGGCATCTTCTCGATGGCGTTCGACCGCCAGCTGCCGCTCAAGCTCGCCTCGGTGGGCGGCTCGGGCAACCCGACGTGGGCCAACCACTTCCTCGCCATCTTCGCCTTCGTCGGCGTGCTCATGGCGTACGGCGACTCGACAGGCGCCGAATGGGCGGTCCAGACCCTCGCCCTGCTCGACTTCGGCGCCCTGTTCTTCATCTGGCCGATGGGCCTGGCGGCGATCATGTTGCCGTACCTGCGCACCGACCTCTTCGAGAAGTCGACCTTCCAGTACACCTGGGGCGGCGTGCCGGTGATCACGATCATCGGCGTGGCGTGCTTCCTGGTGGGCTGGTGGATGATCGGCGTGGTCGGCCAGTACATGGTCTTCTGGAGCTACATGGCCACCGCGATCATGCTGGCCATCGGCTTCATCCTTGTGTGCTTCATGTACGCCAAGAACCGCAGGGACGGCATCGACCCGAACAGGATCTTCGCCGAGATCCCACCGTCCTGATAATGCCGAGAAGGGCTCCCCTCTCCCTCGGGGAGGGGAGCCCTTGTTGTCTCACGAAGGGAGCGTGCGCATGAGGATCTTCTACTCCGTGGACGTTCACGGCGCGGAGACCGTCTGGCGCAAGTGGATCACCGCGATCAGCATCTACGAGTGCGACTGCCTGATGCTGTGCGGCGACCTCGCCGGCAAGGCGCTGGTGCCGATCATCGACTACGGCAAGGGCTACTCGAAGTCGGGCTACTTCGGGCGCGAGGTCAAGCTGAGGGGCGAAGAGGAGATCGCCGACTGGGAGACCAAGCTCTCCAACGGCGGCGTGTACTCCTGTCGTATCGACAAGAACGGCCTCGAGGACCTCAAGAAGCACCCCGAGAAGGTCGACGCGATCATGAAGGAAGCCGTCGTCGCCCGTATGCGGCACTGGCTCGAGCTGCTCTGCGAGAAGGTCGACACGACGAAGGTCAAGTCGATCTGCATGCCCGGCAACGACGACCCCAAGGAGCTCGACGCGGCGATCCTCGAGTACGCCGACCGCGGCATCATCTACCCCACCGACAAGGTCGTCGACCTCGAGGGCCACGAGCTCATCAGTCACGAGTACGTCACTCCCACCCCGTGGGACACGCCGCGCGAGACCGACGAAGAGGGCATGAGGACGATGCTCGAGGAGAAGGTCTCCTGGCTCAAAGGCGACGTGCACAACTCGGTCTGGAACATCCACTGCCCCCCCAAGGACACCGACATCGACCTGGCGCCCCAGCTGAGCAAGGACCTCAAGGTCCAGTCCGGCGCCGGCGGCGTCGACATGGTTCACGTCGGCTCGCAGGCGGTACGCGACGTGATCGAGAAGTACCAGCCGATGCTGGGCCTGCACGGTCACATCCACGAGTCGAGCGGCTTCACGTTCATCGGAGACACGGTCTGCATCAACCCCGGCTCCGAGTACGGCGAGGGGCTGCTGCGCGGTTTCATCGTCGAGATCAGCCCGGAGAAGGTCGAGAAGTACTGGAAAATCCAGGGCTGATGGAACGGCGAGGCACAGGCCGGCCGCCGCGGCCGCAGGCCACGGCGGCCGGCACGGCCTCTTCCCCGACTCAGCTGCGACGCTCCTCCCCCGCCAAGGACCCCGTATGAAGTCCAAACCCGCTGTCGGCCTCCTCGTCCTCGTCTTCATCGGCCTCTTCACCTGGTCGCTCACGACCGCCGTGGGAACGATCGTCCTCGGCCGCGACGACTTCATCGTCTGGCGCGCCGACAACATCACTCTCTACTACGGCATCTGGCTGGCCGAGGTGATCATCATCGGGCTTCCCGCGCTCTGGGTCACGGGAAAGAGGATGGGTGCCTACTCGGCGCAGCAGGACAACGCCGCACTCGAGGCTCGCGGCGTCGGACGCCTGGTGGGGCGGGCCCTGCGCGGTGACAAGAAGTCGATCGATCACCTGATCAAGCTGCTCGACGACGGCTCGCCTGCCGTCCGCTACCAGTCCGCGCGTGCGTTGGCGATACTCGACGACAAGGCGGTCGACAAGGAGCTCTTCCGCAAGGTCCGCTACTGGGACGGCGACCACAAGCTCGGCCTCATCGACGTCCTGCGCCGCACCATGGACATGCGCACGATCAAGCTGCTTCGCGTGCTCGCCGAGGACCGTAACCCCATGGTCGCGCGCAAGGCCAGGACGGGTCTGACGATCGTCTCGTCGCGTTCGGGCAACATCGACGACATCGTCGCCAAGCGGCGCAAGCAGGCGCAGGCCAAGCAGAAGAAGGCGGCGCAGAAGCAGGCGAAGGCCGGCGGAGCCTCCCCGCGGACGAACGCCGGTCCGGCGACCGCCGAGCCGCGGACTCCCGTCGAGCCGCCCTCACCGGTCGAGCCCGCGGGGCCACAGGACTGACCCTCGGTCCGCTCCCCGCCGGGCGCCCAACCTTCGCGCCCGCTGCTCCCCGTGGTATGACTTCCCCGTCGACAGGAGGGAACCACATGACGTACCCCGATCCGGCGCAGGTCGCTCGTGTCGCCGTCGTCGGCACAGGGCTCATCGGCAGCCGCTGGGCGGCGTTCTTCCTCGCCCGCGGTCTCGACGTGTCGGCCTGCGACCCCGCCCCGGGCGCCGAGGAACGCCTCCGCGCCGACGTGGCAAGGTGCTGGCCGGCGCTCGAGCGCCTGGGCGTGGCGCCGGGCGCGTCGCAGGACCGGCTAGCCTTCCGCCCGGCGCTATCCGACGCTGTGCGCGAGGCCCAGTTCGTGCAGGAGAGCACGGCCGACGACGACGAGCTGAAGACCCGCGTCACCGCCGAGATCGACGCGCTCTGCGCGCCCGAGGCGGTCGTCGCCTCGAGCACCTCGGGCATCTCGCCGACGGTGTTCCAGGCTCGCTGCGCGCACCCCGAGCGCGTGCTCGCCGGCCATCCGTCGAACCCGGCCCACATACTGCCGCTGGTCGAAGTCGTGGCCGGTGAGCGCACCGCGCCTGCCACCGTCGACTGGGCGATGGCCTTCTACCGCCACCTCGGCAAGCGCCCACTACGCGTGCGTCGCGTCGCCCCGGGCTTCGTTATGAACCGCATGCAGGAGGCCGTATGGCGCGAGATGTTCCACCTCGTGAACGACGATATCGCCACCTGCGCCGAGCTGGACGCGGCGATCAGCGACGGCTGCGGCATGCGCTGGGCGCTCTTCGGACCCGCCTTCGTCTACCTCATGCAGGGCGGCCCCGGCGGTATGGCCTACGCGCTCGAGCAGTTCGACCCCGCGCGCATCCCCGACTGGTCGCACAACGTCTACCCGCCGCTCACGGACGAGCTCAAGGCGACGCTCGATGCGCAGACACTCGAGCAGGTTCACGGCCGCTCTCTCGAGGAGTGGGAGCGGCTGCGCGACGAGTTCCTCGTGCGCGTGATCGAGGCGAAGCGCGAGCTGCTCGGGGAGTACTGAGCGCCACCGAACGGCACGGGCGACGCTCGCCCCCGGCATTCAGGCCGTTCGGCCTACAATGCCAGCCGCTTCAGACACGGGATGTCGACGCCGAGCAGGTCGGCGACACGGACCTTCGCCTCGATACCCCTCGGCGCCCCGGGCACCGCCGTGATGACGCCGATGCCGAGCTCCTCGCGCAGACCGCGCATCACCGTCGAGTCGGTCAAATCGACGATGCTGACCCCGAGCTTGTCGGCCACGTACTTCTTGGCTTGCGGAAGCCTCATCTTCTTGCGGAGCTGCATCCTCGCCACCAGATCTCCAGTGGTGCGGATGCCCCCCATGCCGGAGGCAAGCGCGTGACCTATGGACATCCCCAGGGGATCGCCGGTGCCCACCTACAACCCGTCCACGCGGCCGATCTCGACCATGGCGGCGCTGGCCCGGGTCAGGCAGTCGGACGGCGGGACCTCGAACATGGGCACGCCGCCGACGCCCATGCCGACGTTGGCGTGGATGGGGATCGACGCCACCCTCGAGCACTCCTTGACGAGGGTGACCGCACGGGCGACGTTCCAGGGCACCGACTTGCCCGAGTTGGTGTTCACGACGGGGCCGAAGATGTGCGCCCCGGTCTCCTCGACCACCTTCACCTGCTGGTGCGGCCACAGGCCGGCCAGGCGCGTGCCTTTGTACTCGACCTCGCCGTGGAAGCCGAGCACGAACTCGGCCGCCATGCCGACCTCGACGGCGAGGTCGGTGGTCGCGGCCAGCTCCTCGACGGCCTGCAGCGTGGCGAGGAACTCGGCGTCGCCGGCCGAGGCGGTCGTGTCGAAGTTGATCCCGTCGGCGCCCATCTCGTCCATGACGCGCGAGACGTAGAGCATGTCCTCGCGGCACGCCTCGGCCATCTCCAACTGCGCCTCGCGGGCCTCGGCGATCTGCCCCCGCGGCAGAAGGTCGGCCGGGTTCGGGAACGGCCCATCCGGGCGCGCGTAGAGACCGAAGTTCGGCATGGCCCCGTAGAAGATCGGGACGATGGTGGTGAGCAGGACCTGCTCGAGGCTCGTCGCCTCGAGCGCCACGATCGGCTTGACCGGCTTGAAGGAGTAGTCCGGGTGGCCGACCTCCATCGTGTCGAAGCCGAAGGCGCGCTCGAAGACGCGGATCGCCGACTCACGCGAGAGCGGCAGGCCCACCCCGCTCGAGAGCTGGGCCGAGCAGAGCGTGTTGACCGAGCCGTCCTTGGTAAGGACGACCTCGTGGCCCGGCTCCACTCCCATGATCCGGCTCGGGTTCGAGAAGAGCTCGAGAAGGTAGTCGATCTCCGCGTCCTCGAGCGGCGGCACCTTGCCGCGCTTGACGGCGTCGGCGGAGCCGGCGACCAGGTCGGCCTTGACCTCCTCGACCGAGATCTCCACGGCGTAGCCGTCGCCCATGCGTGTGCGGATCGTCGTCACGTCACCACCTCGTCTCAGCTGGTCGTCGTGACGAGCATCGTAGCCGCACGCCTCGGCGACGGCAACGAAAGAGCGAGGCCGGCCTCATGCCGGCCTCGCCCAGATCGCGTCACCCGGGGCCCTCCGCGCGCTACTTCTTGCGACCGCTGCGGCCGCGCGCCGCAGTGGCCTTCTTGGCCTGGCCCTTCTGGCGCGCCGGCGCGGCCTTCGGCTTGACCGCGGCGGCCGGCTTGCGGCGCGACTTGGCCTTAGCCGGAACCTTCGCGGCGCGCTTCCTGGCGGCTGGATCCGGCGCACTGTTCTTCGCCGCCTCGGCGCGTTTCGTCGCCGCGTTCGTCCGCGCCTTGCCGAGCAGCTCCTGCGCCTCCTCGAGAAGCTCCGTCGCCTCGGCGAGCTCGCGCTCGGGGCGGCGACCGTCGATCCGCAGGCCCATCGCCGCCTCCCAGACCTCCTCGACCCGGTCGACGGGCACGAAGGTCATGTCGGCGCGGAGGTTCTCGGGCACGTCTTCGAGGTCGACCTGATTACGCGTCGGCAGGATGACGGTGTGGATGCCGGCGCGCTGCGCGGCGAGCGTCTTCTCCTTGAGGCCGCCGATGGGCAGGACCTGGCCGGTAAGCGTCACCTCGCCGGTCATCGCCACCTCGCTGCTTATAGGCGTCCCGGTGACCAGCGAGCAGATCGCCGTCGCCATCGTCACGCCCGCCGACGGGCCGTCCTTGGGGATCGCCCCGGCCGGGACGTGGATGTGGAGGTCGTTCTTCTGGAAGTAGTCGTCGTCGACGCCCAGCTCTCGGGCGTGCGCCCGCACGTAGCTCAGCGCCGCCATCGCCGACTCCTTCATCACGTCCCCGAGCTGGCCGGTGACGGTGACTTGGCCGGTCCCCGGCATGGCCGTCGCCTCGATGAAGAGGATGTCGCCGCCGACCGGCGTCCAGGCGAGGCCCGTGGCCACGCCCGGGTCGGAGGTGCGGCGCTTCGCCTCGGCGTAGATGCGCGGCCGGCCGAGGAGATCATGCACGCGCTTCACGTTGACCGTGAACCGCTTGCGGGCGCCGGACTTGGCCTCGGCGACCTCGCGGGCGAGCTTGCGGCAGACGGTGCCGATCTCGCGCTCGAGGTTGCGCACCCCGGCCTCGCGCGTGTACGAGGCGATGATCTCGTTCACGGCCTCGTCCCTGAAGGTCACCTGCGCGGGCCTGAGGCCGTTGGTCTCGATCTGCCGCGGTACGAGGTAGTTGTGCGCGATGTGAAGCTTCTCTTCGACGGTGTAGCCGGCGAGGTCGATGATCTCCATGCGGTCGCGCAGCGGCGGCGGGATGGGCTCGAGCTGGTTGGCGGTCGTGATGAACATGACCTTGGAGAGGTCGAAGGGCAGGTCCATGTAGTGGTCGCGAAAGGTGTAGTTCTGCTCGGGGTCGAGCACCTCGAGCAGGGCGCTCGCAGGGTCGCCACGCCAGTCCGCCCCCGTCTTGTCGATCTCGTCGATCATGAACAGCGGGTTGTTCGTGCCGGCGTCGCGCATGGCGCGGATGACGATGCCGGGCATCGCCCCCACGTACGTGCGGCGATGCCCGCGGATCTCGGCCTCGTCGCGCACACCGCCGACGCTGATGCGCTCGAACTTGCGGCCCATGGCCTCGGCGATCGAGCGCCCCAGGCTGGTCTTGCCGACGCCGGGCGGGCCGACGAAGCAGAGGATCGGCCCGTGCAGGTCGGCCTTCAGCTTGCGCACCGCGAGGTACTCGAGAATACGGTCCTTGACCTTCTCGAGGTCGTAGTGGTCGCGGTCGAGGATCTCGCGCGCGTGGGCGATGTCGAGGTTGTCGTCGCTCGAGACCGTCCAGGGCAAGGTGATGATCCAGTCGAGGTAGGTGCGGATGACGGGGTACTCGGCGCTCTGCGACGGGATCTTCGTCAGCCGGTCGAGCTCGCGCCGTGCCGCCTTGTCGATCTCTTCGGGCAACGCCAGCTTGTCGAGCTGCTCGCGCAGCTCGTCGACCTCGGCCTGCGAATCATCGCTCTCGCCGAGCTCCTGCTGGATCGCGCGCATCTGCTGGCGCAGGAAGTACTCGCGTTGCGACTTGTCGATCTCGCTGCGCACGTCACTCTGGATCTTGGAGCCCAACTCGAGGACCTCGAGCTCCTGGGCGAGTATCCCGATGAGCTTGCGCAGACGCTGCTCGACGTTCGATTCCTCGAGCAGGGCCTGCTTGTCCTCGGTCTTGATACGCATCGTCGAGGCGACGAGAAAGGCGAGCGGCCCTGGCTCCTCGACGTTGGCGGCCGCCATCTCGAGCTCTTCGGGCAGATACGGCACGAGGGCGACGATCTTCGAGAACGTGCTCAGCAGGCTGGCACGAAGAGCGTCGATCTCCTTGCTCTCGACGGTCACGTCCTCGACCTTCGTGATGTCGGCGACGAGGTACGGCTCTTCGCGGATGTACCGGTCGACGTGCACGCGCTGAAGACCCTGCACGAGGATGCGCATGGTCCCGTCGGGCAGCTTGATCATCTTGTGCGCCAAGCCCACCGTGCCGATCTCGTGCAGCAGCGCGGGGCCGGGGGCCTCGACCTCGGCGTCCCGGGACGTGACGAGGGCGAGCAGGCGGTCGCCGGCGAGGACGTCGTCGATGAGGCGGATCGAGCGCTCCTGCCCGATGGTGAGCGGGATCATCGTGTCGGGAAACACGACGGCGTCGCGCAGCGGCAGCACAGGGAGGGTGCCCGGGATCGCCTGCTGCGGGTCGGCGATCTGGGTCTCTTCCACGGCGCTCATGCCTCGTCCTCCGTGGTGGCGATCTGGATCTTGCGCGCCGACCGGTCGCGGTCGATGAGCGTGAGCCGCACCTCGAGGACGCCGGCTTCGTAGGTCGCGGACGTCGTGTCTGGCTCGACGTCGACCATGAGGCGCACCCGCCGCTCGAACGGGCCGTAGTCCATCTCGACCTGCTGGTAGACGCGGCCCTCGCCGCTCAGAAAGCGGCGCTCGCCGCGGACCACGATCTCGCGCCGCTCCACGAAGAGCTCGATGTCGTCACGCTCCATGCCCGGGAGCTCGAAGCGCACCACGATCTCGCGCGTCTGCTCCTGGAAGAAAGCGTCGGCCGCGGGCCTGAACCCTCGTCCGCGATACTGCCGGCGCGAGCTGATCGCGAATGGGTCGTTGAAGGCGCGCAGCACCTCGTTGTGCATCTTGTCAAAGTCCACGGACGACTCCTTGCGAACCGCCCCGCCCTCGTGGCGCACTGCCTGTGGCGTGCGCCGCGCACTCAGCGGGGCTCCCTCTCAGGAACTCTGCGGAAGGCTCTTACCCTGCTCGTGGGCGAGCGTAACGAGGAGGGTCGAGAAGCTGCCGGGCGCAGCGCGCTGGTCGCGCCGCAAGGCGCACCCGGCGCAGCCGCCGCCCGGCACGGCTGTTCTGCCCAGAGAAGCCGACGACGAATCCTGGCTGGGGGGCATGGTGCCCCGCGGCCCCTCCACCCACCCACTGCCGGTGACGCCGGCGACGGTCTTGCCGTCGCCGGCGTCACCGCGTGCGCCCATGATGCGCGGCGCCCCGGCCGCGCGCGAGGGTGACGACCTGCCCGTCGGGCTCACGTTCGAAAGCCGACGATGTGACGTTGCCGGCGCCCGTGCATCTGTCCCTCATCTCCGGTAGCATTGCTTCGTGCAACTCGCGTTCACGACCGTCGACGAGCTGTTTGCTCTTCTCGAGCAGGCCGGTGAAGCTCTCGATTTTCGCGAGGTCTGGCCTCACCTCTTCCCCGTCGCCAACTGCCCGCCCGAACTCGTCCACACCCTTGTCGACGACATCGTGCGCAGCGACGAGCGGTTCGCCTGGGAGAGCGACGTGCACATAGGGCTCGCCGCCTGGAAGGACCAGCGCCGCGACCTCTCCGATGTGGTGTTCACGGTCGTCGACCTCGAGACGACGGGCGCCACGCCAAGCTCGAGCAAGATCACCGAGATCGGCGCCGTGCGCGTCGTCGACGGCGAACAAACGGGCACGTTCTCGCAGCTCGTCAACCCCGGCGTCCACATCTCCGCGATGATCACGGGCATCACCGGCATCGACGACATCATGGTGGCCGACGCGCCGCCCATCGAAGAGGTGCTGCCGCGCTTCGTCGAGTTCAGCGCCGGCTCCGTGCTCGTCGCCCACAACGCGCGCTTCGACCTCGGCTTTCTCGACTACGAGCTCGGCAAGCTCGTGCGCTGCAGCTTCCCCCGGCCGGCGCTCGACACGTTGCGCCTGGCGCGCAAGCTGTGCCCCCAGCAGCGCTGCTCGCTGTCGGCGCTCGCCTACCGCTTCGACACCAGGGTCAAGCCCGAGCACCGCGCCCTGCAAGATGCCCAGGCCACCGCCGAGCTGCTGGTCCTCTTCCTCTCGTGGCTGCAGGAGCAGGGCATGACGACGCTCGAAGAGGTGGCCCGCTTCTGCGAGCCGGGAGCGCGGCGCAACTATCACAAGATCTCGCTCACCGACGGCTTGCCGACCACGCCCGGTGTCTACATCATGCGCGATGCGCACGGCCACGCCCTGTACATCGGCAAGGCCGAGAACCTGCGCCGCCGTACCCGCGACCACTTCCTGCAGCGCCAGGCCTATCACGCGCGTCAGGCGCTCGAGCTGCTCGACCGTATCGAGGTCATCGAGACCGGCTCCGAGTTCGGCGCCCTCGTCCTCGAGCAACGCCTCATCGCCCGCCAGCGGCCGCACTACAACTCACACGGCACGCGGGTGCCCAGTTACCAGTACGCGAAGCTGAGCGCCGAGGAGTTCCCGCGCTTGTACGCGACGCCCAACCTGCGTGACGACGGCGGGTACTACGCCGGGCCGTTCCGCAAGGCGTCCACGGCCCGGCGCTTCATCGAGTGCCTGACCAGCGTGTATCCGCTGCGCACGTGCGCGCGGCTGCCGAAGACCGCCGCGCCGGGCGCCGGGCGGGCCGGCGAGCACGCCTGTGCGCGCGCCGACACCGGCGCCTGTCTGGCGCCCTGCCGGCGGCAGCTCAACGGCGAGTACGACGCGGCCGTGGCCGCCGTGCGCCGGGTGCTCGAGGGCGAGGGCCTCGACGTCGATCGCCGCCTGCAGGAGCGGCAGGCCGTCCTTGTCGAGCGCCTCGCCTTCGAGCAGGCGGGCCGCCTGCAGGGACAGCGCGAAGCCCTCGAGCGCGCCCTTCGCGGCATCCGTCGCCTCCGCGTCGCCCAGACCACGCACGCCGTGCTCGTCTACCCCGCACCGACACCCGGCCGCGTGCGCCTCTGGGGCGTGTCCAGCGGTACCGTGGTGGCCGAGAAGGAGGTGGCGGCGCGCTCGTTCACGCTCAACCGCAGCTTGCGGTTCCTGGCGGCAATCGCGGCGGCGGAGCCGCCCGAACCGCCGCTTCCCGCCGCCGCGATCGACGAGATCCTGCTGATGCACGGCTGGCTGCAGCGTCACGCCGAGGCCGTCCACGTGCTGGACGCGGCGTCGCTGGCCGGCGGCGCCGCGCGCGAGGCGCACCACGCCGCCCTCACGGCGCTCGCCGGCGAACTCGTCGCCCGCGTGCGCCTCTGCGGCGCGCCCGCAGAGGATGACGATGCGCTCGCCGGGGGCGAGAGCCTCGGCGCCGTCTCGGCCGAGCTCGAGGCGGACGCGACGTTCGCCGAGGGCGGCGCCGCGTAGAAGAGCGGGGGCCGGTGTCGCCATCTCCGGCGACACCGGCCCCCGCCCGTCGACGTCACGCGCCTATCGCGGCGTCAGTGTCCGCTGCCACACGGACCAGCCGTCGGCGTCACTCCTCCATCGCCTTGGGCCTCCGCGAGCGCATGATGAGCCACAGGACGATGAGCACGATCACGGCGGCGGCGGCGATCGCGATCCACAGGCTCGCGCTGCTGCCCGCTTCTTCGGTCGTACCCGTCTTCGGCCCGATGCTCAGGAAGTTGGCGTACCCGCCGTTGCCGAACGGCGGCAGGAGCGCGTTGCCATTCGGCTCGGGGATGAAGATGTAACCGTCCCACTTGTCGGTGTTGAACGCCTCGAAGTCGGGCGCGTAGCTCGTCACGATGTAGGGCGTCTGCTCGTAGAGGATCTGCTGCATCTGGTCGATGTACCCCTTGCGCACCGTCGTATCGAGCTCGGGGGCCTGTTTCTTGTACAGAGCCTCGTACGCGGGGTCCCACCAGGCGCAGTCGCTCCAGTTCTCGATCTGGCCCTTGGTGAAGTAGCTCAGCTGCGGGCCGGGGTCGTAGTCGAGGTACCAGCCCCAGAGGAACATGTCGTAGTCGGGGGTGAAGGTGTCGCCCTCGTAGTTGTACTGGCGGTCCATGAGGGCGCCCTCGTCCATCACCTCGATCTTGACCTTGATCCCGATGGCCTTGAGCCAGCCGGCGATGAGCTTCGCTTCCTGCTGGCTCTGCACCGACTCCTCGCGCGCGACCAGGCGCAGCTCGATCGGCTTGCCCTTGTACGTGCGCGCCCCGTCCGCGTTCGCGGGGTACCCGGCCTCGTCGAGCTTCTGCTTCGCGATCTCGGGGTCGTAGGTGTACTTGACATCGGCCGGCGGCTCCCAGTGCCAGTCAGGGTCGTGGTAGTAGCTGGGGGGGATAATCGTCGTCCCCGGAGTGGTGTACCCACCCCAGACGAGGTCGACGAGCTTGTCGAGGTCCATGGCCCAGTTCAGCGCCTGCCTGAACTTCCAGTCCTTCAGTGCGGGGTGGCCCTTGCTGGGCCCGTCCTTGTAGCAGTTGAAGCCGAGCTCGTTGAAGCCGTCGATGGCGATGGCCTTGGCTTCGATGCCGGACTCGTTCTCGAACAGCTTCATCTGCGTCGGCACCAGGTTGACGCAGCCGTCGATGTTGCCGCCCTTGAGGTCCTGCACCATCGTGTCGCCGTTGGTGTAGTACATGAAGAAGATCTCGTCGATCTTGGGCTTCGGGCCCCACCAGGTGGGGTTCGCGACCATCTCCACATACGAGCTCTTCTTCCACGCCTTGCACGTGAAGGGGCCTGCGCCCACGATCGGCGGAGGGTTCTGGAAGCCCTTGCCGGCTTCCGTCGCGCTCATCTTGCCCCAGATGTGCTCGGGCAGGATCGGCACCCAGGCCATCATGTCCGGCTTAGGCTTCGAGCACTTGAACTCGACCGTGTAGTCGTCGAGGGCGGTCGCCTTCTCGATCAGGTTGGTGTACGAGGTCCAGTTCTCCATGTCGTTCTGGATGATGTAGTTGTAGGTGAAGGCGACGTCCTTGGCGGTCAGCGGCACGTCGTCGTTCCACTTGGCGTTCTGCCGCAGGGTGAAGGTCCAGGTGAGGCCGTCCTCGCTGGTCGTCCAGTCGGTGGCGAGACCCGTCGAGTCCTCGCCCTTCTGCGGGGTGAGGTCCTTCGGGTCGCGGCCGACAAGACCGGGATAGGTGAGGTACCAGACTTCGTAGGCCGGCGAGGTGAATCCGATGAAAGGGTTCAGGTTGTCGACGTCCCCTGTCCAGCCGACGCGATAGACGACCTTGCCGGCTTCGGCCGACGCCGCGGGCGACGCCGCGGGCGACGCGCTGTCTTCAGCGGTGGCGCTCGCCAGGCCCGCGATCAGCGAGACGGCGAGCGTCGCCAGGGCTAACAGAACGAGAACCAGTATCGAACGGCGACGACGCGGACTCCCCATGGCAAACCCCCTCGGTTGACGCCGGCGGGCTTGTAGGCTCCCCCGGCGCGTGTCTCCGACACGATCATCATAGCCTCATCCAAGCGGGCCGGGTCAAGTCGCGGACCCGCCGAGCCACGCTCCAGCCGCGCTGCGAGAGATCGCCGCCGAAGTGAGAGAATGGCCCGCGCATGCGTGAGCCGACCACCCTCATCCACAGAAGCGCCGTCGACGCCGCGGTCTTCGACATGGACGGCGTCGTCACGCGGACGGCGACCGTCCACGCGGCGGCATGGACTGCGCTGTTCGACGCCTACCTTGGAGAGGTCGCGGACCGAGGCGGAGCACGATATCGGGCCTTCACTCAAGACGACTACCTGCGCTTCGTCGACGGCAAGCCGCGCTACGACGGCGTGCGCGACTTTCTCGCCTCGCGCGGACTCTCGCTGCCCTGGGGCGACCCATCCGACTCCCCCGACGCCCTCACTGTCTGCGGCCTCGGCAACCGCAAGGACGCCTGCTTCCACCGCCTCATCTCGGCGCAGGGTGCGCAGTCGTTCCCGGGCGCGGTGACGCTGATCGGCAGGCTCAAGCGGGCCGGGATCCGCGTGGCGATCATCTCGGCCAGCACGAACATGTCGCAGATCCTCGAGGCGGCGGGGGTGCGTGGGCTCTTCGAGGCCGAGGTCGACGGCGAGGTCGCCGCCGAGCTGGGCCTCCCGGGCAAGCCCGACCCCGCCGTGTTCGTCGAGGCTGCGCGCCGGCTCGGAGCGACGCCGGACCGCGCCGTCGTCGTCGAGGATGCGATCGCCGGCGTCGAGGCCGGCCGCCGCGGCGCCTTCGCACTGGTGATCGGCGTCGACGGCGGCGGCAACCGCGAGGCGCTGGCCGCCGCCGGCGCCGACGCCGTGGTCGCCGATCTGGCCGAGGTCGATCTGGGCGACTGAGTCGGGGCGGGCGCGGCCGTTCCGGCCCGGCCCGCCTCAACAGCGCCGTTCCGTCCGATGTTGACACGAACATATGTTCGTGTGACACTGCTCTCCCCACGAATCACCGGCAGGACCGATCCCCTGGAGGCAGGCATGACGAGCGGCGGAGCCACCCCTGCGAACGACGAGCGCGTCCGGAGCACGGTCGCGGCGGAGGTCGACGGCCACCAAGCTGAGGAGCCGGCTCGGATGTCGAAGACCAGGCGGGCCGGCGGCCTGCACCAGCCGGAACCCGTGGCCGTCACGTGGGACGAGCGCCTGCGGCGGCCGTCCGCCTTCATCTGGCGCGGCGCTCGCTATCGCATCGCCCGCACCGTCGAGCTGTGGATCGTCGAGACCGGCTGGTGGAACGACGAGACGCACGTGAGCCGGTCGTACAGCCGGGTCGAGGCCGAGGGACGGCTCTTCGACCTCTGCTACGACCGGCTCACGAAGGCCTGGTCGCTCGAGCGGGCGCTGAACTGAGCCGGAGCCAAGCGCTGGGCTGGCATGCCCGCCTCACGCCCTGCAGGCGTCCGTGCGACCCGCCCTCACGCCCCGCAGATCGAAGCCAGCTCGGCGAGCTGGTCCTCGCTCAGGTCCGGCGCGCGGCCGGCGCGCGCGCGAAGGATCTCGTCGACCCGCTCCCGGGCCACGTCCACCTCCGTCAGACCCGCCGCCTCCCACGCCTCGTACGGCAGGCGAGTGGCGATGGCGGGCATGAAGTGCTCCCCGGCACGGATGCGCGTGCGCGTCTCCCGCAGGCCCAGAAAGTCGCCCCCCGGGCCGACTTCGGCGATGGCGTCGACCGCCAGCGTGTCCTTTGACACCTCGACCTCGGCGGCCATGCGCCGCACCCAGGCGACGATCTCGTCGTCGATGACCGCCTGCGGCAGACAGAGCGTGCGCGAGGTGTCGACAAGGCCCATGCCACCGGAGATCAGATCGCTTCCCGTGGCGCAGACCGGGAACACCTTGAGCCCTTTCTCCCAGCCGGCTTGGACGCCGGGGTGCTTGACGTCCGTCGACAGCCCGGGCGTGAGCACCGGCACGCCGAGAGAGTGGCCCATCTCCACGGCGGCGCACGCCATGATCGTGTTCTCCAGGCAACCCAGCGAGAAGGTGGTGTGCCGCATGTCGAGCACGCCAGACCCCGAACAGAAGACCAGTCGCGCCCCGGGCGTCACCGTCTGCACGACCGTCGCCACCCCGAGGAACTCCGCGACTCCCTGGACGAGCGTCCCGGCCAGCGTCACGGGCGCCGTCGCGCCGGCGATCGCCATGGTGTAGATGTCGAGCGGCGCCCCCCACGCGGCGGTCGCGATGTGGACGTCGAGGATCGCGCCCTCCACCTGCAGTGGTGAAGCGGTGGTCACGAGGGTGCTGACGCGCGGCCGTGCCCGGAACCGTTCGAGGTCGCCGCCGAGCACCTCGAAGATGCGCCGCACCTCGTCGACGTGGGTGGGGCAGTCGACGAAGGTCACGTGTTTGCCCGTCTCGGTGAGCACGGCGAAGTACTCGCGCAGCTCACGTTCGTCGCGGGGTACGTCGTTGGCCGTCACCGTGGTCCACTGGACGTCGAGCTGCGGTAGTTCGTCCAGCACAGCGATATGGGTGCGCAGGTCGGCGAGGGTGCTCTCGCGACGCCGGCCCGTCTCGAGGTCAAGCGTGTGGGCGGCGCAGCCGCTCGGGGTGCAGAGGAACCCGCCGTCGGCCGTGACGAAGGCGTCGCGCTCGGAGCTCGCACCCGCGAGCAGGAACTCGCGCGGGCAGCGTGCGAGCGCGCTCGTCACGAGCTCCGGCGGGAAGCGCACCAAGCCGCTCGCCGCCTCGACGAGGGCTCCGGCCTCAGCCAGCCGAGGAAGCGCTTTGGAGCCCGTCATGCGCATGCCGGTGTGTTCCAGAATGTGGAGGGCCTGCTCGAGGACGAGACTCTTCTCCGCCTCACTCAGCCACGTCGTGCGTGCGCGCATGATCCTTCTCCCTCCGGCCTCTCGCGGGGACCCGACAGACGCCGACGCCCGGCGCCGTCGGCATGACTGTACAATGACGCCCTCACGACGAGGGAGCACACCTCGTGCGCCGCGTCGGCACGTCCAGGGGGAGGTCATGAAGAGGAGCATCTTCGCCGGCCACCGGCGCAGCGGCGGGCTGCGACTCGAGGTCTTCACCGACGACGAGCTGCACGACATCCACCTCGCGACCCTGGAGGTGCTGGAGCGCACCGGCGTGTACGTCGGCGACGACGCGGCGCAGAAGGTGCTCGCGAGCGGCGGCTGCAGCGTCGACCGCGAGACGGGCGTCGTCAAGATCCCGCCGTATGTCGTCGAAGAGGCCGTGCGTTCGGCGCCCGCCGCGTTCGTCGCCTGCGGCCGCGACCCGGCCAACGATTTCGTCATGGAGGCGAACCGCGTCGGCTTCACCAACTTCGGCGAGGGCGTGCGGGTCGTCGACCCGTGGACCGGCGACCTCCGGTCGCCGACCAAGCAGGACGTCGCCGACACGGCGAAGGTGGTCGACTACCTGACCGACGTCGACGTCTACGAGCGCGCCGTCAGCGCCGAGGACATGCCCGCAGAGAGCGTCCCCCTGCACCAGTTCGAGGCCTGGGTGACGAACACCAGCAAGCCCGGCTTCATGGGGCCGACGAACGGGTTCCTGCTCGAGCGTATCGTCGAGATGGCGTCCGCGGTCTGCGGCGGCGTCGCGAAGCTGCGCGAGCGCCCGCTGGTCACCTTCATCACCTGCCCCGTCAGTCCCCTGAAGCTCATCAAGGAGTCCTGCGAGATCGTCATGGGCGCCGCCAGGGCGGGCCTGGCCGTGAACGTCCTCTCCATGGCGATGGCCGGCGGCTCGTCCCCCGTCACGCTCGCGGGCACACTCGTCACGCACAACAGCGAGGTGCTCGCGGGGCTCACGCTGGCGCAGCTGACCCGTCGCGGCACGCCGGTCGTCTACGGCTCGTCCACGACGGCCATGGACCTGCGCCTGGCGGCCGCCTCCGTCGGCTCGCCCGAGTGCGGCCTCATCGGCGCCGCCGTCGCCCAGCTCGCGCGCTTCTACCTGCTGCCCAGCTGGGTCGCCGGTGCGTAGGCGGACACCAAGGTCGGTGATGCCCAGAGCGGGCACGAGAAGACCCTGACCGCCCTGCTGCCAGCGTTGGCAGGCGCCAACCTCATCTACGGTCTGGGGATGATCGAGTCGGGCATGACCTTCGACTTCGGGCAGCTCGTCATGGGCGACGAGTTCGCGCGCATGATCAAGCACGCCGTGGCCGGTATTCCGGTGGACGACGAGACCCTGGCCGTCGACGTCATCGCCGGGGTCGGCCCGTTCCGCGACTTCCTCAGCGAGGACCACACCATGCGCCACATGCGTGAACAGTCCCAGCCCAGGTTCATCGACCGGCGTGTCCGCGAGGACTGGGCGGCGCAGGGGTCGAGCACGATCTACGAACGCGCGACAGAGAAGGCGCGCGAGGTCCTCGAGACGCACCGGCCACTGCCGGTGCCGGAGTCGGCGCGCGAGGAGATGCGCGCGATCATCGCTGAGGCGGAGAAGCACCTGGGCGTCGGCTGACGGCCGGCGGCTGGGGCGAGGCCGCTGCGGGCGGGGAGGGGCCCTCCGGGGGCCGCTCCGCTGCTTCGGAGCCGCTTGAGAGCGGCTCCTCAGACCCCCCGGCGGGCCCCTCCCCGCCCTTCGCGCCGCCCCCCGTCAACGTCGCCGCATGCCGAACGCGACGATGGCGGCCAACACCAGCCCGATGATGCCGATGATGATGAGCAGCTCGATCCAGCCGATGCTCCCCATTTGAACCCCCTCCCTGGTCGGCG
>Ga0315281_10002131_pt1 | contig 29353 bp, 33 predicted proteins | sample YL17G07_0_MG_FD_204540 | JGI IMG/M metagenome (GOLD analysis project Ga0315281, IMG submission 204540) | Sediment microbial communities from Yellowstone Lake, YNP, Wyoming, USA - YL17G07_0 | ecosystem: Environmental > Aquatic > Freshwater > Lake > Sediment | place: USA: Wyoming | collected...
CGCTCCGGATTAGGAGAAGGTATCGTTGCGCCCTGCGGCAAGATACTCAATGCCCCGGTGCGCCCAGGTTCTATTTACAGCGAGGACAGTATTATCGGAATCGTCCTCGTTCCGATTATCGCCAACAGCCGACCTCATGCAATTTTTAAAGTAAAGTATAGCGCCGTAGGAACGCGAAGATGAGCCCCGAACCGTGGGGCTCGATCTTCTGGTTGGAATATATCTAAGTTTGATTAAGGATGTCGTCAAGAGCTTTCAGAGCATCTGCTGGTGTCCAGGCTATTCGACAGCTGTAAAGCTTATCATATTCAAGAATCTTATCACACAAAAGATGACCTAATGTTCGCTCAGTCAGAAAGAGATTGCAGTATGGCAAAGCCACGCGTGCATGGAGATGGTCATGTCGGTCGCCTTTTCTATGTTTCTGATGTCTGAAACGAATAGCCGCATGGATTCCGGCCATAATTCGAAGACCAGGCAATTGACTGGTAATTTTGCCGAGACGAAACGCATGATAGATAAGATTTGAGAGCTGCCTCGTTCCCTCAGCGAGCTGATCTTCAGGCACAGTAACATCTTTTTGGGCAACATGTTTCCGAAAAATATATTTTTGAGCTTCGGATAGTTCATCCTTATAGACATCTAAAGCGCCAGAGAGTTCAATCAGAAAAACCTCCGGAAAGGAAGAAAAGTCATTTTCATGTTTTCGGCATTCCTCATTCTGTTTGTCGTAGTTGCCAGAAAACAATTCTGTAATGTGACCTGGGAGGGGATACAAAGTTTCGGCTAGAACAGGAAACTCAATAGCACCCATCAAATCGAACCACGCCTTCTGGATTGCATTCTCTGTACCGCCATCAAATCCTGTAGAGACGGGCGACATATGACCAAATATATTACCAATATGTGTCCACGCCATTTGCTCAAATGGATAAGCGTCCACTGCCCAGGGACGGGTGGTTATTAAAAAATGAAGGAGCTCTGCTTGCGACAATATAGGAAAGCCGTGTAATGAGATACCTGCGCTCAGTTCCTGGACTATAATTGCAGTTAACTTACGCGATTCGGCATCATCTTGTTTTAATGTTTCTTCCAGGATTAAATGACTTGCAGGGCAAATAGCCACTCCCGACCGGACCGCATTGCTCAGAAGCTTATAAATATCACGGTGAAGTGGATGCTGTGGCTTACCTCGAACCACGTCGCGGCAATATATCCAATACTTCTGATCAAGATAAATCCGCCGCTTCTTTAGGACTTGATCCCCGAGGGCAACCTGCTGCGATCGTATATAATTATCCGGATCTACTTCAGGATGCTGAAGATGAAATGATAGCGTATTAAATTTTGGATCAAGCTTCTTAAGCCATTCCGTCCGTTTATATGTAGCGTTTTGATTCATTTATTAAAGAGGTTTAAATGACAGTGTAAGCATTGTGCGTCAGCGAACTAATGACCTTAGCAACCCGGTCATCTTCAATTTTTAATGAGTCTTCTGATTCCGCTGCAAATCGAACAAGTCGAATAGATCTGTTTTTCCATCTGAACAACATTTTCCCTAGATCCTTCCAGCCATGATCTTGAAGATTGCCAACTATAGCACGTCGGAGAGAATTAGTTACGATATCGGCAAGCTGAAGACCCTCAACTTCTGCCGAATTTTTCAAAGTAAATGATTCTTTAAGAATAAGTTTAAGATCAGTTGTTTCGATATGCGTTTTTTCGCGAAGGCCGGGTGATTGCTCTGGTAGGTGCTCAGGCCATTTTTCTATAGTTCCAAAAAACCTTTTACAATATTCATAATTGCCACCCGTGACGCACACAATTTTATTTTCAAATTCATCTCCAAATTGTCTTCCATGAATAAAAGGAGTTAGAAGCCTCAACCAGAGATCTTCATAAGTCGTCTTCTCTTGTCCTTTACGATCAACAACCCAGCGAAATTTTCCTAATTCGGTTGGCGAGTTAATAGCAAAATATATCATGCTATCATGGAGCTGCGCGTTAACAACTTCGGTCATGACGCAGAACTGAAGAAACAGCTGATCGGATAAAGATCGCATTTTCTCGCCCGCGTCTTTCAAGGACTGAACGACATTTGGATGGTGTTTATCTGTAACGTTTGATAGAAGTCTTCTCGACTGCTCATTTTTAAACCATGCAATAGATTCAGGAGGATGATGAAGCAAATCTACTACGCAAGCGTGGAATTTCGCGTCATTATTAATTAAGAGATTGATTATCTGATTGACTTGGCCTTCATCAAGATCACGACCTTTAACCTCATGGCCCAACATGCCCCATTTACGCCGAAGCGTTTTGAAACTCTTTAAAACCGAGCCATGTCTTCGTTCAGGTATAGTCAAAGCGCCAGCGCAGGCATACGAATGTCTTTTTTCTTTTGGATATGAAAAGCTACCTGACTCATCTATATAAATAAACATAATCCCGAGTCTTAGCCTCCGAGTGGCGGTCGCCGGAAGAAAATTCTTTAACTAATAAACACTAGTTGAGCGATCAGTCATCAGAACCATAGAGCGCCCCCCGAGCTGTACGCACATTGCAAATATGATTCATCTTGATCCATAAATTGCTGCGAACGGTGGTGTGATGAGGATCAGGAATCAGTTTCAAGTAATCATTCAGACTGGCACGAACCGCTGAGTGGAATCGTTTCACGTCGATAATGTACCCTTGGCCTTCTCCGACCTTCTGAAGCATGGCCGGCTGATTACGTCGAACCAGCCACATTTTTTTTGCCTCGGCTTGATGCAAGAGGCCACAACGAATGTCGATATAAAAGGCTTTTCGTGATTTAGCGTCAAAATCTGGTTGAAATCGACTACCTTCAAGAAATTGCGTTATCATCTCCTCGGACCTGCCATGACCATTTGTGATGCCCTCCTTGAACTGCTGAATGGTCTCGGCGAGCAGGCAATCGATTGAAAGAACAACGAATCCGGAATATTTGGCCCTCAAGCAGTTACTAGCGAACCGGAGGAATCGACCATCAAGACGATCTCGAACGATATTTGCAGCGACACCCCAATCGTTTGAGTTATTCGCATCAAGGACTTTCCAGTCATTTGAAGTGTACTGGGGGGAGATTCGCAACGGATCCATAATGTTTTATCCTCGTGCCAAGTGTCGATAGGTTGACAACGATGCGGATGAGCCGCGTGTCTTTCGCCAACCATCGTCGGGTTTCACGTCGTTCTACCCGACCTACAACTGCGCCCAACCCGCCCTACCAATTACCTTAGCATAGAACAAAGCATTGTTAGCACTATCTTTCGGCGTCATCATGCATTTGCATCCGCGCAAGCTGTTTCTTCGTGACAGGTCTCATCTTTGGCCAAAGCATAACAAAATGCAGCTCAAATTCCGGCTCTGCAAGCCAATCGTCAATTTCTGGAATGTCCAGGCTGTAGACTCCTTTGCGGACACCGACAGCAAGATCAACGAGGAAGTCGTTAAACATGGTGATGAAATTTTCAACCTGCCGTCTCGATATACTGGAGGGCGTGCTTAATCGTTTCTCTAAATCAATATTTCGACCTTTGCGAGGTATCCCGACATAGATTGCCTTCTGTTTGATTCTTTCGAGATCGCCATTCAGTAAAATCTTCAATAGGGGTTTCGAGATAAATCGGCTATCAGCGTGACCCGCAAACCATCTTTGTTTTGAAGTATGTGAGTAGGTTCCAGATAGGAACTTTTGCATGTCTTGAATCGTCCATTTGGCGCCATGCCTGTTGTGAAACCACACATCCTCATGCATGAAGTATTTTCCAATCTCCTCTATCGCCAATATTGACGTGTGGAGTGCGGAGGGAATGCGGTCATTCTCAAACATGAGAACCGAGTCTTCGTGAAGACGTAAGGCGTTTTTAAAGGATGCTACTGCAATACGCCGAATTTTGAGAAGGACTGTTCTTGCCTTGTTCATGTGATTTCCTTCAACCAACGTAAAAGTGAAAGGTTGCTTGCTTTTGCGCAGTCCTCTCGGCTGCCGGTTTAGCCCTTGGCAATGACATCGACGACGATCTTTCGCAGAGTAACTGACAACTCATACTCGTAGAGCGAGACGTTCGGCAAGTATGCGCAGGCCAGCTTCAAATCTTCGGAGATTTCTCTGGCTGCGATTATGCCCCTGACACCTTGACCGGGTTCCGCCTGATGTTTTTCGATCCAAGCCATGTAGCGAAGAAGTTGCCCAATGACACGATCATAGCCGCGAGAAACCTTTAGTTCTATGACCACGAAACGTCTTTCGGCATCCAATGCGAGTATGTCGATGAAGCGGCCACCAACGGGAAACTCAATTCCTGAAATGCCTTCGTCTTGATAGAGCTGAAGGCCGGGTTCAATATGCGATAGGTTTTTACCGAGAAAATCTCGAAGGTCGCTTTCGTACGCAAATTCGCTGGGGCTTTGAACTTCACTTGGCTCGATGAACTTCTCTTGAGAGGCCGTAGCGTCCGACCTCGAGTGGATTGGAGACGGATCGGTTGTGGCGTTGTAGAGGCGAAAGTGTGAGCCGTCAAGCTGGAAAAGTAGGTCTTCGTCAGCCTTGACGCTGTAGTGCAAGCGGCTCGGTGCATTGGTTGAAAACCGGATTAGGTGCGCTGAAATTGTGCCTTCTTTGATCTTTGTGTAATTCTGAGCAAACCATTGAATAGCTTCATCCTTGGAAAACTGCTGCACTCCTGACTTCGAGGTCAATGCAGAAATCATGTCACGGAGCAGTAGGCGGACGGGCTTGTCGTAGATTGGCACTGTGACTCCTTTTATAAAGGGCTAACCAGTAATTGAGCAGTTACAAGAATCGACTGTAACAGATTGCTTTTTTACCGTCAAGGAGAAATATCACTTGACGTATCTCGCTAATTTCATTACACTTTAAAACTGACTAATATGCATTTTCGGATATTCATCCGGGAGGTCACCTATCCATGCTTCCTATTCCGAACGATATTGCTTCAGCATTCGAAGCCGTGCTGAAAAAACGCGCTATTCCCGTTTCCCGCCATGCTGATTACAATAAATGGCTCAGATATTTTCTCGATTTCCGAAACAAATATACGCTGCCTGATTCCCGGTCCGAGCAAGTGCGCCTGTTTGTCCAAAAGCTGCGAGACAGGAAACAGACCACGGACCAACAAAAACAGGCGGCCTATGCGCTTTCTCTTTTTTTTGAATCGATGCCGCGAAAAAATAATGGGCCGGGGAACCAGCAGGTCGGACAGTCACTGGTCTCGTCTGGCCAGAAGTCGCCCTCTGTTGCTCCGCAAAAAGAAGAACTACCGCCTCTCCCTCTTTCTTCAAACGCCGGTCAAGAGAGAGCCGTTACCGGGAAGACCCCACAGAGCGGAAGCCGTTACAATGAATGGCGTTGTCTTGAAAGATCGGGCTCTCCGGAATGGGACGGCATCATCGATCTGCTGGCAGCGGAGATCAAAACACGGCATTATTCCCGCAAGACTCTCAAGACATACGCGGATTGGGTCCGCAAGTTTCAAAGCTACTTGAAAAACAAACCACCCGCAAACCTTTCGGCGGCGGACGTGAAAGCCTATTTGACCTACCTTGCGGTGAACTGCAAGGTTGCCGCATCAACGCAAAACCAGGCGTTCAACGCGGTGTTGTTTCTGTACCGGCATATTTTAAAGAAGGATTTCGGCCATCATACGGATATTCCACGCGCGAAGAAATCTACTTATATCCCCGTTGTTCTCTCCCGAAAGGAAATCGAGGCCGTCATAAAACACCTGCGACCGCCATACGATCTCGTGGTCAAGCTGCTGTATGGCTGCGGGCTTCGTCTCTTCGAGAGCGTTAAGTTGCGAGTGAAGGATTTCAATTTCGACGCCGGCATTCTCACCGTTCGCGGCAAGGGGAATAAGAGCAGGACGGTGCCCATACCCCAGAGGATCGCGCCGGAAATCGAGAAGCAATTGGACGTTGTCAGAAAAAAGCATGATCAGGACTGCGGAGCGGGGTTTGCGGGCGTATTCATGGAGGACCAACTCGAAAAGAAATATCCGAATGCCGCGAAAGAATTCGTCTGGCAGTGGTTCCTCCCGCAGGAGTCGCTGACCGCTATCGGAGAGACAAAGGAGCGGCGACGTTATCATCTTCATGAAACCCATGTTCAGGAAGCGCTTCACGAAGCCGTCCGACGGGCGAAACTCACCAAGCGCGTCACGTCCCACACCTTCCGTCACAGCTTCGCCACGCATCTTCTTCAGGCCAATTACGACATCCGCACGATCCAGGAAATGCTCGGTCATTCCGATGTGCGAACGACGATGATCTACACGCACTGCGTCCCGTCGAGGACGGTGAAGGACAAGAAGAGTCCGCTGGATTTCTGAGACACTTATGAATAGTAAACCCTCATCCGATGTATCAATCGTGAAGTGCGCTGATTACGACCAAGGCCGGGTCTTTGCCTCAGTCCGCGATGCAGTCGATCTGCTGGGCGGGATGCACTCCTTCGTGAAACCGGGCGAGCGGGTGCTGATCAAGCCGAACCTGCTGAAGGCCAGACCTCCCGATGCGGCCGTTACCACACATCCCGAGATCGTGCGGTCCGTGATCCGGCTCGTCCGTGAAGCCGGCGGCATTGCCCTGGTCGGCGACAGCCCCGGCATGGGAGATCTCAGGAGCGTGTGTGAGAAGGCCGGCATCCTTGACGTGGTGTCTGATGAGGGGGCGGCGCTGGTATCGTTGGACGAGGCCGTGGAGGTGAAAAACCGGGGCAGGTTCCAGCGCTTTGAGGTTGCCCGTGCGGCATACGAGGCCGATGTGATCGTCAACCTTCCGAAACTCAAAACACACGGAATGACGACGCTTACCGGCGCCGTTAAAAACCTTTTCGGCTGCGTGCCCGGCAAACGCAAGGTGCAGTGGCACCTTACGACGGGTGTGAATCACGAACATTTCATGACCATGCTTGTGGAGCTGTGCGCTTTGCTCAAGCCGCGGCTCACCCTTATGGATGCTGTCGTCGGCATGGAAGGGAACGGACCCGGCAGCGGCGATCCGCGCCGGATAGGGGTGGTGCTCGCGGGCCGGGACCCGGTGGCTGTGGATGTGATTGCCGCTCTTGTGCTGGGGGTGCCGCCGGAAAAACTCCCCCTTATTCGCGCAGCTGCGAACGCGGGCTTTGGAGAAACGCGGCCTGAACGCATCACGGTCCTTGGAGCGCCGCTGTCAAGCGTGGAGGTCCGCAATTTTCGTCTCCCGCCGCAGGCACACCTTGAATGGCGTCTGCCGGAGTGGGCGCGCAGCTCACTTAAAAGCGCATGTACCTCAAAGCCGGTGATCAGCAACCGTTTGTGCATACACTGCGGAATCTGTCAGAGCCACTGCCCCCAGGGGGCGATAGAAAACAGGGGAGAGAAGCTTGAGATACGGTATCGCGACTGCATTCGCTGTTTTTGCTGCCAGGAGTTCTGCCCTCAGGGAGCGATATCCGTGGGCAGGGGGTGGGCGCTTAAAATCGTGAGGTAATTGCGATAAAATTCAGAAACGGGAAAACATAAGCATCTTCTCGCGCGGAGGCGCGGAGACGCAGAGGTAATAACTTAAAATACAAAGATAAGTAATACAGCTCGATAAAAAGCATGCAAGGTCATGGGGTCGTTCATACGTAATAAAAAGCGGATTTTCTGACTTTCATGTGGGTGGAATAAGCGCCTATATGACATAGTATGCAGTATTATGGCCCCTTTTTCACGTTGGTTGTCACTTTCTTGCGTGCCCAAGAAAGCGCCGCAAAGAAGGGCACCCGGCGAAAATTCTTTACGCCATGCTCGGTCGTCCTCGGTACATTTCGGAAACTCACCCTCCGGGCTCAGACAGTCCGAAAGGCTTCACCCTCGGACTCGGTCGCCTGGCTAAATTTTCGCATGGGAAGCTTTTGGTGAAACGTCTTTAACCCAACCCCGCACGTCCCCGGAGCGGACCTACGAAATTTTGGGGCACCCGTCTTGGCCTAAGGTAGCGTCCCGCAGGACGAACGCGCATGTCTGAGGCCGCAGGCCGAGTTTGCGCGGTCGAGCGGACGTGGCCTTAGACGGGTCCATAATTTCGTTCAGGCCGGGAAGGGGATGTGCAAGAAAATCGATAACGGGTAAAAAACTACCCACACAAAACTCGGAAGAACCTAAAAAGCTTGGCCGGTTGTTCTTGCAGTTGACCTCTTTGCGCCCTCTGCGGCTCCGCGCGAGACAGCCGTTCGTAGTTGACGTTCAATTTTATTGCGAATGACCCTTCATTATTCACCTTCGCCGTTTGCCTGGTCCGCATCAATATTCAACCATTCCTCTTCCTCCTCGATCTCCGCCAATTCTTCTTCGTCGATCTCGAAGATCTTTTCTTCCAGAACTTCCTTCGGTTCTTCTCCCCGGTCCAGGAGTTCCCGGTGGATGAACGGCCTGACGGTCACGGGCACGGACGGGTCGGCGTAGAGTTCCCGCAGATCCATGATCTTCATTTCCGAAAGAAAGCGCACCGACAGTGCCAGGGGCGTTTGCGCATTGCGGACCAGGGAGAGCCGTATCAGCGTGCGGTTTGACCAGTTCGAGTGTGTCGCGATCATCCTGATGGTCTCCGCGGCCGTATCCGCGCGGGTGATCACCTTGAAGAGGTGCCCTTCGGTGATATGGGGATTGTTGAGGCAGAGTTGCACGACCTCTGCGTTGGGGTCCTGAAGCAGTTTGAGCAGGACGCCGCCGACAGCCTTCTTGGCGAGCGTTTTCTTGTTTCCGAGCGGCATGGCGAAAACCCGCTCGCTGATGATCCTTTCAGCCTTATGCCTGAAAACCAGGGGGATGAAATGGCTGCGTGTTATCTCCTCGAGGTCAAAGAGACGGAGGTAGCGGGCGATGGTAAGCGATACCGAGAGCGGGGCTTTGGGATTCCGGGCAAGCGCAAGCTGTACGGGGTAGCTCGTGCTCCATCGTTTGTCCTTGAAAATTTTCTCGAGAATTTCCGGAGGCAGGTTTTTTCTCTGTGCGATGATCAGGACATCTTCCTCGTCCAGGTGCCGGTTATCGAGGAGCGCTCTGATGATCCCGGGTGAGGGATCATGGAGATACCGGGCAATTTCCTCTTCGCCCGCGGCCGCGGCCTGTTCTCTTTTTGACTCCTCGGATTCAGACATGCTCCAATTATACAAAGTTTCAAACCTGTTGACAAATGGTAACATTTTCTGTATTTTACTACCTCAATGAGTGTGAGTTTCGTGTTTTCGTTTCACCCGGAATATTGAATTCAAGAAGTCTTTGTATTCCACGAGGGTTGCAATGGAACGGACGCTGCTCCTGAATGCAACATTTGAGCCGCTCAAGATCATTTCCTGGCAGAGGGCGATCACCCTGCTCACGCAGGGCAAGGTGGAGGTAATCGACTTCCATGACCGCGACATCCGGGGCGTGTCCCTCACGTTCAGGCTTCCCTCCATTCTCCGCCTGCTCAAACTCGTCAAGATCAGGCGTGCAAGCCGTGAAGTCCGATTCTCCCGCGCCAATATTTACCAGCGCGACAAATATACCTGCCAATACTGCGGTGTAAGGCATCCGTCAGAGGGCCTGACTTTCGACCATGTTATTCCGCAGGTCCAGGGCGGCGAAGCCACGTGGGAGAATATCGTGACCGCCTGTCTTGCCTGCAACAATAGAAAAGGAGGCAGGACCCCCCGTGAGGCGAAGATGATGCTGATCAGGCACCCGGTGAAACCCAGGTGGATGCCGGTCGTCACGCTGAGACTCGGGATCAAGAATGCCCCCCTGAGTTGGCGTGATTACCTCTACTGGAACATTGAGCTGAAACGGGATGATTGACGCAGCATGCGGGATTGAACGCCTTCCTGCTGCCCGCTTTTCCGTTCCTTTTCCTGATGTTCCCCGATTTCCCGTCTTCCGTTTCCCTGTGCTCTTTTTTGACCTGTTTACTCCCGTCGTTCTGATTTTTTGCTTGTCAATACAACTATTTGGTGCTATATTCCCAAAACACTGAAATATCATCAATGCGGCGCGGAGGCAAAAAGAATGCGGAAAATAATCATGGTGTGCCTGGGGATCGCGCTGATGCTGTCAGCTGGCCAGGCAGGGGCGCAGCCAATTTATTCTCAGAGCGAGTTTACAACGGCCGAGAGTCTTGATCCGGGCATGACCCAGACAGGGGTCCAGTTTTCTCTCGGTGACCACTATAGAAACTACTATCCCGAGATTCGTTACGGCATGGGCGGCATGCTGGAGTTCGGCATTAAGTTCGGAGCGACGTCCATCACGTTCCTTGATCCGAATCCCGATCCGAACGCCAACCATAAGGGCCTTAATGGCGATAAACTCGGTGCGCTGGTGGGTATTGACCTGAAGTACCAGCTGGTGAAGGAAACGGACGGCATCCCGATCGACCTGGCGGTGGACCTGGGTTGGGACAACACGATCATCAACGAAATGAACGCGAGTGAAGTGTCGTTCAACACTATTGTCAGCAAGAGTTTCCCCTTGACCGATCGAGGCTATAAGTTCATTCCCTACGGCGGGCTTGGCATGGCATCATTGACAGGTTCGCTGCCCCATGATAGCGGCACGGCGGTCACTGTTTTTGGCGGCATCGAGTGGAAGCTCAGCCAAAAGTTCATGTTCCTTCTTGAATTTAAAACCGGTCACGGTACGCTGGGCGGCGCGGGGATCAGGTTTGAGTACTAAGATGCGCGAACCGTCGAACGTTTGCGGACAGACTTCTGGTGACAGCGATTCGGTCATGAGCAGGCGCCCGGCTTCTCATGCGCCCGCGTAAATCATCGTATGGCTATTGCACTTTCAGGTGAACTATCGTTTACGCCCCTTGCGGATGTTTTGGAGCAGTTGCGCCAGAGAAAATCCACCGGCACGTTGACCGTAAGCGACGGCGGGTTAAAAAAATGTATTTATCTGAAGAACGGCCAGATCGTTTTTGCCACGTCCACTGATGATCATGACCGGCTTGGCGAGATCCTGGTTAAAACGGGAACGCTCAAACGGGAAAATTTGGAGTATGCGCTCAAGCTCTCCAAAAAAAGCGGGGGAATGAAAAAACTCGGGGCCATCCTGGTCGAAAACGGCCTCGTTGCTCCGAAGGATCTGTTCAACGGTTTAAAGGCCCAGGTGAAGGACATTATCTTCAGCCTTTTTCTGCTCAGTGAGGGCATGTATCAGTTTGAGGAACACCTTCCGTCTGACCTCATCCTGCTTCAGATCAATTTTCAGGACTTGATAGCCGAGATTATCCAGCGAATAAAGCAGGACGCCTGAGAAAGAACAGCGTTCACGCAAACCGGAGTCCCTTGTGAAATCCTTGGAATTCTCCTCATTCACTGAACTGGCGGACCGGATCAATGCGCGCTACGTTGAGGAAGAGGACGCGCTTTTTCTCGTTATGCTTGGACAGGAGTATGCGGTTCGCCATGACGGGGTTTATCTCCATGGTCAGCGGGCGCCCGAAGCCCATACCAAGGTGATCCTCGACTACCTGTACTCATCGGGAACGGCCTTTTCGCAGGTCCCCTGGCGTCCGATCGGAGATTTTTCCCTGTCGACCGCGACGGAATTCAGGAAAAAAGTCGAATTGCCGATCACGTCGTATGCAACGGAGATTATCGCCCGTGCGAGCGCGCTCCTGCCTATGGTGGACGCCAGCATGGTGAAAAGTCTCATTGGCAGCGATATCGCGTTTACCGTCAAAGCCCTGCCGAAGGTTTACCTGCATGTGGAGTTGTCGCAGGAGACCCAGGAGTTTCCGGCGGAGGCCTGGGTCCTTTTTTCAAACAACGCGCGTGAGTTTCTCGCCGTGTCGAGCCTGCGGATTCTTACCGAGGCGTTCAAAGACCGCCTCCTGAGCCTGATGAGAATCTACTGAATGCGGAATGGGGAATGTGGAATTGAATGCAAAAGAACGTCTGATCGTCGCCCTGGATGTCGATAGCGATACTGAAGCACTCGGCATCGTAGCCGAACTCAAGGACACGGTTGGTGTGTTCAAGGTGGGGCATCAGCTCTTTACCGCCTATGGGCCGGACATTGTGCGCCGCATTATCGGCGCGGGAGGCCGTGTATTCCTCGACCTCAAATACCACGATATTCCGAACACGGTAGCCAAGGCCTCTGCCGAGGCCGTGAAACTCGGCGTGAGTATTTTCAACGTCCATTCCCTGGGCGGGCTCGATATGATGAAGGCTGCGAAGGAATCGGCGAAAGAAACGGCGCTGAAATACAACCTGCCGATGCCGGCGGTGCTTGCGGTGACTGTCCTGACGAGCATGGACGAAAAGGCCCTGAGGAAAGAGCTTAAGATCACGCGTTCGCTCCAGCGTCAGGTCGCTCATCTGGCGCGGCTGGCCCAGCGGGCGGGCATGTCCGGCGTGGTTGCCTCGCCGCAGGAAATCAGGATGTTGCGCCGTGCTGTTCGGGGAGAGTTTATTATTCTCACGCCGGGAGTGCGTCCTGCATGGGCCGGGAAGGATGACCAGAAACGGGTCATGACGCCGGGAGACGCAGTCAAGGCCGGCGCCGATTATATCGTCGTCGGCAGGCCTGTGCTGAAGACAGCGGACCGGAGAGAAGCAGTAAGGAAAATTCTCGAAGAAATAAATTCTCAGAAGGCAGAGGTTAGACAAAGACAATAGACTGAAGAAAACAGGGGAACGGCGCAAGGTTATTGCTTTCGTCATGTTTTCTGCCCTCTTTTTTTCGAAGGAGCAACTATGACGTCAGAACAAGTGCTGGACATTTACAAAAAGACCGGGGCGCTGCTTTCGGGACACTTTCTGCTTTCATCGGGGCTTCACAGCGAACAGTATCTGCAGAGCGCGCTGGTGCTCCAGCAGCCGGATATCGCAATGAAGCTTTGTGCCGCGCTTGCCGGGCACTTCAAGGACTCGAAGATCGAGGTCGTGATCGCGCCCGCACTGGGCGGAGTGTTTGTTTCGCACGAGACGGCACGGGCCTTGGGAGTACGGGCGATTTTCGCCGAGCGGGTGAACGGCGCACTCACGCTCAGACGCGGATTTTCGATCACGCGGGGAGAGCGCGTGCTCGTTGTGGAGGATGTGATCACAACAGGGAAATCCACGAGAGAAACCATCGACGTTGTGAAGCAGGCGGGCGGCATGGTCGTCGCCGCCGCGTCGCTCATAGACCGTTCCGGCGGAACAGCGGAGGTCGGGGTGCCGTACAAGTCACTGGTGACGCTGAGCGTTCCCACCTATACCCCGGAAGCCTGTCCGCTTTGTAAATCAGGCAGTGCGCCGGTGAAGCCCGGAAGCAGGAGCCTTTCCTAGCTTTTTCGGAACAGCCGATTTGAAAACAGGCAGGATTGGCCAACCCGTGTGGTTGCCGGGAGGATGCTCCAGCGGTGCAGTTTTCTCCAGATGTCCGCGGCCAGAAGCGTTGTTTCCTGATATCGTCCTTGACGTGATTCCAGTCTTTGATCAGTAAACCCGCCATCCGTAACTTTCTGCCCTATTCTTATCCGGCGCCACATCCTCAGCGCAAAAGTGTTTTTGTCTTACTATCCGTCCTGGCAAGACAGGACTCAAATAAATGTTTGACGTAGTGTTTGTTTTTGATATAATTGAAACAGGAAGAGATGAAAGGCGGGCAGTATGAGTAAAACAGCATTATCAGAAGAAAAGAGCAGGTACCCGGACGGAGTGCCTGAAGATGTGTTAGAGGAACTGGCCGATGAGTTCGCCGAGGAGGAGGAAGATGAAGATGAAGAGCCTTCCGCGGCGGAGGTCGTTGAAGAGGTTGTAGTTGCGGGTGCCGATCTCGTCGATACCTATCTCAAGTCCGTCGGCAGATTCCCCATGCTCAAGATCGAGGAAGAGCAGAAATACGTCCGCACGCTTGAGGAAGGGAAAGCGGTGCTCAAGAAAATCGCACTGAGTTCCCCCCTTGCCATCCCGCGGGTCATGGCCCTGGGTGCGAACATTAAAGAGGGGCTGGTGAAGGCGCAGGACGTGCTTCGCTATCCGGGCGAGTGGAATGGTTCGTACGAGGCGGAGTTTATGCGCCTCTACAACAGGCTCAAGCGGCAGGTTGCCAGGCGCGATATGGAGCGTGCCACGGAAACGCTGAACGAGATGAGTCTTTCCTTCCGCGAGATCGAGAAGATGCTCAAGAAACTCGCGGCAGTGGGTAAACAGGTCGAGCGAGGCATCACCTCGGATATGGAAAAGCTCGGGCTCGATGAGCCGACCCTCAGGGAAATGACCGCCCGCATCGATGAAGTGGAGGCCAGGGTAAAAGAGGCCAAGGACGAGCTGGTCCAGGCTAATATGCGGCTCGTGGTCTCGATTGCGAAAAAATACGTGAACCGGGGATTGACGCTCCTGGACCTGATCCAGGAAGGCAATATCGGGTTAATGAAGGCATCGGACCGGTACGAGTCCGGAAAGGGGACCAAGTTCAGCACCTATTCCACCTGGTGGATCAGGCAGCGGATCACGCGCGCCATCCTGGATCAGGCCCGGACCATCCGGCTTCCCGTACACCTGATCGAGGAAAGCACCCGCATCAGCCGGATTTACACCAAGTTTATGCGCGAAAAGGGCAGGGAACCCGCTCCTGAAGAGGTTTCGAAGATCACCGGACTTTCTGTTGTGCGGGTGAACGAAATTTTATGTGCGATCCAGGAACCTGTGTCGCTGGAAACGCCGATTCTCTCCGAAGAGAAAGAGCTCAAGGACGTGATTATCGATGATAAGTCCATCTCGCCCTTCAGGACGCTGGAAAATAACGAGGCTTCCAGCCGTATCGAGCAGGTGCTTGCGTCATTGACGGAGCGTGAAGAAAAAATTATCAGGATGCGGTTCGGCATCGGAGTCAACAGCGAACACACGCTGGAAGAGGTCGGCAAGTTTTTCAACCTGACGAGGGAGAGAATCCGGCAGATCGAAATCAAGGCGCTCAAAAAATTACGCCATCCCGCCCGGAGCAAGTTGCTGCGGGAGTACGTTTAGAAGATACTTTTTTCGATGGAAAGAAACAGGGGGCCGGATATTAATCCGGCCCCCTGTTTCTTGGGTTGGTTCAATGTCCGGTTTCTTGTTTGAGGTGCGCCGGGTTTCAGGTTTGCACAGGGTGGGGACGCTCAGTCGTTCATGCTCGGAATAAACTCGATTTCAGCGACTATGCGTGCGGCTTCGGCAAGTGCAGGATTGTCATGCTCGGGATCGCAAACGTAGGCAGCCATGATCGCACGCGTCTTGTCCACCAGAAACCAGATGCGCCAATGCATCGGTTCTTCCTTGACTGCGTAGGTGTAATCCAGCGTCGCCATTCCCATATCTCCCCGGTCCTCAACTTTTACTGCTTCACGGGGAAAAGGAACATCACGCTCCTCCAGGGTGTCTTCGAGGAGTATGCGCGCCGCTTCCACGAGCGGCGTTCTATTCTCGTCTCTCTCGATAAAGGAAAGCTGCATCATGCCTGGCCAGCCTTCTTTTTCAAGGACTACAAATTCCATTTCCTCCCGTTCGGTCCAGCCGTCAGGAAGGAAAAGATTTATCCAGCGTTGATAGGTTACTTTTTTACCCATGGAGACATTGTATCGGAGGGGCATGGGGCAGTCAAATGAGTTTCGCAAATAGGGGGGAAAGAACTGTTTATATGTGCAGCAACTCTTTTAGATCATGCAAAATTACATCCGCCGATGCCTCTGGCGAAATCCGGCAATCCACCGTTACTTCAGGGTTCAGGGACGGTTCATAGGAAGCCTGAAGGCCGGGGACCGTGCCTATCGTGCCCGCTGCAGCGCGTCCGAATATCCCTTTGGGGTCCCTTTTTATGCAGACATCAAGGGGACAGGTTACTTGCACTTCCGCGAATCGGGGGATGAGCGTACGAGCATATTTCCGGTACACTCTCTTGTTCGCCGTTGCATCGAAGATCACGTTCATACCGCTCCTGATGATCAATTCCCCGATCAGTGCCAGAGAACGGTAAAAGACATCGCGTTCCTTATCGCTATAGCCCGGCTCCGGGGTGAGGATCTTCCTCATTTCGTCCGACTCCAGCACGACAGCTGAAATTCCCCTTTCCCCGAGTTTTTTCACCAGTTCCCGGGTAATGGAACTCTTGCCTGATGCCGGAAGGCCGGTCAACCAGATGGCAAATCCCCGCTTACGCGTCATACGATATACCTGTTCACGTCCGCTGGGTCAAATCGTTCAGCAGCGAGGACATTCTGGATGAAATTAAACAGGGTCCGGCGTACGCCTGCGGGCAGGTGCGGGTACCAAACCGGGCTTGCGAGCACCAGCCCGCGCCAGGCATAGAACGGTGCGACGATCCCGAGCATTTCCCGGTCGCCTGTTTTTGAAAGGTAGTTGTCCCAGAAGGACATAAACATTTTTTCGAATGGGCCCTCAAGGGTTCCCGAGCGCAAAAGTGAAGAGAAAAGGTAGTTTATGCTCAGGCAGGAGGTGTCATCGGCCGGTTCCCCCCATTCTCCTCGCGAGCGATCGAGGAGGGTGAAGTCCCTGCCTTCCCGGAACAGGATGTTCCAGGGATGAAAATCGCCATGCACCCGGCAGAGGCGGTGGGTGCGGTGCTTGATGCGCCAGCGCCATTCGAGACAGGACCGTTCTATGCTCCTGAGAAGTTCCTGGTCGATGAACTCAAAGGAGTGGGGATAGTTGTCAATCAATCCCATGATGCACTCGCCGTGGCCCAGGAGATCACGGGTCCTTCTGGCATAGAGTCCGGGGGAGTCGAGTTTTGCGGAGTGTATTTCAACAAGGCAATCCGAGAGCGCCAGGGTCCTGCCGAAATCCTCATCCGTGGCGATGCCTGTTTTCCTGATCCGGTCGAGATCCTTGAAATATCCGTTCCCGTGCACAAATTCGGTCAGAAGGAAGAACTCCTGCGCCGAGCCGGTGGAAATGATGGATCCTGAATCCAGAAAAGCGCCGCTGTCAAGGGACCGCACATGGCGAGGGAGGTTGTTGAACGCCGAGTGTTCCCACAGGATGGCCTGGGCGCGGTCGGCAAAGTGGTCGTGGCCGAAGAATGACGGCGCCATGGTCTCGAGCACGGCCTTCTTCCGTGCGCCGGACACTTCATATTCCAGGAACAGGGGCGAACCGTAGCCAAAGGCCTTGAGGTCATCGCTGGATTCCTGCTTTCCCTCCGTGGTCAGGGAGAGCAGACGCACGGGTTTGGCATAGAGGGACTCGAGATATGCGGCGACCGCTAGTGGCGTGATTTGTGGCATGGCGCTCTCCGGAAGAGGTCTCTGGGTTCAGGCATGATTCCACACTCAAGGATAGGCATCGCTGTTCATATTGTATCATGTTTTTGGAGATTCGAGGGGCAGGTTGAAAAAGCGCTAACAGTCCGCCCCGACACGGCGCAGGCACGCTGCCTCGATCGGAAGCGGATCTCCGGGATCGAAGACCTCGTTTCCATACCGGATGTGATAGGTGCGATCGGAAACCTGCTTGCTGTACGTGATAATGAGGCGGCCGATGGTCTGTTTCAGGTCCTGGGTGGGAATCCCGTTCAGCAGGGCAACGGGACCGGGGAAGCCTTGAGGCATGAAGAGGTGGTAGCCATGGGGCGCTAAAGACATAAGCAGGTCGTTTTCCTGGTTGTCGCGGCCTATGACGATCTTGACCCCCGAGTCGATCCGGTAATGACGCCCCACGGTCAATAGCCGGATATCGTAGGGATTGACTGCTTGTTTGTCTTCAAAAAGGTCCCGCAATTTTGCCGAAAAGTTCTTGTCCGTGAGCAGGCATCCGCCCGCAGGCGTGGAATACCCGCGAATACCATACCGCTCGGCAAGACTGAGCTGAACGTTCCGTGAACGGCCGCTGATGCTGAGGAGCTTTTCCCGGTCAATTGCGTTGTTCAACTCACCCCGGGTGGGAGGAAGAAGCTTGGCGGAAAGGGGACGGAGGATCATGCCCCGCATGTCGGCATCGCGTTCGATCACATGGAACGTGTCACGCCGCTGGGACATGGGCCGCTGCCCCAGGACCTCGCCCGTTACAACGAAGGGAGAGTTCACTTCAGCCATCACGGCCTTTGCCTTCTTGAGCATGAAGATCTTGCAATCGATGCAGGGATTGACGTTTTTCCCGTATCCATGCGCGGGATGACGGACCAGGTCGATATAGTCCTGGCCCATATCCACGATGCGGAGGTCGATGCCGATGGCTTTGGAGACCTGTGCCGCATGGGTCTCCTGTTCCCGTCCATAGCTTTTGGAAAAGGCGGAGGTGCAGTAGAGCCCGATAATGTCGAAGCCCTGCTCCATAACAACCTTGACCGCAAGTACGCTGTCGAGTCCACCTGAAATAAGAGCGACTGCTTTTCTGTTCAAATCCGAATACCCCCCAACCCGATCACCGTCCTATTATAAAACTCTGGCCAGGGTTTTGGCAATAGAGAATAGCATATTTTTCGCGTTAAAGAAATCGCCTGGCCAGGGATGATCGGGTAGCATTTATGCAGCGGGATGCGTGGCGGATGAAGGAGAGAGATAAAGAGGGGGCACTGACCAGGAAAAGCAGGGACCGGATTGGATGTATTTGTAGTAAGGCCCTATCGTATGAAGATCCTGGAGCAAATGAAGAAATAACGCTATGTTATCATTAGGCTTTGCGCAACTACTCAGGTCAGCCGCTTCGCGTAGTCGCAAGCGCGCCGGGCACTGCTCGATGGATTAATGTTCTTACACCTGTTTCGCAGCGCTTTCGCTTCGTACGCGCTGTTTTGGCTCTTTCGTGTTTCTCAGTTTGTTGGAGCGCGCTTTTTCCGCCTACGCTCCGCGGCAGACCTGAATAGTTGCGGCTGTTCTTTGTAGCTTCATGCCGTTGTATGGCAAATTGACTTTTTGCGAGTCCGTCAAAATTGATAGGTCAAAACAATCCCGGATCCCCCCTCCAGGATGAGCGGGGCAAGGCTGACTGTGCTTTCTTTGCTGTTCCGGTGGGCAGCCACGATCGCTTTTCCGGTAAAATACCCGATTGCCGAAGCGGCAAAGACATCGGAAGCCCAGTGGGCGTTACGCTGTACGCGGTTGAGCGCCGTGATAGTCGCAATGGTATAGGCAACGGGAGGGATGAAGGCGTTATCGTATTCCTCCGCGATCACCGTAGAGACCGCGAAGGCCAGCGAGGCGTGGCCGGAGGGAAACGAGAGGTTTGAACCATCGGTCTTAAGGCTGGCGCCGTCCCATGTGCGGGCCCCGTCATTAGTATAGGGGCGGTGGCGGTGGAGGGAAGATTTCAGCGTTTGGACAAAAACGCCGGTGACGGCGAAGCTTTCGACGGAAAGAAGAACGGTCTTCTGAATTTTCGCATCATGCGCGACGTGGCCGTAGAGGTACATGCTTCCCAAGACCACAGGCGTCAACCCGCCGTGCCCCACAAGGGTGACCTTGTCGCCGATACTGCCCGTCGTGGTGGTCTTGTGATCGAGCACCCATTTCTGGATCTTCGCATCGTTCTCATACAGACCCGCGGTTATGCCGGTAATGATCGTTGCCGTGATCCAGTCCGAGGCGTTCCAGCGCGCCGGAGAGGTCACGATAGTGCTGAAGTCCGTTACATACCCGGTGAAATAATCCCAGTTCAACTGAACAGGTGCGCTGGTCAACGTATTCTGGTTTTGCCGGGGCTCCCGGCTTGTGACTGATGACGATGACGCGAGTTCGTCGGCAAAGGTTGATGTGGAAAGAAAACATCCGGCGATCAGAAAACAGAGTGCAAGGTACTTTTTAAAAAGCAGCATGGTCTCAGGAGCTCCTTATTTCATAATTTCAAGTTCCCATACTACCATACAGCGGCCTTTGGCCGCAACCAAAAAGACGGAGGGAAGAGTGAGTGGATGGTCGTGCAGAAGATGATTGGATATGCTGCCGAACTAGAGAAGTGTCGTTGATCAAAGCGAGTCGAGGGAGGGAAACGAGCTCAGGCGCATGTCCTTTGTTTTTGTGTTCTGTTGACAGTACAGGAAAGAACGCCCGCGTTGTGGTCTTTGAGTTCCCGGGCCAGGTGTTCCAGTTCCTCCTGGGACAGGAGCCGGTTCTGAACAAAATAGTTTCCAAGGCGGTCCTGCAGCGAACTCTGGTACAAAAGGATCGTATTGACCTGAAATATCGTGAGCATGCCCATTTCCACTGCTTTTTCCCCGAAGAGCCGGGGCCGTTCACATGACCGGGATATCTTGCTCAGTCCCTCGGAATCGATCCAGCCCCACGTGAGAGCAATGTCCCCGATGGACGGCCGCTGCTTTCGCTGCCAGATCAGGGCATTGATCAGTGTTTCGAACGTTATTTTCCCACGGTAATACAGGTATTGGCCGATTTGCAGCGTCTCGAACGGCACGTCTCCGGTATAAAAGCTGTCATCGCTTTTGCGTTCCGCCGACTGGTGGGAAGCTGGTTTCGGTGTGCAGTTTTTTCGGTTCCGGACCGGTGAACGCGAAGCGTTCCCAACGGAGTTCCATGAACCCTCTTCCCGCTGCTTGAAATAGTAATTCAGCACATCGTAGGCCCGGATGATTTGCTGAAAAACGGCGGTTTGTTTTTGCTGAATGTGAATAGGATTGGCGGCAAAAAGGTCCGGGTGGTGTTCCTTGGCTTTCTTCCGATAAGCGGATTTGACGCCGCTTGGCTGCATAATGTGGAGAAAGTCTTGGTTGATGTTGACGGCGTTCCCAAACAGGGTTTCGCAGGCCTGAACGACCTCGGTTTCAGTGATAGCGGTCATTTCCAAGAAATATATACAGAACGAGCTGTGTTGTCAATAGTAAAACGGGGGCCGGTATGAAATGTCCCTCTTGAAAATGGATATGCACCCGCGCCTCTCCCCCCATCTCCATGCGGAATAGTTGTCCTGTTTTTTTGCAGCCCCCCTGATTCCTGCTTTTTTCTTTCCCTCCGGCAGTGTATAATGACGCCATCTTACTTTCCCGATAAACGATGAAGTCAAAAACGGAATCCATCATTATCAGCACCTTAAACCTGGGCGAGGCGGACAAACTCGTCACCTTCTTTTCCCTCGACCGGGGCATGCAGAAGGGCGTGGCCAAGAACGCGCGAAAGTCCTTTCGCCGCTTCGGCGCAGGCCTTGAGGCCTTTACCATCTCCCGGCTTCATCTCACGGAGCGCGAGCACCAGGACCTGGTTCATATTGACTCGGCGGACATTCTTTCCCAGCACCCGGGGATCTGCGCTGATCTGGGCCGCGCCGCCGCCGGCGCCGTTATGCTGGAACTGGTGCGAGAGCTGGCGCCTCCGGGAGAGTGCAATACATCGGCGTTCCTGGTCCTTTCCCATGTCCTTCAACTGCTGAACGCCGGCGAGGACCCGCTTTTCCTGCTCAGAATATTCGAAATCAAGTTCCTGTCGCTCCTCGGCTACCAGCCCAAGCTCGACCACTGCCTTTCCTGCGGCATTCAGCCGAAGGGGGACGTTATCTTCCTCGGCATGAAGGGCGGGATGCTCTGTCCGGCCTGCATGGTCTCATCCGGAGAACCGCAGATTAGGCTTTCCCAGGGAGCTGTAGGCTTTTATTATCAGGTTCTCAGAATGGACATGGATAAGGTCAGCAGACTCAAACCCTCTCCCGGCATCATGCGGGAACTCGACGAGGTTTTTTCCGCACATACCCTTCATATCCTCGGTAAACGTCTCAAGTCAACGGAATTTCTGAAGTCGGTCTGCTCGATGTCCGGGTAAACGTAAAGCGGTTTGAAAACATGAAACCACACCCTGCACTCGCGCTGAGCACTCGTAAACACAGGGCGCAGGCAGAGAGTGCGGAGGAGTGCTCTGTGGTTAATTCCTGGTAGTACGTTTTTTCGGATTGGAAGAGCGGGGTTTGATCGCGAGCAGTAAGAGCGTGATGATCACGCAGGCATAGGAGAAGAGGTCTCCGTATTTGGTGTAAAAAGACTTTTTGCTGCCGGGCGTGAGCGTATGCGTGAGCCGGGTCTCGGTGAAAATGCTTGACGTTGCGAGAATATGTCCTTGTGCGTCGATGAAGCCTGAAATGCCGGTGTTCGCCGCGCGGGCCACGGGCACACGGTTCTCCACGGCCCGGAACACTGCCATGGAAAAGTGCTGGTAAGGGGCCGCGGTCCTGCCGAACCAGGCGTCGTTTGTTATTGTGGTGATCACGCTTGCTCCCTGGTCGACAAATCTTCTGACCAGATCGGGAAAGATGATCTCATAGCAGATCACGGTGCTGACCAGCGTTTTCGATTGCTGGTGCGAAATGGCCATAACGGTATAGGTATCTCCGGCCTGAAAGTCGCCGATGGCCTGTACCATCTTCTCTACGAAGAACAGGACGCTCTTGAGCGGCACGTACTCTCCGAAGGGCACGAGATGAATTTTGTGGTAGACGCCGTCAACCTGTCCGTCGGCCGAGAGCAGGAAGGCCGAGTTCCTGCCATAGATCGCCCTGTTCGGCTTTACTTCATAGGTCGGGCTGCCGAAGAGGAGGGGGACCTTGTTTTCCCTTACAAAGGAAACGAGAGTCCTGGTCATGGCGCTGTCAACAGGGCTGCTGGCATTGAAATAAAAAGGGGTGGCGGTCTCGGGCCAGAGGACAAGATCAGGGTGGTCCTTGATCGCTTCCCGGGTAAGTCTCGTATACACGCCAAAGGTCTCAGCCTGGTAGGCAGGGTCCCATTTTTTGTCCTGCTCGATGTTGCCCTGCACCACCGAGATAGTGATGCTGCCGGAACCTAAAGGCGCTTGCAGTTTGACGAATCCATAGCCCAGAACGAGCGCCACGATGACCGCGGCAGTGATAAGAACAGGATACTTCTTTCTCTCCATCGTGATTTCCGCGACAGCCGCATTCACCAGCACGATCAGGAACGAAACGCCGTATACCCCCGAGATATCGGCGATTTGGACCACGGGGAGGGCGAGATACTGCGAGTAGCCGAGCAAGGACCAGGGGAAGCCGCTGAAGACGTAGGTCCGCGCCAGCTCCAGAGCGGTCCAGAGAGCGGGAGCTGCAATAAAAAAAAGTTTTCCGTGGTTGTTCCTCAGATGGACGGCAGCGGCGCCGAACAGCGCGGGGTAGAGCGCAAGATACGCGCACAGGAGCAGGGTAATGAGCGACGCCGGGACGATCGGAATGCCGCCGTAAAAGTGCACGGAGTTCGTGACCCAGTGGACGGTGCCGGCAAAATACACGATCCCGAAGAGCCCGCCGAGCCAAAAACCGCTTTTGACGCTCTGTCCTTTGAGCGCAAAGAACAACGGAAGCAGGGCGATCCAGGCGAGGAGATGCAGGTTGAAGGTGGGGAAGGCGGCGGCAAGGAGGATGCCCGATAACGCTGCGAGCGCCGTGGAGCGGTAATTCATGCTACTTTGCAGCCTTCTGTTCCTGCATCCACTTGAGAAGTCCATCCTTCATGCTGTTGCTCAGGCCCGGATCGCCGGCGGATGCGGAGAGCGCCTGGGGCTGCGAAGGCCTGGGTTTATGCGAAGGTTTGAGTGAAGGTTTGAGTGAAGGTTTTTGGGGCGCGACCCAGGGGGGCCGGGCGAGTGTCGTTGTCGCCGGCGCAGGCTTGCTCGCCGCGGGCTCACGCTTCTGCGCTTCATGCACAAGCGGAGAGACGCACGAGACGGCATGGCGGTACACGATCTCTCGTTTTTGATCATCCATGACGATGACGTAGCTGTCGAAGGCCCTGAGCTTTCCGGTAACGCGGATCTTGTTCTGGAGCACCACGGCAACGGGGGTTTGTTCCTGCAGGTACGTTTCCAGCATTCTATCGAGGAGATTTATTTCCATGGCGCCGCCTTTAACGATTGATCGTGGAGATCGAGTGCTTATAATACAGATGCTGTTTGCCGCCCTCGTTCAGCAGGAGCGTGAAGCTGTCATAGGCCTGGATGTTCGCCTTGAGGCGGTTTCCGTTGAGAAAAAACAGGGTAAGCAACTGGTTCTCTTTGATGGCCTTGTCGAGGAACTCCTGCTGAATATTGGGCCTGGCGAGTGGGGCGTCACCGGGGGCCTGGTCCAAAGGGCCGGGTGTCTGAGTTTGCTGCAACGGGGAAACCGTTAAAACGGGGTGCGGTGCGGTAAGATAGGAAATTTCCTGCTTCAGGAGGGTGATAATACTGCCGTTCTCCTCAAAATTGATTTCGTAGCGGCCGATGTCGCGGATTATCCCTTCATGTTCGGTTTTGTTCATCTGACCGATACGGAGCTTTATGCCGCTTGCTTGGGCCTGCGAGAGAAACTGCGGTTCGATGGCTTGCCTTGATTCTTCCTTTGTTGCTTCCATTGAGAAAAATCATAACTGAAATCGAGGCCATTTGCAAGAAATTTTTCCGCTTCAGCTGATTATTCGCAACTATCGGGAGGAGTTGTTTCCTTCCCGGGTGCGGTTTTCTTTGTTGACTTTTCACGGGCCATACCATATTATTCACCCCTATGTATGAACTTATGGTTGAATCAAAATTCGCGGCAGCCCATCAACTCCGGGGATACAAGGGTACGTGCGAAAGGCTCCACGGCCACAACTGGCGCGTGACCATCGCGGTAACGGCGGAGCGGCTGGACGAAATCGGCCTGGCCATGGATTTTCATGATCTCAAAAAGTCCCTTCGCGACGTGCTGGACCAGCTCGAGCACACCTTTCTGAATGATATTTTTCCGTTCACCCAGATCAACCCCTCGTCCGAGAACCTGGCCAAGTGGATCTACGACACCATGGCCAAGAAAATCGACAACGAAAACCTCGAGGTCGCCAGCGTTACGGTCTGGGAGTCCGACACCGCGTCGGCAAGCTATTTCGACTAGAACCTCGTTTTCCGCACTAAATCATGCACAAGCAGATTGCCGAAAAAATTCTCCTCCTTACCCATGACCTCAAGGCTGACGCAGCCGAGGTCTTTATCCGTTCGTCCGCATCCACCCGTATAGAAATCAAGGGCCAGAAAGTTGACGCCTTTGACCGTGCCAAAGACATCGGCGCGGGTCTCCGGGTACTCGTCGGCGGCAGGATGGGATTCGCCTTTACCACCGACCTTTCAGAGGATGCCGTCAAAATCCTGGCACGATCAGCAATGACGAATGCGGAGAATGTCGAGCCGGACCCCTTTCATGCTCTTCCGGAAAAACCAGTGGGTGCGTATCAATCGGTAGCTATCTTTGACCCTGCGATGGCTGCTTTGACCGAGAAGGAAAAGATCGGCCGGGTCATGACCATGGAGCGGGAGGCGTTTGGCGTGGACCCGCGGATCAAGCGCATCCGGAAAGCACAGGCAAGCTTCTCGGAGTCCGAGACCCTGATCATGAACACCCATGGCGCCGAGGTCTCATACCGAGGCGCCGCGGCATCGTCGAGCATCGAGGTTGTCGCGGAGGACAAGGGTGAGGCGCAGGCCGGGTCTGATTTTGATGTGAAGCGCTTCTACAGCAAACTGAAAATCGAGGAAGTGGGACGCACGGCGGCACGGAAGGCGCTTGACCTGCTGGGGGCCAGGCATGTTGATTCGATAAAGGCGCCTGTGGTCCTTGATGCGGAAGTGGCCGGGGACTTCCTCTCGATCATGGCTTCCGGATTCTCGGCCGAGGGCGTGCAAAAGAAGCGGTCGCTCTTCATCGGCAAACTGGGCCAGGTGGTGACCGCGTCCTGCATAACGGTATATGACGATGGTTTGCTTGCGGAAGGCTTGGGAAGCGCTCCTGCCGACGACGAGTGCGTACCTGTAAGAAAAAAAACAATCATCGAAAAAGGCAGGCTTGCCATGTTCCTTTACAATACCTATACCGCGAACAAGGACAAGACCGTGTCAACAGGGAACGGCATGCGCGGCGGATTCAAGGGCATGCCCGGTGTGGGCGTGACAAACCTGTATCTGGAACCGGGTAATGAATCTCTCGATGCGCTTATCGGTTCAGTCGAGAGAGGCTTGTATGTTACCGAGGTCATGGGCATGCACACGGCGAATCCCATTTCAGGGGATTTCTCCGTGGGAGCCATGGGCTTCTGGATCGAGAAGGGCAGGAAGGCCTATCCGGTCCGTGAGATCACGATCGCGGGGAACATCCTGGACCTCATGAAGAACGTCGACGCCGTGGGCAGCGATCTCCGCTTCTTCGGCAGGATCGGCAGCCCGTCGCTCCGGATCAAGGAACTTTCGATCGGCGGAAAGTAACAGAAAAAAATCGCTCCACCAGATTGAATAAATAACTGCCTTTTTTCTCATCAAATCTCCATTCCAATGAACCGGCATCCTGTTAAAATACCTCAAGTTTATTCTTTCCAATCCACGTTTGAAATCAGTAACGTTCTTTGGTGCGAGTCTCTAAATCGGTGCTATACTTAAATTGGATAACGATAAGGAGGGCGCAATCCTGAAACATGCCCAATCATCACCTTTTGGGAAGGAGGTTTCCATGGGATACGCAAATATTGAATTAAAAGATAAGATCCTGGAAATGTATCCTGAGATCATGCAGCACAACGTGACCGTGGACATGGAGTTCGACGATAAAAAGAATGCCTATATCCTGAGTTTCAAGCGGGGCAGGGAAGTCCTGACCACGCATCTCGAAAAAAACGATGCAGATGAATGCATGAACGGCATCAAGTGCGTGTATCTCGGAGTCCAGGTAGCCCAATTCATCAAGAACTTCGAGGAGCGGGTTATGTTCAGCCGAAAGGCAGCATAGGGAAATCAGTGAAGGAACTTAATTCAGGGCCTGGCTGCCTCATGCCGGGCCCTTTCCTTTTGGAATTGTTGCAGCTATGCAAATAGTATCAAGAAGCGGTAGCAATTTTGTGCTCCCATCAGTACTGTTTCCGCCTCAAGGCTTCATTCCAGGAAACCGGCATACCCTTAAAATACCTCAAGTTTATTCTTTCCAATCCACCCGATTTCCACTATAATCGGAACATAACCTTTCATGTGTAATGTGTGGAGGAGTATTGAGGTGAGTGAATGAATGGTGAAACAATAGCAAAAACAGTGCTGAGCTTTTATCCTGATGTAGAGGCGATCTACCTTTTCGGCTCCTATCTGACGCCGGACCAGCAACAGGACAGCGACGTGGACATTGCCGTTCTCCTCCCCCATGAAAGAGCCAAGCTGTTGAAAAGTCTTGCCATGAGCGACAGCCGGGACGCGCTTGAAAATAATTTGAAAAGAACAGTGGACCTTATCAACCTGCGGATGGCAAATACCGTTTTTCAGAACGAAATCATACAGCAGGGCAGAATCATCTATCGGCACAACGAAAGCGTTGTCGATGAATTTGAGATGCAAGTCATGTCTTCTTATCAGAAACTGAACGAGGAACGTGCGGGTATCCTGGAAGATATACTGGAAACCGGGAGAATATTAAAATGATGATGGACGTGATTTTGAACAAAAAAGAGAGCATTGAGCGCTGTGTGCGGCAGATACGCCTCTATTATGTCATGCCGTCAGAGCTTCCTTTTGAGAAAGACCACCTGAAGCAGGACGCCATTGCCGCGAATCTTCAGCGGGCCGCGGAGCAGGTGATTGACCTTGCAAATCATGTTATCAAAAAAGGCAAGCTTGGCTTGCCGAAAGAGAGCAAGGAAAGTTTTGAGATACTGGCCAAAGCCGGGATCATCCCCCAGGAGCTTGCGGATAGATTAAAGGGAATGGTCGGATTTAGAAATATCATGGTCCATCAGTACCAGGAGATGGATATAAAGATCATGGTGGATGTTATTGAGAATCATCTCGACGATCTGGTCGTTTTGACAACACAGGTCATGGAGTTTGGGCGCGGGCGTTCATCGTGATTTTCCGAAATAGACGTGATGGGATTAACACGAAGCAATTGAGTCGATGGAGCAAGCGGAGGAAAAGGTATGAATAGCCAGAAGTTGCGAAAAAATCCCTTTTTTGCATTTCGTCCCTCGAAGGAGACGTTAAAACAATTCAAAGACGCATCTGCTGAAGCAAAGCTGAACTGGCTTGAAGAGGCGAACCGGTTCGTCAACGATTTTGTCTCTTCGCAGAAACAGGAGCGATGGAAGAAGATATCAGGACGGGAATAGGCGGGATGCAGGGCCTCTGCATTCAACGGAATCTCGGAAAGTGTCATAGTTAGACACAACACGACACCACAGTTTGGATTGACAGGAGGCACGCTATGTCAACGGACGAAAAAGGAGCTATTGGGCCGGACGGTCTGACCGGCGAATATGTTGCGATCGACTATAAGGCGCTTGGGTCCAAAATCAAGCAGGTAAGGGGTCCCGCAACTCAAGCGGACTTTGCCAAACAATTCGGTATAACGCGGGCAGAGGTCAGCAAGATTGAGCGAGGTGAAGTCCGGCCGACTGCCGAGCTGCTTTATAATATTTGTTTGAAGCACCATCTCAGCCTTGAGTGGATGCTGTCCGGTCACGAACCCTCCCTTGAGTCAGCCCAGGAAGAACTCTTTAAAGAAGAATCTGTACAAGAAACGCCTGTAAAAGAAGCGCCGGTTAAAGCAAACCCACCAACGGTGTGTACAACGCCGATCCTTGATATAACCGATATAATCGAGTGGTTCAGGGTGCATCCGGAAGACCTGACCTTGGTCAATAAGCTGATACAGGGGAAGAAGCTTATGCTGGATGCAATGAAGGAGCTGGAAAAGTAAGTGAACCAATAGAGTCTTTCTTCTTCGAATCAGGAGAAAAAATCGATGAAATGTGTTTTTTGCGGCGGCGAAACCAAAAAAATGACAGTGACCTTCAGTTATGAAGAAAACGATAAATATTTTCTCGTTGAGCATGTTCCTGCCGAGGTTTGCGAACGATGCGGTGAGAAGACCTATTCTCCCCAAGTGACCGCAGAGTTGCTGCGATTCGCCAAGGACAAATTCAAACCGGTTAATAAACGTGAAGTACCTGTCTTTGACTTTGCGGAAGCCTGTTGATGACCGCACAGAGGGACGAAAAAAAACTAACAAGAGAGGCGGAAAGTAAAGGCGTATCAGGATGGGTGCATCCGATTCTTTCATTTCCATGGAATCCAATTGTTTTGGTTGAAGGATCGACTGATATCAAGGCACTAACACATGCCGCTTCTATCGTGGGATTAGGGCATATTAAATTCTTTAATGTGCCGAGCTTGGATCATTCAGAAGAGGGTGCTGGAAAAGATGCCATTATATTTTACTTAAAACGTAATGCAGGCCTAGCACAAAATAGGCCGGCTGAGGCACCGCTACTGGTTCTCTTTGATTGGGAAACTTCAGATCAAGAAATAAAAAAAGCCAAAGCTGCTTATGGTTTGAATGCGGATAAGTACGTAACTCGTATGAATCCTGCATATTGTGACGCGA
>Ga0315281_10002132_pt1 | contig 29351 bp, 30 predicted proteins | sample YL17G07_0_MG_FD_204540 | JGI IMG/M metagenome (GOLD analysis project Ga0315281, IMG submission 204540) | Sediment microbial communities from Yellowstone Lake, YNP, Wyoming, USA - YL17G07_0 | ecosystem: Environmental > Aquatic > Freshwater > Lake > Sediment | place: USA: Wyoming | collected...
GGTTCTCCGCCGCCAGGAATATGAGAAGTCTTCTGAAAAGGCGCAGACAGGTACAGAGGCTGAGAAGAATATCCGACTTTCAGCTCATCAAAAGGTTCAAACTGAACTACGAGTGGGGGCAGGTGTTACGGATCATCAAGTAGGCATGACAATGGCACTATATACAGTTCCTAGAATGATATTCGCTAACATTTTGGCTAAATACACCAAGTATGTTCCTGCACAGGGTTTGGTGCTTGACATTGGTTGCGGGCTGGGCGATCTGAGCATGTTTGTGTCTGAAGAACTAAGACTTACTACGGTGGGTCTAGATGTAGATGTTGAGACGAGCATTCTTACTTCGAATAGGACCAAGACGCTGCCCAACTTTGAGGTGGTCCTATATAATGGAAAGAGCTTTCCTTTTAAGAATGAATCTTTCGATCTTGCTTATGCTCACGAAGTTATCGAGCACGTTGATGACGATGTGCTTTTTCTTTCGGAAGTATGGCGCATACTTAAGAAGGACGGCTTGTTTTTATTATCCACGCCTAATGCTTCGAAGGAACCTCTCAACGTGGCATTCCACCGTGACCATGTAAGGCATTATACGAAGTCTCAGCTTGTAGCAAAGTTAAGAAATGTAAATCTTTATCCCATAGCTGCGTATTGGCGATATCATTGCTTGGGCGCAAGAATTGACTTCATGCTGTACCGTCTTGGCTCGAAGTTGATTCAGACTAAGCAAATTCAGCCTACCATGTCTTATTGGTCTCAAGAGCGCCAATCTAAGCTAACGAAGTTTGTAGTCCAGGCCTACAAGTATATTGTGAAGCCATTGATATCGGTCATTGTGATAGCCGAGTTCGAAATTAAAAAAACGAGGGTCGAAGCTGCTTCAATGGTGGTGGTGTGTAAGAAGCAAGGGGACTCGCTGCTTATCTAATCCCTTTGTCTAATGTACAACGAAGTTGTTCTAGAATGGTAATATACTGATAATGAAAATCTGTCTTGTCTGTTCTCATGGGGGACATTTAGCTGAGTTGCTTCATCTTACTGAGGCTTTCGAAGGACATGAGACCTTCTTCATCACCTATGATTCTCCAAGGACCCGTCAGCTTAAGAAAAAATATCTGATGCAAAACATTGGCACAAACCCTATATTGATGGCTTGGGCTTTTCTCCTTACTTTTAGAATCTTGTTGAAAGAAAGGCCAAAGCTAATCGTCTCCACAGGCTCGGAGATAGCCATACCTGCTTTCTACTTGGCTAGAATTCTTAGAATCAAAACCATATTCATCGAGAGTTGGACTAGGGTTGACCGCCCCACGGGCACAGGCAAGATAGTCTATCCCGTCTCCGACGTCTTCTTAGTGCAATGGGAACGCCTCTTGTCTAAGTACGGCAAGAAGGCTAGATACGAGGGGGCGATACTTTGATCTTCGTGACAGTAGGGATGCACACGAAAGGATTTGACCGCCTGCTTAAGAAGATGGATGAGATCGCCAGCACGTTGGGCGAGGAGATGGTCATGCAGATAGGCCATACCAGCTATAGACCCCAGAACGCGAAGTGGTTCGATTTCACCACCGAAGCAGGTATTAAAGAATGGTGCAAGAAAGCCAGGGTTGTGGTAACCCAACCTGCAATGTCCATATTGGATGCTCAGGAGCAAGGGGTACCGGTCATAGTTGTGCCGCGGCTCAAGAGGTACGACGAGGTTATCGACGACCACCAATTGGATTTCGCCAGGGAGCTGGAAAAAGAGGGCAAAGTCATAGCTGTTTACGATGTGGATAAGCTTGAGGTGGCTTTAGGGAAAGTAGACCTGAAGCCGCCTGCGCTTGCTAAAGACAAAAGACTGGTGAACACCTTGAAGAAATACATAGCTCAATTCGAACGAAAATGAAAAGGTGGTACGAGAATATTTTGGCAAATTGTCATATAGGGTGGGGCGCATGAGGATAGTGCAAGTATCGGTAGGCAGCGTCAGAATGCCTCCCAAAGAGGGCAGCGCACCGCTCCAAGTCATTTTCAACACCTCCAAGCACCTGGCAAGGTTAGGACATCAGGTAGTCATCTTAGATAGACAGTACACGAAAGATGATCCTGCCGTGGAACGATTGGAAGGCATGGAAATAGTCAGACTGAAAGTTGTTCAGATCCTGTTTGGCAAAGCACCTGCATTTGTCCGCTTTTTTCTCGCTGAACTAAATGCAGCATTATTTGCTCTCGGCGTAAGCAACTACCTTAATAGGAACAGCTCAAACATTGATGTTATACACATGCACCTCACTTCCATAGGTTTGATCGTCAGCATTCTGAATAGAAGGCTTCGTGGGAAAATGGTTTATACCTGTCATTTGAGCCAATGGGCATTTGCCAGTGGCAGACTGCGCATATCTGAAAGAATTCATCTGCAACTTGATTCATATCTCATGAGACGGGTTCGAAAGGTAATTGCATTGAATGAGACTGCAAAAGAAAGCTTTATATCCTTGGGTAAGGTTGAAGCGGATAAGATTGTGGTAGTGCCCAACGGGGTGGACACCTATTTCTTTGCCCCCAATCTCCAGATAGCAGAAACCATAATAAGCGAGTACAGACTCGAAAGCAAGTCTATTGTGTTGTTCGTTGGAAGGTTAACCAGAATTAAAGGAGTGGAGCATCTCGTAAAGGCAGCAGATATATTGATCAACAAGTCTGGCTACAAGGATGTGATATTTCTGCTTGTTGGCCCGCAAACGTACGCTGGTGTAGATGAGCCGGTTAATATAGAAGAAATGCTCAGCTACATAAAGCATCATCAAATGGATGGTAACATTGTGCTCACAGGTTCTGTCCCGCTGGAGGCAGTGAGGGCCTTATATGCAGCATCAGATATATTTGTGCTTCCCTCTTTGGCTGAGGGGGACCCTCTTGTCACCTTGGAGGCTATGGCTTCGGGAAAGCCGATTATCGGCACGAAGGTTGGAGGTATCCCGCATCATATTAGTGATGGTTGGAACGGCTTTCTCATTGACCCTGGCAATGAGCAGCAATTAGCCGATAAAATAAAATATCTCATCGACAATCCCGAGGAAAGAAAAAGGATGGGGGCAAACTCCAGGAGATACGCTGAAGAAGAGTTCGACTGGAGCAAGGTAGCTGAGAGGCTGCTAGCAGTCTATCAAAGCTGAGTACTTGCGCATGGATATATTGAGATTCCGATGTATATTGCAGCAACCTAAGAGTACGTAGGGCGTATTTACTATTCCAACAGGGTGGTTATGATGACTTCTCTTACGAAACGATATGGTCGTTCACTACTGGTATCTATGCAACGGTTGACGGAAGAAAGGTTCTTGAAACTTCTAAGCGACTGCCCCAATTCGATCATATTGGATATTGGCTGCGGTAACGGTGAATTCACTTTAAAAGTCGCCAAAAAAGTGGGAGCAGAAACAACTGTTGGAATTGAACGAGTTTTGCCTCTTGCTAAGATGGCATCAAGCAAAGGAATAAATGTCATATTGGGTGATGCAAGCAATACTTTTCCATTCAAAGACGAAGCGTTCGATGTTGTTGTTGCGAACCAGGTAATTGAACATGTCAACAATACGGACATTTTTGTGAAGGAAATCCGACGGGTTCTCAAAAATAACTGCTATTGCGTTGTTGCAACTCCAAATCTGGCAGGTTTACAGAATATTATTTCGCTGATGATGGGATACCAACCACCGACGGCCCATGTCAGCGATGAATGTTTCGCTTCCGGAAATCCGCTCAACCCGGATCACGATATTGTAGTCAACCACATAGCACACAGACGGATATTTACTGCCCGGGCTTTGAAGGAGCTTTTTGAGTTTCATGGCCTCAAATCTGAGCTGATTACAGGCTTTGGCTTGCACCCGCTACCGCCATTTATTTCTAGGCTGGTAAGTTCATCTCGATATTCACCAATCGTTGCAATCAAGGCTTGGAAAATCCCAACTCACAGATAATGGTGTGTTTATCTCAAGTAAGGCATAAAACGAGGACTGAGGGAGCCATTTTGGTTGGGGATAATTGTCATTTCTGATATTATCATAAATATTCTAGCGCTGATGCCCAGAAGAAAAAGCGTAGGTAGGCGATAGTTCAATGGATGCCAAAATAGAACTGGGTCAAAGCACGCAGGAACTCCTTCGTTGTCCAGTCTGCGAATCTAAGCTGGTGTTGTCCGATTCTCAATTCAGGTGTGTTAATGCTACGTGCAAATCTGTCTTCCCGATTGTTGACGGCATACCTATTCTTATTAACGAATCCTCCAGCGTCTTTTCTATAGCTGATTTTGTCCATAAGAGCAATACATTCTTCAAGCCGACATCAAGAATGGTGAGACTTTTGGTTAATATCATGCCTGACATCAGTCGCAACCTGAGGGCGAAACGCAATTACCAGAAGTTTGCAGAATTACTCCTTGAGAAGAACGAGAATCCCAGGGTATTGGTGGTTGGCGGCAGCATACTTGGTTTCGGAATGCAGCGAATACTTGAAATTCCCGCCATAGAATTAATAGAGGGTGACGTTTCTTTCGGCCCCCGTACCCGATTAATCTTCGATGCCCACGATATCCCTCTTGAGAGCAATTCGATGGACGGTGTCATTGTCCAGGCAGTGCTTGAGCACGTCGTAAACCCACACCGATGTGTCGAAGAAATTCATCGCGTACTGAAGGAGAGAGGCTTGGTTTATGCGGAAACGCCATTTATGCAACAAGTACATGGTGGTAGATACGACTTCACACGGTTCACGCACTTAGGCCACCGCCTTCTTTTTCAGAAGTTCGAGGAAATCTCCAGTGGAGCAGTGGCAGGACCTGGGACGGCATTGGCTTGGTCATATCGATACTTCCTGCTTAGTTTTTCCAAGTCACAAGCTCTAAGAGCACTCCTCGGAGGTTTCATAAGACTTACTGCCTTTTGGTTGAAGTACTTCGACTATTACCTTATTGATAAGACTAGTGCTTTCGATGGCGCATCTGCATTCTACTTTATGGGTAGAAAGACAAATCAAACCACGTCACCCCGCGAACTGATTCAACTGTACAGAGGCGCAGTCTAACCTGTAGTTCATGATAGAACACGAATAAGACATGGTCACACACAGTAGCTAATCTGGGTGAGCAGAATCTGCTAAGGAGCCATGAAAGTCTCATTTTCCATAGTAGCCTACTTTAGGCTCAACCCCTCGCTGAAGGTGCTAAGATACTGCTAAAAGTCTACCAGATGGACTGAAAGCTGACCGTTAGAGCCGAATGATCGATTTATACAAACCGATGTAAAGGTCAATGATGTTACTCCAGTCGAATCTGACCACGTCTTTCAAATTGTTTTCACTCATCTCTTGCCTTGCATCCTTATTTGCATGCAAATAGAGAATGGCCTCAGCGATTTGTCCTGGCTCTGGCTTCACTAAGATACCATTTCTCCCATTCTGGACTACTTCAGGAATTCCTCCTGTGTCTCCCCCAATTACTGGCTTCCCCAGAGCCATCGCTTCCAGGAACACTATTCCAAAGGACTCTTCCCTGGAAGGCATGACTAGCAGATCCACTGAATTCAAAAGCTGGCGATATTCTCGAATGCCCAGGAACCCCGTGAACGTCACCTGTTCGTCCAGTACGCTGGCAGCCACCAGTCTGCGCAAAGAATGGTTTTGAGGCACATCTCCAGCTATATATAAGTGCATCCCATTTATCTCAGTCTTGACTTTTGACAAGGCTTCTATTACTAAGTCTCCTCCTTTGACAAACTTTGCCCCGCCGGGGAAAAGCAGATTGAATTTGCCCTTCAGGGGCATGACTGAAGAGGAAAAACTTCGAATTTCAGCAACGTTTACGCCATTCGGTATGACTACAGCCCTGCCCTTTAACGGTATGTCACAGTTCTCGACAATGCTTATCTCTGCCTGCGATACCGCTGTTACCCTGTCCGCTTTATCCAAAGCTTTACTTAGCCTCTCTCTTCTCCAGCTTGCCACGGGAGACGTTAACCATCCCGAATAGCTCCTCTTTGTCATGCCAGCCACACTTTGCCCGTGTAGTGTCGCTATAACCGGAATACCGAGATTGAGAGGCAAATTTGAGATAAGCACAATGCCCGCATTGAGGTTTGAGTGGATAATATCGAATTTGTTACTCACCACAATCCGCGCCAAACTGCTTCGCACACGTTTGAAATATATTTCTCGAAGCAATGCGTTTAGGTAAAATGAACCCATGAATGCATTAGGTTGCCCTTTGGGGGCATCCATTTCTATTCTAGGAGATATACAAGCCCTGATTAGGTCAGCAGTGCGAAAGAAGGAGCCAGCGTTCAAGAGTCTGACGTTTTCTAGGTCGGTATAATACGTCAAGATCTCCTGGTTCGAAATCACACATATATTTTCGCCCCTAGCTCTGAGATGTCGGGCTAACTCATGAACTACAGTTTCGGCACCAGCCCAGGCATCAGAGATAATCACCAGGCCAATATTCATTCAAGCTTTTCCTTAAGATAACATAGTCTATCTACCGGGGTGTATACACCAGCACAAGACCTGCAGCAATACATGAACTCGTGCTCGGTCTGTAGGCTTGAGACAGTGCCATAGCCAATACGCTGGAACTCTCAATCCTATGAAAATGAAGACCATGGTACGGTAACTGAGCGCCAATGGTCGCCCGTGATGCTTCAAGAAGAATAGGTACATGCTTTTGCGCGACTCGAGGGTTATATTGGTGGAACTAAGCTTAACACTTTGCTCCCCAAAATGTATGATCTCAGCATCTGCATTGAGATAAATCTTCCAGCCATTCTTCCTCATCCTGTAGCACCAGTCTGTCTCCTCGGCAAATAAGAAGAGATGCTCATCCATCAAGCCTGTTTGCTCAATCGTCTCTTTTCTGACCATCATGCATGCCCCTGAAAGCAGCTCCACCTCCCTGGTATCGTTATGGGACCAAAAGCCCATTAGCGACTTCCCGAAAATTCGACTCTCAGGAAACATTGAAGAAAGCTTGGTAAAGTCCCATAATTCTGTTAGTAGGGTAGGGGAGTACCTCCCACATGTCAGTTGTACAGTCCTGTCAGCATTCAGAATTTTCGGACCGACTGCCCCGGTATCTCTATGATTATCCATAAACAGGACCATGGTAGCTAAGGCATCACCTACAATGAGGGTATCAGGGTTCAGCAGCATAACATATCTCCCTTTGCTTTCTCTCATAGCCTGATTGTTAGCCCTGGCGAACCCCACGTTCTCCTTGTTTTTGAAGAGCTTTACCTGAGGGAATTCCTTCTCCACCATCTCGACACTGCCGTCGGCAGAGGCATTATCCACGACAAAGACTCCAAGAGAGACTGTTTGCTTTTGGCTGTAAATGGATTTCAAACAATCTCGGAGCAGTTCCTTAACGTTCCAGTTGACAATGATTACTGTGAGATCCGGTATATCGGTCATTTTTTGCTCTCAAGCCTTCTGGCAGACCACCATTAACCCTTGCCCGTTGTCCAGCGGGGTCACACGTTCCAATATAGCTGATACAGGATTCAGCGCTATGTTCGTTGCTTCTCGAACCAACACGTTGGCGCTCAACGCCTTACTCAGTATCACCAGGGCAGCGATCAGCTTTGACTTCTGCCTGTATTCATTATCGAACATAACTTTGTAAGCCTCTATCTGCCATAGCTCCCCCCAGATTTTTTGGGCCGAAACGATTTCGAAGCCATTTGCCTCGAGCCTTTGAACGGCTTTAGATGGTAGCTCTAGTCCAAAATGGCCGCCTATGCCCTCAACAAAATATTTCTGGAACAAGTCGGGATACCGGTGAGCGAACCTGAAATGCCAGTTATTGGCGTCGGTCTCCATCACGTGCAACATTTTCCCGTTTGGCTTGAGCACTCTCCTGAATTCCTGGTACAAATCGCCTTTACGTTCGAGAGGAATATGGCCCAGGAAGTCTGAGGAAACGATGTAATCGAAATACTCGTCAGGAAAAGGTTCCTTAAAAGCGTCAGCGTGAACACAGAGGTCATAGATTTCACTGGCTCCATAAAGAGGTTCAAGCACGATGTCTAAGCCAATCACCGACCCATATTCCTTAAATAGCTTGCGTCCACCCCCACAGGCCACATCTAGAATAAGGGGGCTATTTTTGCTGTCCAGATGACTGCGGAAAAACCTCTCACGGCGCGCTGATAGGCTGAGCCGTTCGTAGACTGACATCAAAGAATGCTTGAAAGGCAGGCGTGTCTCGCTTTTCGATTTCCATATGCTCTCATAGCACCGCTGGTAGAATTGGTCTGAGTCGGCTTGAAATGAGACCAGTCTATTTTCTTTCAGCCATACATATTTCTTCCCACACCTTGGGCATGCTGTGTTTTCAGTGAGAGCAGTTTTGCAAATGGGACAGACTAATTGGAAGTGGCTTTTCATTTGCCTTGCTCGCCCTTAAGCGGCTAAATTCCGCCGGCTTAAAATGACATTTCAATTGCCCCGGTTTTCTCCAGAGCGGCTCATCTTCGCTCAGCAGAACTTGAAAGACCAGGGAAAACTCGTGTGTAGCTCCGGAAAGCGTGGGCCCATCTCGTCCACGTAGCCACATCATATATTCGATATAATTTCCTTTTGAAAAACATATATGGATTATCGATCTCGTTTATATTGTAAATATAAGATCTTTTCTTGTTCCATGGTAGAAACACGGTACCATCCGAATTTATTCTAATACACAGTTTTGGAAATGCAGTATATACACTTGGAATTCGAGAATCCGCGGAAGGATTCAGGCTTAGATTGTCTTCAGGTTCATCGAGTACGGAGCGTTCCTTGAACTTGGGACGAAAAGGGAGTCCGGAAAACAGACTTTGCAATTCGTCCCATTCCTTCTTGGATATAATAGATTTTCTAATCCATTCCTCATCCATGTGCGAAAGAGAAATGTTGAAAGGCCTCCTCAATTCGTGCTGTTCTGCCAAAAAACGCTCATGGCAAACAGACACCAAGTCTAGTAACTCATTCAGGTTCTGTTTAAACACCATGGTGATGTATCTTATACTGGGGGATTTTGGATATTTCCTAAAAACAGTGACCAAGTCCTCCAAATTAAGCATGAATGTATCAAATTTGGCCCCCCGTCTCAAATCTTCATAAGTTGCTGGATTCAGACTGTCTAATGAAACATTGATGTGATGTATGTTGACTTGACTTAATTCGTGAAACGTTTCGTAGGGCAAGCGTTTTGCTAGATTTGTAGTAAAGAAGACCTTCCCCCTACCGGCAGCGGGTATTTGCCGCAAAAAAGGGATGAAATTGGGGTGAATCGTTGGTTCAAAAAGGCAAGAAAAATAGAACCCTTCATTCTCAGCCAGTGGAATCAATTCAATGAGTTTCGCAAAAGTCTCTTGGCTCATATTCGTGTTTCCCCGAATATTTCGCCAGTCATTGCAACAGAAGGGACATCTGAGATTACAAGTACTAGTAATATCAGCCATGATAGCAACATATGTAAGTTCAGAGAACATGAAACACCCCTTCATCCAGTTTTGATATTCTTAGTAAGAGGGGCAAGTCCGGAGGGGTGCCAGCGAAACCGATTAATATCAGCATGCTCATCTCACATCACCTGCTCCCTTCAACCGGGATTTGATTACTCTAGCTGGTATACCAACTGCAACCGAGTATGCTGGTATGTCACTGGTGACAACAGCCCCCGCTCCGATTACAGAGCCCTTGCCTATTGTAACACCAGGCAGAACTACAGCATGAGCACCGATCCATACGTCATCCTCAATTACTATAGGCTTGAGTACATCCCTCTGCTGCCTAATTGGCCGGTCCAACAAGTCATATCCATGATTTGCACTGGTCAAGACTGTATACGGGCCTATAACGACATTATCACCTATTTTTATGGTGCCTAAAGCCACTATCCAGGTACCCCTATTTATAAAACAATTGTTCCCAATATATAATCCACTACTGGCGTACAGTATTGTGACATCAGGTTGAATCAGTACAGCAGTCCCCACATGTCCGCCATGCAATCGCAACAGCCATGCTCTACGTCTGGTTAGCCGTGAAGACACATTCCAACTTACAATGCTCCAGGCAGATCTTGGATTCCGTATACCCCAAACCGCCCTAGAGATTAGACTAGTCATGCTTCTCCTTCTTATGGTACTACCGCCATTGATCCCTCAGCTGTACCATTTATATTTGCGCAGATTCTACAAATCATCTGGTGCATCCCATTTTCGGTTTGGCGCTTAAAACATTATAACTTGTTACTGTGTGAAATACATAACATAACAATATGTCTATGCTCAGCAGCGACTGAAATTACTTATCGAGTAAAGCTATTATCTGGTCGGCAGCCTTCTCCTTTTTCTAATTATATTGTTCCAGACTATCCATTCTCAATTTTTGCCAGTAATCATAATCAACATAGAGCTAGCTAATAAGAACGCTTCTATCAGGCGGGCAATTAAGGCCTATGCTCGAGCAGCTTCGCTTTGATCTCGCGACCATGCTCAACCGCCAGCCTGATAATCTGGCAAATCAGTGCTATCTCCTCTGCCCCAACAGCAGTCCCTGTGGGCAAAGCTAGCACACGCTCTACGATTCTTTCTGTTTCGGGCAACAATAAACCTGCATGGGGAAAAAAAGAGCGATAAGGCTGCATATTGTGGCAACCGGGATAGAAATAGCGCCGTGCCAGGATATTCTCAGCATGCAAAATTTCAATCAATTGGTCCCGACTGACGCTGGTAGTTTGCTCGTCAACCTCCAAGATAATGTACTGATAGTTGCACCTCTCCGTTTCGTCATAAGTGATGATCTGAATTCCAGGTATCCGCTCGAGTTCACGCTTGTAATCCCTGTAGTTGCGGCTGTTTATGCTGATAAACTCATCCAGGCTCTCAAGCCCTGTCAGTCCCATTGCCGCCGATACCTCGCTCATCTTGCCATTGGTGCCGATGTAGATGACATTGTCGTATCCGGAAAAACCGAAGTTCTTCATCAACCTGATTTTGCCCGCTAGCTCGTCGTCGTCTGTCACAATAGCGCCGCCCTCGAAGGTATTGAAGAACTTTGTGGCATGGAAACTGAACATCTCGGCGTCGCCGAAGCTGCCCACCATGCGCCCTTTGTGGGAGCAGCCAAAGGCATGGGCAGCATCGTATAGCAACTTCAATTTATGCCCTCTCGCTATCTCAGCCAATGCTTCAATATCACAAGGTCGTCCAAACAAATGGACGCCGATAATCCCAGTAGTGCGAGGCGTAATCATTTTCTCGACACACTTTGGATCCAGGTTATAAGTCTTCGGCTCAATATCGCAGAAAACGGGCGTGATTTCCTGCCATTGCAGGGCGTGGGCAGTGGCGATGAACGTCATCGATGGCACAATAACTTCGCCTGACAGACCAGAGGCGCGTATAAGGATTTCCAGCCCGATTGTGCCATTGCACATTGCGATGCAATGCTTGACACCTACTATTTTGGCGATTCGCTGCTCAAGTTCCTGGACAAAGGGGCCATCATTGGTAAACCAGCGTCTCTCTAGCATATCGTTGATGCGCCCTATAAACTGCTGCCGGCTGCCGATGTTAGGCCGACCAACATGAAGCTTTTCGGTAAAAGCCGGCGAGCCTCCTAAGATAGCAAGATCGCGTATGTAAGACTTCACTGGTCAACTCCTCATGCGGACTTCTCTCCTGAATTGAGCTCGGTTCTTATGATTCTAACAGAATAGCGAATTGATTGTAAATCGCTACGAAAATCAGGTAGTGTATCATTTTGAAATCTTTGGGCCAGAAAATGCGAAAACATGACCTCAAATTTTGGCCCCTTGACAACCTCTGAGTCGCCCTTTAAGATTTCGATTGAGCAAGCCTCCACTGAACCAAAAGGATGAGCCTTGCAAAGCAGGAGACGAGTCTAACTATGAGCATTTCGAAGATTAAACAGAAATTGGGCTTACTTGCCTACATGTCATTTTACTTTGTAAGCAATAATTTGAGCAATTCCTACTTTCTTATGCTTATGTTCATTGCCAATTCGGCAGGTACCCAATATGGGATAAGCCGTATGCAGAAATTAGACCTAGTCAGAAAGGTTCGTAAGAATACAAAGATAATTAAATCTCTATCATCATGGCAGCAGCACCTCTTATTGATTGAGGAAATCTTTCAGGTGCCCAAGTCACTAGGAGGAGATGTGATTGAATGTGGATGTTATGAAGGTGCTAGCACCGCCAATCTATCGTTGGCATGCGCTTTGACGAATAGAAAGTTAATCGTCTGTGATTCATTTGAGGGCCTTCCTAAACCCAGAGATGATGAGAAATATGTAATCCATGCCGATTCTACCGATTATTACGTATGGGAAGAAGGAGAATTTAGCGCCAATTTGGATAATGTGAAAAGGAATGTAGAAAGGTTTGGCAATATCAATGTGTGTCAATTTGTCAAAGGTTACTTTGCGGATACCCTAAAGAATATTAATACTGATGCTATTGTATTGGTTTTTGAAGATGCAGATATGGCTAGTTCTGTGGAGGACTGTTTGCGATATCTTTGGCCAAGGCTTCAAGAAGGTTGCAAGTTCTATAGTCATGAGCCATGGTCTATTGACGTCGTATCCCTGTTCTATGACAAGAAATGGTGGTGGGATAACTTGAAAATGAAACCACCTGGTTTCTGGGGCTCTGGATACGGGACCGCAACAGGTCGGTCATATTCCATGCTTGGCTATTCAAAGAAGTTTAATGCCGAATCAATTAAAAAGAGTGGTAAAAAAGTAGTCCACCTTGGTTCAAAAGGTTTTGAAATAGAGTAGGGTCGACCTTCAATCAAAAATATCCAGTTGTAGTGGTTGATGCTGTTCTAGGAGTTTCACAATCTCTTCTATCATCCAAACGTGGTTTGCTATTCCTGCTGCCATCACTGGGGTAGTTGGATAGGGATTAGCCAATGACTTATGAGGCCGAGCGAAGTTGTAGTGCATGAAATAGAGTGCAAGAACGAGTACATGATTGTCTAGTTTCTTTGAAAAAGAGCAGTGTATCATTCTGAAAACCTACATTAAGAACTCTCCGTTTCTTGACAAGCCATTGAGCACTTGTTAATCTGTTGACAGAGCAAGTCCAGACTGAACCTAGATACGAATCTTGTACAGCAAGAAGCGCCTCTAGTTATGGGAATAACGAAAGTCGGTCAGAAATTAGGCTTTCTTATTTACAAATAGTATGTTCTAGGAACCTCTCACGACGTGTTTACGATTCCTACAAGCAGTGACGTAAAATAAACGATCTTATCCACGAGGTGGTGCAGAGGCAAACAAATGATGCGACGAATTGTTGAATCGGGTGCCGCATCAGCGAGAAAGGTACTGCCTGAAAGTGCCAGAAAAAGAATAGGCCTCATATCTGACAAAGTCAATCTCTTAAGCAAGCGATGCATTGAGGGGAGGATAGGTTATCGGCACTATAAAATACTAAATGCCGCCGATGGCAATGATTGGATTGCTGAGCGCCTGAAAAGTGGCGAACCGGCAGCAATTGGAAAGCTTGGGGCATGGGAAACTGAGGCTTTATCAAGGTTCCTTAGGCACAGAGGTGGAGTAAAAAGGTTGGATGAGAATGGAAAACCATATCTGCGTGATACCGATGGCGTATTCCCGCCGACTGTTGATGTTTTCAACAAGTTTTGTCTTGTATTTTTGGAGGCGGTGAAAAGTCTGGATTTTGTGGCTGTTTGGTACAACCACGGTGAATCAAGCATAGTGAATAAATATACTAACAATGCAACGCTTGGTGAACTTTATTCGCTAGTGCCATATTATTATAAGAACCCATGGAGTAGATACTTGGAGAACAAAAGAGTATTGCTATGCCATCCTTTCGAAGCGAGTATTAGAAGACAATTTCTACACAGGGATAAGATTTGGGAGGATAAGAGAGTTTTGCCCGATTTCGAATTGGATACTATCAGGGTTCCCTGGCCTCAGGGTATGGTACCGACTGGCTTCAAAGATTGGTTTGCTGTCTTGGAGAATCTGAAGGGAAAGATGTCAGAAAAGGAGTTCGATGTAGCCATAGTTGGGGCGGGACAGTACTCGATACCTCTCGTGGCTTATGCCAAAAGTAGAGGTAAATTTGCCATACATCTGGGAGGAGACACACAGATTCTCTTTGGTATTAAGGGAAAGCGTTGGGAGGAGCTCGGACTTACTCCAAAATTTTACAACAACTATTGGTGTCGTCCAACTCAAGAAGAGACTCCCCCAAACACCCAAGTGTTTGATGGTGGGTGTTATTGGTAGTTCTTTGGTGAGACTTTTTTGACAACCGATGTCCTAACCGTGGTTAGCCCGAGGGCTTCCTTTTGCATTTCGGGATATAATCACCTTGAGAGGTGTAAATCTCTTTGCGGAGCTTTGCTTCTAACTCAAGTATTTTTTCTTTCGGCCGGAGTTTAAGGGGTCTGGCTGGTGACCCAACATATATGGTCCATGGCTCACAATCCCCTGAAACAAGAGAGTTTGCACCTACTGCTGCTCCTTCACCTATTGTAACGGCTGGTAAGATAACCGTATTCGCTCCGACAATCGCGTGCCTTCCTATGTGCACAAACGAGCGTATGGGAACACGGTAGGGATAAGGTACCGCAGGATTAGTCATTCCTCCTCCCAGATAGTCCTCGTTACCAGTGTAGACCCGTACTCCCGCGGACAAACCTGAGAAGTCTTCCATTATGAATTCACCACCACCTGTTATAGATGTGAAAGAAGCAATATGGACGAAGCTGCCGATGGTCGTTCTTCTTCCACCCATGAGAAAAACGAAATCATCAATAATTACCGAATCACCGATGTAAATTATTTCAGGCGAGGTTATCTTCGCCATTGGCCAGATTGTTACATCTTGTCCAATATGCGCCAATCCGAGATCATAGGCTTGGTTCAGCGTACTACTCATATACTTCTCAATTATTACTCAAAGCCAAACTACTACTTTACCCAAAACGATGTATTCTTAGTAAAATTCGCATCTTCGTACCTGGTGCTATGCTCGAAAATCGCCCCAAATCTTTGGCTAAAAGCCCCAAAAGGTATTTTCAGTCCCTTCATGCCCATTTATAACATTAAATAGATCTCTCTATTAGTGACTTTCCGCTTGGTAATAGCTGATCAATCCTTGAAGCAAGGTCTGTGCACATATGTTTGCATCGTCTTTTAATATAGCATTGCCTTCCAAAACACCCAATCTGAAGATGTTGGCTTCAAAATAATATCATATTCTCCTGCTATTTGCTAATCCTAAATGTTACACGCCCTTGCTCAAGAAGGTAATACTTGTAGACGCTCCTGCTAATATTTGCATACAAGCAACAATATTAACCATCCTTGCAGCCGGCATAAACAACGGTTTCCCAAGCATTCGTGCTGAAATGGTCCATAAGAAGCTCATAATGCAAGCCCAAGTTATCCAAGTACTCCGGAATAACAAATAGGTCGTCTGGTCTGTGATACACGGAGATTGCTAATCTAGGCCTGAATCTACGTATTGTCTCCTCAGCACCCTGCAGAGCTCTTAACTCGGAACCTTCGATATCCATTTTAATGAAGTCGATTCTCGCTATCCCTTCTGCTTTCACAAAGTCATCGATGGTGACTGTTGATACTAAAAGTTTCCCAAGCGGTTTGGTATCCAGAATTGACGTGGCTGGACCATAATAATAATACGGCAGCATTCCGCCCGAATTGTTCCACAGCGCCTTTGATACAACTTCTATTCTTTCAGCAAGTTGAGGGTTGAGGTTAATGTTATTATAAAAGATTTGAAGGTTCTCTGGGGCGAACTCAAAGCTGTACACTCGACCTGCAATCCCAACCTTATCGGCGAAATAGAGTGTCGAATCGCCCCAACAACTACCTGCGTCTATGACTATGTCTCCCGGTCTAACTTGTATGACCCTATCACCCTTCTTGTACGCATACTGCTCCAATATAAAGCCCTGCAGAATGTTCAATGGCAGACAATGCAACTGAATCGGACCGCTGTCTCCAGGTATTTTGTAGCGATTGAGCCAGCAATTTAACTTCCAAGGCTTAAGACTACGTCTCTCAATCAGGTACTTGTCAATATAGCTATAATTAGCCCAATATCGCTCGCTATTTAGAGGCAACTTTGCGTGCTGCTGTCCAAGAACCCTAAACTTCAATATTGCAGTAAGTGTTTGTTGAGAGTAATTATCTGCCAACAAGGTATATAAGCGCACGAGCTTGTCAATATTGTTGATGACGGATACTAGATGTCTTCTTGATTCTTTAGCTTCAAGAAGCTTACGAACGATACTACTTCTGCTAATAGCTATATCTACAGTGATGTCGAATAGTCGTCTTACTATTTTGTTCTTCTGTGCCTTGTCACGGATTACGTCTAACAGCCGTCCTAGCACAGTGATTCACCTACAGATTCCATAAATGGTAAATCCTTCCTTCCCTAATAGGGGCTTCTATTATGAGAAATTTCGCTGTTTCAAATTCGTGCTGCCAAACGTATCTTTCCGTGCTTGCTGTTGACACTCAAATCATGGTTTTGGAGTGTTATCGTCTACGTCGCGGTAATTCTCGATACTCTTTTTGTCGCCGTATGATCTGTTATTGGAATAAACCACCGAAACGGACTCAATTGTTTAGAAAAATTTGGCAGGGTGTGACATCGAGTTCAAGAATAATTATGTAGCTATTTAAGTTCACCTCTGCCTGCTATTATTTTCATCGGCCGCGGGAGATTGTTTTCTTGCAACAACTGACCTGAGTAGAGACAAGTCTTCCCTATCTATGCCTCTGATTATATATAGCACTGCAAAGTAGAGCAAGGCCGATATAGGCACTAGAGCCAGTATGTAGAAATTCTTGAGAAAGAGAATAAAGACACACATGATAGCACTGGCCACCGATACCCTGACAATGATTCCTATAGTGTTCTTTACAGAGATACCGTACCCGATTCTCGAACTCCAGATGTAGTTGATAAGAAAACCTATGGACATTGTGATCACGGTGGAGATGCTGGCGCCCGTAAGGCTGTATCTCGGAATGAGGATTACATTAAGAACTACATTTAAGAGTGCGCAGCCTATGAAAATGCACGTTCCTACTAGCTGTTTATTCACAGAGGCGAACAATTGCCCAAAGACACCATTAACAAACATAAATACCATCGACCACACAAGTATTTGAAGTGCAATTATAGAATTCGCGTAGCCCACGCCAAATATCAGCAGTATTATCTTGCTTGCTAAAATCGTTGTCCCCACGCCGATAGGCACTCCGAGTATCAGCATGTACTTAAATGACCTTTCATAGGTGAATCTCAAGAAGTCCTTTGACGTGACGTGTAATTTGGACATGAGGGGAAACACCGCGTTGAAATATGCCGAAGGAATGAACGATAAGCATAGTATCAGCCTGTATGCGGCATTATACCAGCCGACAGCTTCGTTTCCCTTCATACGGGAAAGCATCACCGAGTCTATGGAGAAATAGAGCGTTAGAAAGATCGCACTCAGTGCAAATGGCCACGCCTGTTTGAGCGCTTCCTTCCAAAAACCTAAATCAACTTCAATCCTCGGCATGGTAAATTTCGCAGCCGAGACAACAAAGCAATATCCCAGGGTGATTATGCTTACGATAAAGTATATCAATGCGAAGCCGACAATGCTGTAGTCATGGCTTATGGCATAGAGGGCACCGCCCAGAAGCAGCGCCCCGCCCAGTACTCCGCCCAGAGCTTCAAACTCCATCCTTTCGTGGGCACGGAAGAGGCCGTAGAACATGGTGCTGAAGGCATTGAATACAACAGACAGGGCTATCAAGTACACGACCTTAATAGTCTCCGCCGGATAGTGCAGCAGGTTCACTGCCAGGGCAATCAACCCGAAGGTTATGATGACGAGGAATATCTTCAGGACAGCGATATTACTGAGGTATTTCTGGGCTAACGTCCTATCTCGAGCAATTTCCCTTATCATCAATGTCTGCAGGCCGATGTCTGTGAGTACGCCGAAAATCGCCGTAAAAGCCAGGGCAAATGCCAGGACGCCGAAGCCCTCCGCTCCCAGGTGGCGGGCGACGTACATGGTGAAGAAGAAGCCCAGAACGAAGCTAGCGACATTAGATATGAGCAGTAGGGCAGTGTTCCTGGCGATTCTCTGGACATTACTCATGGGGTTAGTCATGATGATGATAGCAGCACCTCCCCAGAGCGTCAAGAAGCTTCCCGGAAGTTGACAACCCGGCAGAGCAAAATTATAATAACTCTAACAATCGTATTTCGAAAGGTGGTGCACATATGGCTAACGAGATGGGAAAGAGATATCGCTGCGCCAAATGCGGCACTGAGCTGATCGTCACCAGAGCCGGCACCGGCAAGGTGGTCTGCTGCAAACAGCCCATGGAGAAAAAGACCTAGCCCAACGTTCGCGCAAACATAGAAGCAAGAAGGGAGTCTTGAATAAAATGCCGAATCTATTAGGTAGAAGGTTCCGTTGCGAGGTTTGCAATACAGAGGTCCTCATCACCAAAGCAGGCGAAGGGGCGGTTGAGTGTTGCAGTAAGCCCATGACTGTCCAGCAGCCCAAGCCTCTGCCGTCATCTGACTAGAAAATACGAGAGAGCCTGCTCGTTAATAGCTAATTCTATTCGGGGCTCTCTCTATTTATAACTTCCATAAGCCGAAAATCCCCCGATTCCGGGGGATTTTTATTTGGGCTGCCCGCTACCTCTGGGGCTGAATGATGACCTTGATGGAGTTGTGCTCCTGGGGATGTACCACCATACGGAAGCCCAGGCCAGTCTCCGCTAAACCGAGCCTGTGAGTGATCATCTCTTTCACGCGCAGGGTGCCCGCACGTATCAACTCCAGCGCCACCGCATGGTCTGCCGGGCTGCCGGCATAAGAGGTGGTCAGCGTTATATCGTTGCGCCAGAAGATGTCATTTATAGACAGGGGAACAGTCACGCCCGGGCCCGTCGGCGCAAAGAAGAGGACTGTTCCATGGCGCTCCACCGATTTGAGAGCCTGTGCGATGGCAGCTTCAGCCCCGGTGCATACTATCACCACGTCCGCCAGACGGCCATCGTTCACCTTTCGCAGATATGCCGGCACATCCTCTTCAGCATGGAGAGCCGCATCCGCGCCGAGCTTGCGTGCCGCTTCCAGCCTGTGTTCGACCACGTCTGTCGCTATCACGCGCCCTGCTCCCAGAGCACGTGCTAAGTGAACATATAGCAGCCCCGCGATGCCGCTGCCGATAACAAGCATGGTGCAGCCGGGTTTCAAGCCGGCTTTTCTCAGGCCGCGCAGCACACAGGCCACCGGCTCCACGAAAGTAGCTTCCTCAAAGGACACCTCATCCGGCACCGTAAACGTCCCGCGGTCTACATTTATAGCAGGAAGCCTGATGCATTCGGCGAAGCCGCCAGGGTAGAAGTTCGTCTTGCGCAGAGTGTCGCAGACAGTGTGGTGTCCGCTGAGGCAGTAATGACACGTGTTGCAGGGAACATGGTGAGCTGCAATTATGCGGTCTCCCGCCTTATAGCGGCTCACCCCCCCCCCCCCCCCCACAACTACCCCCGCCACCTCATGCCCCAGCACCAGAGGCACCTTGTGGATGCGGTACCACTCCATGACATCGCTGCCGCAGATACCGCTGGCCTCCACACGCATCAGCAGCTCGCCGGGGCCGACCTGAGGGATGGGCATCTCCTCCAGCCGGATGTCCTTGTTGCTGTAGTACATAGCTACGCGCATAATAGTGACCTTCAAATGCCGCAGAGAGGAGGAACAAAAAGCTACAAATGGCCGCCAGGTAAGCCTGCTTAATTCTCTTGTTCGGTCTTGTCCGTCTCAGGCTCACCTGCGACAGGAGGTTCAGACTCTTCACTTGCGCTGGAAGCTTCGGCTGTCTCAGAGACATCAGCAGCCTCCACAGGTTGAGGCTTTGGGGGACGGCTGTTGATAACAACCGTGCCTGCAACAAAGTCGTGAAGGCCCCTCCTCTTCTTGGTGAAAGCGATTATTAGCAAAGCAATCAAGCCAACAATAACATAAACAATGATCCCGCCTTTTAAGATAGCGATCACAAAGAGATACAGAAAATATACTAAGAAGCGAAGCAAGGACCTGAGCAGCCCAATGCGGCTGCCATTTAACCTGACAACCTTGGCACGAATGAGCATTTTCCCTAGTGTTTGCCCACGCCACCCCCAGAAGCCAACAAAATAGATAAAAAAGATAGCAAAAAACACTGCAGAGGGCAACGCTGGCGATATTTTGCGGAGTATCCAGCTAACGAGGGCCACCACACCGAGATCAATAGCAAACGCCAGCAGTCTGATCAAGGCCCCTCTGTATTGCATCCCCTCCGCCTCTGCTGCGACCTCAACTGGGATGACTCTGGCCGGAGCTTTCTTCGAGCCTTTTTTCTGCGTGGGCTCGACCGTGACTTCCGTGACTTCCGTGACTTCTTCTACTGGTGTTGCTGTTGGTGGCTCTGCCTCCTCAACCCAGGCTAGCTTCTGGGAATCCCAAACATATTTCGGCTTGCGCTCGGTCGAACCTGCGTCTCCCACCTGCCCCCTGCGCCTCCTTTCCTAACCTTGGCTCTAATGTGTGTTAAGAATTATACCAAAAATAACAATAGGATGCTAGGGCTGCCCGGGTTGAGCCATTTCCAAGATCACCACCTCGCCCTTAGGAGAGGAGCGATGCACCACTTCCAATCCACCTTCAGACTCAAATTGCCCATTCAGGGTGCGCATAACCAGAGAACCTGCAGCAAACGTATCATTACCTTTTACTTCTTTTACCCCAGCCCACTCCAGGATAACTGGTGCGAAGAGGTCCACATCGAACTTGGTAAGAACAAGGTACTCAACGCCACTTTTCTGCATGATTCGTGCTGCCTCCAGAGGATCACTGGTAGTGTAGGCAAGCCCTACATCGCGTAGCTTTTCTGAATCCCAGCCGTAGAAGCCATTGTCCACAAATGGCTTCCGTTGCCCCAGATCTAATATCCAGTAGCCCCAGCTCCACTGCGTCATTATCACCGCGTCCTGCGGTGTTTCGTTCCTGAGATAGGCCAGGGCATCTTGCCAGTCCTTATCAGGAGCTACTGTGATAATGGAACTCACATTAGCCGCCATGCTAGAGGAAAACAGAATCTGCAGCAAGAGCACCGCTACCAGCCCGACCTTTTTTAGCTGCTGAAATTCCCCCCGCTTCACCCACCCCCAGAGAAAAACCAACCCGACTGCAGAGAGCAGACAAGCTGCCGGGAGGGAAAACGCCAGCCACCGTCTGGCAAAAAGGCTCAAGACCAAGATTACCAGGAACCAGCTTGCGAAGAAGATGCTCCGGTCGGCGCGCTCTTTCCAGGCAACGTAGAGTCCGACTGCCATGGGGATCAATAGAAATTGGAACTGGATAATATCCCCAACGCTGATTCCCCCCATCTCAGCGGTCTCACTTTGCCCTTGTGCCTGAAATAACGACCTGATGAAGTCGAACCCGAAAGCAAGCTGCTCTGGATTCAAGGCCGCTATAAGCACCACCGCCGCGATGTGGCTCACTACTATAGCAGCAAAAGGACGCCAGTTGGTTTGGCCTAAGGCTGTACTAAGCCTGCGCAGTGTGTTCGGCTCTGTCTTCGTATGGTCGAAGTATTGCTTCAGAAATTCGACCACAAAATATACTACTATAACAGCTAGCAGTAGCGCAGGGCCAGCAAGGCTCCACTCGAGATAAAGCAGGCCCTCGATGACGAGTACGCCCGACACTGCCAACAGCCATCCTATGTCTCTATTACCTATGTGCAAGTGCCATAGCTTGGTGAGGTAAAACAGAAAAGCACCTGTCATCAATAGCAATACATTCAGCCCATCGCGATCCAAATAGCCGGCTGCCCCGACAAATATTGCTAAAAACGTGAGTGCCCAAGCTAGGGCAGAAAGCAAACCCAATCGTCTATCATAAATCCTACTCACTGCCACATATAACACAATCATGCTGATTACCCCCAGGACTGGAGGCAGAGATTTGGATACTAAATTGAGAGCGTCGGCAGACGACACGCCAAAAACAGAGCTTACACCCTTTGCGAGATAGGCCAAGGGATAGGCCAACCCACTATGTAGGGTGTAGATAGCGAGACCCGCAGGGGTAGAATCAAGCGGAGGCCCTTGGCCTGACATAACTCTGCCTGCCAGCCAATGGAAGTAGTAAGAGTCTGCACTCATAATATAGTAACCCTTTGCATTGAACAGATGAAGACAACGCAGCAGAAAGGCACCTGCCGCCAGCCCACCCAGAAAAAGCAATACAATCCATCTTTTCGAGATTCTGGGCTTTGCTCGGAAGATCCCCCAACGCGCGGTTGCTCCCTCGAGCAACGAACTTAAATATGACAGTATTTGTTGTAATACCATTTTTGTTATTCTACCTTTCAGTTCAAGCCATGTCAACGTAACCTAACCTCGCAATAGCAGTCAGCCCATGTCAACGTAACCTAACCTCTTTGTTATTCTACCTTGCAATAGCAGTCAGCCCGGGTAGTATCAAGGGTTGTGTGTAAATTCGTTGAGGGATTGCTCCTTCCAGGCCTGGCTTAATAAGTGGATAATCAATCTATAGATAATCCTATCCACACAAGCTGGGTTCTGAAAGCAGCTCATAGGTCTGGTTATGCGTCTTACTTCTGGGAAGGCACACTGTACGGCGTTGGTAGTGTCTACCTTTCTCCAATGCTTCCGGGGCATTAATTAAACAAATAAGGTCTCCGGTGTCATTGATTATATGAAAGCGCTGCATTACCTTCCCTCGTGTGATAAGACATAGAGGAAACTTCAGCAAAAGGAGGTACTGCAGCAGTGCTTAAATTGTTCCTAAACGCCTCTAAATTTAGTAGCCCTTAATGTCCTGGCCAAGACGCAGAAACTACCTAAGAATGGTAGGAAAAGTTAACTAAAGCTTGACCCAAAGGGGGTAGCTACAGAGTGAAGGGTATTGACAAATAGTACTAAAGTTGGTATGCTTCATAGTGACTTCGTACTATTCCTCATAGTACGAAGGTAATAGCTCGAAGCTCCTTTCCCAAGGGGGGGCCAGAGCGCACAGAAAGGGGGTGAGATAAGAAATGTCTACTTTATTGAATGCTCTAGGCCCAATGCTTGCCTCAGCCGGCGACCTCATGACCACTATTGCTAGCGTGCTTACTAACACTGGCGATTTCCTCTCGTTGAACGTTGCAACTTTCTCCAGCGGCACGTGGATGCTACAGAACGTTAACCCGGCCAACATCGACGCCAATGTTCTGTCTGCAGTAGGCCAGATGGGCTCCAACATGACTATGGCGACGGCAGGCTTCACTGTGATCAGCAAACCACTAGTAGAGGCAGCAGGCACGATTACTACCAACCTAGGCAGCATCGTGGCCACTCTACCAGGCGTATTGAATGCAATGACCTCCTTCTTCAGCACCTTGGTGGCCTTCCTGAGCGCGTAGTCCTTAGAAACAGGAGCCTAAAAGGTTTTATAAGGTGGTGTCGCAGGATAGCGACAGTATTAATACGGGGGTACTATTTAGAATCAGATAACTTGTACGCCGAAGTATCCTTGGGGCTTCGGAGCAAAGGACAAAATAGGGGGGGAATATCCCCCCCTATTTTGTCCTAGATCGCTTATGTGCAAGCTTATCGGGTTGGGCAAGGTGAAACATAGCCTGGATTATTAACTTAATCTTCGCTTCATTCAGAAAAGCAAATCAGGTCGGACTGGTACAATAATGGCAGAATTCGGAATTTCCCTTGGGATAAGCGGACCGCCAGCGGAGTGGAAGCCATGGGCAGAAGTAGGATAGTAGCCTCGTTGGCCATTTTGACAGCTTTGATCGTTTCGGGGTTGAGTTGTGCCTCCAGCAAAATCGTGCCCGCTACCACCGAATATTATAAGATAGGCCAGTACGCACAGACATCAAAGCAAATGCTCAATATCACTTCCGCGGACAGGACCACTTCCTATATTCGCGCCGGGTTGAAGGGCTTAATGGTCCCAGAGGTATATGCACTGCCTGGGACAGTATTCATAATCATCAATGCCACAGTCTTCAATAGCGGCAATGCCTCAGTACACATATCACCAAGCTATTTTGCAGCTAGGGATTCGGAGGGCCGCGACTACGTTCCCAGTAGTAATTACCTGGGTTATAATCAGTATCCCAATAAGAACCTCGCTCCCGGGCAGACAGCCACCGGTATCATCCTATTTCTAGTACCCGACATCGCTACAGGACTGGAGGTCTCTTGTGTTGTGGATGGTACACCACCTATGTTGGCTGTCTGGCAGCTTTCCTTCTGACCCTGATAACTGCACCAGTTTTTGTCGCAGTACTTTTGTCAACATAAAAAGCCCTTTCCATCGCTTTAGTTCACCACAATTACAAGCTAAAAGTATGACAGGGAGGATACTGTTGTATCACCTAAATGGGATTTCTAGGTATTGAATCAGGCTGAAAACCGTGTTATCCTTTATATATAATTAGTCTGGAGTTAGTGGACAACAACTGCTATGGTTAATGGATTAGTCAATGGATTAGTCTATATAAATGCATCGGCCAGCATTATACAAACCGTTTGTCACGTCGTGAATACATTTCTAAGCGGATGGGTCGATCTTAATGCTCCCGACCCAATAACCTTGCTGGGGGGAGATTACGTTAACGGTTTCGCTGCATTAGCTGTGGGCTTAGCGCATACGACAGCGCTAATCATGAATATCATATCGCTTTAGTTTGTTAAACGGCTCTACTATTCAAGAAAACCTGAAGGCCACATGCACTATAATATCTGTGGCAATTGCCAGAACTTTAAGCCAAAGCAAGGCCAGAAATTCTTCACTTGTACCTCCGCTAAACACGCTGACCTTAAATATGGCATGCAGGTGAGGCCAGACACCCAGGCATGTGATGCATTCTCGCCATTCAAAACTCCCTCCAAGCAGATCTCAACACCGTTGCCAACAAAGCCGCCAATTAAAACCTCTTCGAAACTAAGCACAACACCGGTGACAGCACGAGCGCCTGCCAAGACGCCTGCTAAGAAAAAACCAACCTCTGCACCAACACCAGCTCCGCCCAAGGCGTCTGCTAAGATAAAACCAACTCCTGCACCAACACAGGAGCAACCCTTTGAAGGCCCTGTGCAACCGGTTGGCCTATGTAGATGGGGAAAAGTAATTCTTGTGACATCACTTATATTGATCATCGCATTGCCTTCGTGGCTTATCTATTCATGCGCCAATAGGACAACATCCGTGTCTCCTGTGCCAACTCCTGTTCCTATGCCTCTGCCCGCCAACGCCACTGCCAAGTACTTTGATATAGGCAAATGGGCAATAGCATCCGATCGAATGATCTCGGTATCTTCGCCTGAGAGGATAAGTTCTTACCGTATTTCAAGTGGTGAAACATACCAGGCACCCCCTGGTGAGATTTTCATATTTAACACTGTTACGTGCGCGAACATTGGGGTCACTCCCTTTTTCACAAGGCCAGGAGATTTTTTTCTCGTCGACTCGGAAGGTCATACATATCAGGGCCAAACGGATGGCAGCTACCAAATCAGCAAACGCTATCCAACTGGTACCCTTTCGCCCAAGGCCTCAGTTAGTGGAAGAATCCTATGGGTAGTGCCGATATCATCTTCCAGTCTCGAGGTTTCTTACGCCTTGGATTCTGTTAGCACCCCACCGCTGGTAGCCAGTTGGAAGCTCCCTTGGTAGACCCAAATGTCTATATCACCTACTATCCTCTAATACCATCGCTCATTATCACGGAAATATCTCTACGTTTGCCAGATTAACATTTTCATCCTTCGCGGTGCTCACTGCAATCAGCATAAGGTGCCAGATGACTGCAAAGTCTGCTCTTCATTCTGCTGAGAGTTTAACCTGGCTGGGATAAACTCTGTTGAAAATCCCACCTCAAGTACAAAAATACCCACGCTGCGTTAGAGAGAGCACCCCACCAAAATTTCTCCGTCTGAAGATATTCCTTTTGCACAGCTAATCGATACTGTCATTAGCGCCCACACATAAGAACAGGACTATAGTGGGACATAAAGCAGTACTTAAATCGCATTGCTGCTCCTAGTATGTCCACGATACACTGAAACCGCACAAATATCCTGCCACATTAAACAATAGCGAACAAGAGAGGAGGTGAGATAAGAAATGTCTACTCTATTAAATGCCCTAGGCCCAATGCTTGCCTCAATGGGCGACCTCATGACCACCCTTGCCGGCGTGCTCACTAACACTGGCCAATTCCTCTCGTTGAACGTTGCGGATTTCCAGAGCGGTCAGTGGATGCTAGAGAACGTTAACCCGGCCAACATCGACGCAAATGTTCTGTCTGCAGTAGGCCAGATGGGCGGCAACATGTCCATGGCGACGGCAGGCTTCACTGTGATCAGCAAACCAATAGTTGAGGAAGCAGGCGCCATCGTTACCAACCTAGGCACCATCGTGGCCACTCTGCCGGACGTATTGAATGCAATGACTCAATTCTTCGACACCTTGGTACAGTTCCTGAGCGCGTAAAGGCACATACAGACACAGCTTAGTAGCAGGGATGTCATTTGCCTGTGGTCTAGGAAAAGCCAATAGTGCTCCTAAGTTGTCCAAAAAAGGTGAGGGGGAATGGCCCCTCATCTTTTTTGGAAGACAAGCGCTTTTTAATGCCAGCTATATTCCCTCTGAGGCTCCTTCTCTGCTCATAGAAGGAATTTAGGTTCTCAGCTTATTTTCTCGAGTTGTACTTTCCCAGACTCCTGAAAGAGTCTAGTTTTTCATCCTCCTAATTCCTCCGGAACCACCCGCTTCTTATGCTTATCAGACACACCCAACTCAGCACCAGAAATCCCCTACAACCTTCTTCAGAACCTTGAAGAGTATTTGAAGAATAACCCTCCGAGCGCTACTTTGGTTTACCCCCCTTACAAGAAACCACTACTGAAGACTAGTGGAAATTCATATCTGGATAAGCCCATTCTCAAAGATTATCGCAGAACATAAAAAGGATTCCACCGATGTTTCAAACCTGCAGAGATGGTTAAATGATTTGGTGAGACAAAAGCCTAGGCCTTACAGGGAAACGGGGGTAGAATAGGTGTTAGAATCAATCATAGGCTATCTAAGTACACTTGGTACCATACTTATTGAGACAGGCACCGCCTTTCTATGAACGCACAAGACATCCTCAATAGTCCTCTGTCAAGATACAGGTCAGCCAGTGGCTCAACAATGGTATTCAATCTGGCCTTCGCACCTTTGATTGACCATCTAGGCCCCCTCCTGCAGAACTTCGGCGGTATCCTTAGCGCCCTTGCGAACATCATGCAGCATCACTCGGGCTGACACCCGTGCGATAGCCCACGCCGACGAACTCACAATTAGAGATTAGGAAGAGTGCCAGAATCTTCATTACATAACTTGACCATATACGTTCTTTCTGCTACACTTCGTGGTATCCTCACCCTGAGGTGAGGCAGGAAAGGCAGTTTTACATAACAGCCAAGCACGGCAGGGTGGCTGCCAACCCTTTACTTTTGGCGAATTGAGGATGGACAGGAGAACATGAAAGGGTGGCCCCAGCCTCGATTACGCGAGCATAAAGTCGCGATAGCCGCAATGGCGGCATTACTCCTGTTATGGCTGTTAGCTTTCCCGGCCTCGGCCAGCCCGCTCGAAATAACAGATGTTAGCTCGGGGAATATCACTCAAACTACGGCGACCATCACCTGGACAACCGACCTGCAAGCCAACAGCACGGTTAACTACTGGAACGACTTTCCACCGGGTCTTACAGCCTCAGACAGCGCCTTTGTTCTCGACCATACCGTAAATCTGACCGGACTAACTCCCAACACCACCTATGTCTACGAAGTGAGCTCAACCGATGAATCTGGTAACACCACTGTCAATGACAACGGCGGGAATTTCTATAGCTTTAAAACAATGATGTTAGCTCCTACGATATCTGGGGTTACTGCCTCCAATATAACTGACACTACAGCTACTATCACCTGGACAACCGACCAGCAAGCCGATAGCTCGGTCAACTACGGTAACAGCACCGCACTGGGCTCCACGGCATCAAGTGGCAATCTCACCACCAGCCATGTCGTTGATCTCACCGGACTTGCTCCAAGCACACAGTATTACTACGAGGTAAGTTCGACAAATTCGGAGGAGACGGCCACGGTTAGCCCCGGTAACGAAACTTATTACACCTTCACTACCGCTGTGCATCTCGACCTCGAGGGCTGGGGTTGGTGCACCAGCTACGGCGATGTCGCCACTGCCTCACTGGTTGGGTATGCGATAGTAGTTGAGAGGGGGAATGCCTCCCAGAGTTTCTCGCTCCACGCTGTGGGTACCCTCACGCTGCAGCCATCAGATGCCCCTGCTGAGACGATCCCTTTTGACATGTACGGCAGCAGGTTAAGGTCGCTGTTTTACCTCAGGCAAGAGGTCACAGGAGAGTCATCGACCTTTACGGGAAGCTGGCTAACCGGCAATGATACCCAGCTCTATATCATGACATCAGGCCTGCTCGCGCTGCCTAACCCGGAGGGCCAGTCTTTTAAAACAGCCAGACTGTGCTTTGTCTTGCTGAGAACGCCTGAGGTAGATGTCCCCCTCGGGCAACCTGGCAGCTTTGTAGACGACCTAAACTACATCGTAGGGTGGTCCACTAAATACTTAGACACATTGCTTGATAGCCTCGTAGGCACTGGCGTGGGGAAAACATTAGGTGAAATCCTTGCCAAGTTAATGATACTAATTGCACATATCAGGGCGCTGGGCACGCCCTATTTCTGGTGATGAGAAAACGGCTAGCTTTCCTCCCTTGTAACGTCCCTCATTCGGATATCCCTCTCTGGACTGCGATCATACTTCTAATGCTATGCCTAAGCCTCCTTCCCTTTGACGAACGGCGCTGAACGTGATAAACTGTTGCCATTGTGCGCTGAATTAGTGTGAAATCCAAAAAGGCGCCAGTTCCTTGGAGGACTAAGTGATGGACATCGGAACGATCAGGCCAGTCAAGATCGAAGATGAGATGAGAAACTCTTATCTCGACTACGCCATGAGCGTTATCGTGTCTCGAGCCTTGCCTGATGTCCGAGACGGCCTAAAGCCCGTGCAGCGTAGAATACTCTACGCCTTAAACGATATGGGGCTGCACTATAACAGCCCCTACAAGAAGAGCGCACGTATAGTCGGCGAGGTCCTG
>Ga0315281_10002133_pt1 | contig 29348 bp, 27 predicted proteins | sample YL17G07_0_MG_FD_204540 | JGI IMG/M metagenome (GOLD analysis project Ga0315281, IMG submission 204540) | Sediment microbial communities from Yellowstone Lake, YNP, Wyoming, USA - YL17G07_0 | ecosystem: Environmental > Aquatic > Freshwater > Lake > Sediment | place: USA: Wyoming | collected...
TCTACTGTCGCCCCCTGTGGATCATTCCCATTAAAAAAGAAAACATTGCCAGTATGAACAATTTGACGGCAATGGATTGTGTGCTCACCTTTAAAGCTTTCAATCTTATTTGCTTCTTGTATCGCGGCTCTTATTCTACGAGCCACATTAAAGAACTCATCAGCAGTCATTTTTTCCGCAGGTGCTTGAAAGAGAACGCCGTCCCCTAGCCACTTATTTGGCTCAAGTGGCGTTGCTGCTGTCTGAACAATCGTGTAAAAAGTTTTTAGGCGCTTTAGCCAAACAAATTCAGGATGTTTAGTTTTGAATTCGGTCGACGAGGCAAGATCAACCAGAAGTAGATGAACATGGCTTTCTGACCCCCGGATTTCCCGCTCAATGCGATTAAGATCCTGCAATAAGTTTTCGATAGTTGGCACGATTTCACCTTGCGGGCACATCGGATGTGACTACGCAGTTTGGTTTGATTCTCGCTCCACGACCAATAGTTACCGGCCCCACAATAACTGCCCCCCATCCGATAACAACTTCATCTTCAAGTGTCGGCCCAGTTTCAGTTGTTTCATCCCATTTGGTTGTATCAGGCTGCACATATCGATGTACTAGACTCCCAAATACGCTGCATCTATTGCCGATTTTTGTGTTATCTGCAATAAATCCACCAATTACAGTATCTGTGCCAACAAACACATTATCATGAACTTGTGCGCCATACATAAGCTGCGACCGGTCACCAATCGTAGTTTTGGAGCCCACCATACTTCGCTCAAATAGGCGGCAGTTTGCGCCGATTGTCGACCCCTCGTATAAAATTGACCATGGGTAAACAACTGATCCCTGCCCAATGTGAAGCATACGTTGCTCTTCACTGTCGAACACAAGGGGAAAAGGATTTGGTACACCGAGGACGCAGTAATCCATAATCCGAGAATCCTTTGCTAACGTAAGCAGCTCGCTACAATGAATTACAACAGTATTGGCAATCATAGTCTTTATGAATGCTTAAGTAGCCAATTTGATGTATTGCACATCACACTCTGTAGCTGATCCTCAAAGCCGTGGTCTACACCGGATACTAGGTTAAATTCCATATGGCTGCTTGATACGCAACGGTCAACATAATTTTTTGCATCTTGCCAAGGAACAAGAGTATCAGATGAACCATGAAAAACAAGAAGAGGGACTTGCCAAGGCCACACCGTTAACTCAGGATGAAAGAAGAGAAGTTCTTGTGTCATTTGGGCTGATATGGCAAACGATGAATCCGGAATCCATGTCTCAACTCGGTACGCAAGCTCATCAGTTTCAGTTTGATCAAAAAAAGTTCTACCCCATGAAACAGAAGCTCGGATGAACGTCGTTTCGTAGCTGATTACGGGGTTCCACAGTACAACACTTGTCAAGAACTTAATGTCATATTGCGATGCGGCGAGAAGAAGAATACTCGCTCCAAAGCTCGCCGCAACAAGCTGAATACTTGAGTACCCCTGCGCTCTTGCCCAACGAAAAACTGCCATCAAGTCCAGAATTTCTCCAGACACTGTGGTATCTTTACTCGATATTGGTGAGTCGCCGTGACCACGAAAATCAAAGAGCAAAACATCGAAGTTACTAGCAAGTATTGACTCTGCAAAGGTTGTATATATGCCTCCTTCAGTTTTTTCACTTGTAATCCCATGAGATGCCACAACCAACTTTCTTGCTCCATGCTTATAGTGAATTGTTGGCAATATATGACCGTCTGCTGCGTTAATTTGTGGATGCTCTACCATAGTTTTACAATTCCTTATGAGGTTGCATTATGCTCTACTAAAAGTACTAAAATGGTTCAGGTTCGATATATTTTTGAATAATAAAAACCTGGCAAAGACTGCAATGTGAATGACCGTCTGGTCTAAAATTGGCTTATTGACTGACACTTCAGGTAGGTCAATTTTAGAATCTCTGTCTGGCCCGCCTGTAATGACAAAGTCAGGTTTGATCTGGCCGTTTTCGTGCGTGCTTCTTCCGCCCCCTGGAATAACTTGCGTTGTTATCTTCCTATTGGCATCGGTTATTCCAAAATGATCGGGTGCTCCAGAATTCGTTTTTGGCAAATTCTGTCCAAAACTATCGCCACCCACAAAAGGAAATTCAGCTCCGCTCTGCCCATTATTGCCAAACGGCTTTCCACTATATTTTTCATGAGCCTTTCCCTCTGCTAGAATAACGGTTGCGATAATCCGGAAATTAGCGGATTCACGATGAATACCGCCAGTCAAAACCCTGCCATCTACTCCACCTAGCACTAGCGGCTCAATTTAGCTGTAGGCTTCGCCGGTCAGCAATAACGCTGAGATATCCGGCTTGGAGTCCTTGAGGCTTTGAACCGAGGCCACGTAGCGTTTAGGCTCAGCCAGTGGCACCGCCACGCGATATGTGGCGTTTACGTCAGCAGGTCGCATCTCGAAACAGGCCAACCCTGCACCGACAGTGACCAGCTTGCTCCCGAGTGGTGTCACCACAAGCCGACAATTACCGAGCACATTCATACTTTGCTGGTATCGCCGCATTGCCCCGATTAACTGCCTATATGCTTCAAATGGGTTCGACTCGTGGACGTACATGATATTGTTGGTCGGCGCCAAGCCACTCTTGAAGAGCACATCCCTGTACTCCACCAATAGATCATCTGCGCGCCGCAGGTTTTTCGACGGATGTGGAACAACCGGGCAGATTTCCGCACCATTGGGTATCTCGGAGGTAAGAATTTTTATAAGTTGATTCACACGGTTCTCACCCAAAATAGGAAACAACACCAGAGGCCAGTCCTTATATGACTCCGCATGAAAGGCGCCAGCAAAACCGGGGATTTGCACCAACTGATTGCTTGGGTCTTCCGCCTTAATCAATCCGTCGAGCCTGGCATCTTCCGCTACAAGCACCTGAAAATTGACGCCCTTGGCCGCAAGTGGGTGAGGCTCGCCTTTTTTGATTTGCTTATCTGGCACCAGTTTTTGCAGCAAATTTGTAAGCAATGCAAGATACGTCATGCGTGGCATCGAGCTGACGTCCAAAACGATGTCCGTGTGATCAGCTACAGTTGCGAGCACTTTTTGAACGCCGCCACGCAACAAATTGCTCGCTCCAATATCGTCTTCGTCTGATGTCGATTCACTCATGGTGATCGTATCTGAAGGCCCCAAGGGTTTGAATATGGTTTCGAGTGCGGCGGCGTTCTCCTCTGTCAGGACGCGTATATCATCCTCGAGTTCATAACCACTAAATCCAATCAGCAGCAGCTTGGCGCTTTCCACTCTTCGCCCGGCGCTTTGCAGGCTCGTAACGTATTCCCGCATTACGGTTTGTGCGCGAACGTCAAACCCGCGTCCTGCGATGTACAAAACACGCATTGGCCGATTGTCGTGCAGTCGATCCCACAGATCGTGAACGTCACTGCCTCGACGGAAAACGTAATGATCCCAAAGCATACTCATGTTATTTCAAGGCTATGTTGGCTCGGTGTCAATTGACGTTCCATCCATTTAATCATGTCAACTGCGGTCACATCTTGCCATCCTCCCATTTGTAGCGGCAGGTCATAAAGGGTGCAGAGTGTCCGGTTCAAATAAAAAACAGTACCGCTATCACGCCCTGCGCTGGCCGCACTCGGTCGTGGAACAAGAAGATTTTCGGCAGCACATTCTGCGAGAAGCCGTGCCAGGTGAGCACCAGGCTCACCCAAGGGGCGTGATTTGTCTAACAGCTTGTCCAGTTCTACAGACGTCAGTCTGACCCCCGTTACTCCGGGTGCGATCGGAGCATTCGGCAAATAAGTTTTGTTCTGGCAGTAAGCGCCAATGGAATCCAGCAGCCGCTGTGCTCTTTTTCCATCCGAATGGTTTTTCGGAATGAACTCACGCTTGCGTTTGGCGCACTCCTTCAGAAGCCTCTCCTGCGCTGCCGGGTTCAGGACGAGTTCCGGCTTGCGAAGCACCTGATTTGCACGGAGGCCTTCATACAATGCTGCGGCCAGAAACAGCAGTTCCTCAATATTGTTTGTAGCCAATACACACAGGCGCTCAAAACCAAAGTAGTAAGGAATTTTCAAGTCTTTGTGCATGAAAAGCTCTGCCGCTGCTCTGACCTGAGAATTGTCTCTATCCTCCAGCTCGTCCGTCGAAAGTGGCATATCAAGGGACAATTGCTTCTTGGCTTGGTCGCGGATAAGCAAAATACGCGCTACATAGAGTTCCGCCAGATTATCGAGGCTGTGTTCTGCCGTGTGCTGTTGTACGTGCGCCAACCATTCGCTGTATCGTATGTTGTTTTGGAGTCTCACTATCTCCTTTTTGAATAGCGCGATGCCTTGCTCAATTTCTTTATGGAAACTATCAGGCACCAATTCACCGCCCAAGCAAGTTACAAAAAAATGGGCTTGTACGTCATCTTGATATGCCATCCTCCTATCCAGGATGTTCTGTGCAAACACCGTGAACTGCTTGACGCTCCAAATATTATCCAGGTCGATTACGTGCAGATCGCGACCCTCTCGTGCTCCTTGAGATAGCAACTCTGTATCAAGGGCTCTTTTTCGTTCGGCGAGCCAAAGCGGTATGGTCGGGCGCATCACGGTCAGTTCGTCGATCAGCAGACTGCGCTGCATTCGGCGCAATAATTGCACGTCGTCGATCATGAGAAGCCGTTTTTGGGCAACCGTTTTGCCCTCGCATGTAAACTTGACTGATTGCAACCACAGCACTCCTTCGAATCTAACATGCGAAGGAATATTATCAGTGCCAGATATAGTGAAGTCATCCAGCCTGGCATAGATGCGTTGCTCGTATAGCTCTGCCCATTCGGCCAGTGCCTGCGCACTTTTAAGCTGAGGAATGTTTTTCAGGTCGCGTGCAACGCCTTCGTACTCAAGCTCAATGTGCTCCAGTTCGTCAGGTGATTTGCCAAGCAACATTGCCACACTACGCAATGCCCTGAGCACAATACGGCAATCCAGCAACGCCCGAAAAAGCCCTTGGCTCAGGTCTTCGCCGGGGGGGAGGTCTGCATATCCCGATGCGCAAGACAACAAGACACCCAGAAATGGCGGGTTCTCATCATTTTCGAGGACGCCGCATGCCACAAGTTTTTGAAACGTCTCGTTTACGCCTTGCTCTTGGGAGCGGCGGCGCGGATTCCAGAAAGCACGTAGGGCAGTTGGTGTGAAAGCACGCAATAACGTTGTCTTGCCAGCTCCAGGGGCGCTTCTGAAGATATGGAGTCCACCACCAAAGGTGTCCTCAGACAATTTTTCAAGGATCTTTGGCGAGAATAGCCGGACGAAATCCTGATCCGATGTCACGCGCTCGGACATGCGCTCAAGAAACGGGTTTGTACTGTAAGCCATTAGAATTCCCGGTGGCGGCTGACGCGCGGGAATAGGCCGGAGAATCTGTAGTGCTCAGGCCCCCACAGCATGTAGACCGAATTGTTCGGTGTGTTGTGCGAGAGTACGACAGGTAATGCGCAACCAGCAAAACCAAGTCTCGGGTCATTCGTTCCGCCTACAAGGAAGTGTTTGTCGGCGGCTTTTGCATCGGTGTAATCCGGGTGGCTCAGAAGTGCGTCAATGGACGGGCTTCTCGTTTTGGTCAGGGAAATTTCTGGCTCTATTGGGCACAGCACCCGGACTTGCAGGGGCTTGTATCCATTGTCCGAGGTGAAGCGTTCGGACCAGTATTCGATGTGGTCGATAGCTTGGCGAGTTGCTACATACAACAGGAGGTATACTTCATAGTGCTGCGGATCAACCAGGTCGCCTTTGTTAAATCGCTCATAAATCTTTTTGATTTTGCCCTTGAAAGCCTTCTTCTCGCTGTCGTAGCGTATGTATGTATTGCCGCTACCAGAGAAGTCGTCGAGTAGCCAGACAAGGTTAAAGCGCGGATGCTCGTCCTCAAGCTTAAGCTCAGACTCACATAATGAGCTACGAAGCTCACTGATCATATCTTCGGCCTTTCCCTCGCCAAGCTCGTAGGCCTGCCAAATCTGTTCGTTGCCGATGTCCCCAAAACTGGTACGCCGAAGTTCGTTGGTGCGGGCACCGTCGCTTAAACCCAAGTAGAGGGACTTCAGGCGCAATTCTGTAAAGCGTGGGTGGCGCGAGATTTCCCCAACACGATGAGGCGCTATATCGTGTTCTTCCGCTACCATGCGTAAGCGTTCTTGAATTATCAGGTCGGGGTAGGCTGTGCGGACTAAGTGCGACATTTCTTCGTCGGAAAAGTACACCAGCTGGTTTAAAACAAAATTAAGCGCACTCTGCCGTTCTTGCTGATGGAACTGTTTGATCCACAGTGCCAGGCTTTCAATGAATCGACGACCGGGACCAAATTGTTGGTAGCGGTCATACTTGTAGGCCGCGAGCAATTGTAACGGATCAAGAGTTGCCGATACATCCGCATAATCCTGCCATGACATAACATGCGCAAGTAATTTTGCCGCATTTTGATCGTGCATTTCTATAAGCCCTCGGTTGCTGTGTTCGGTTGGAGCACAACTTTGAATTGGCCTTCACCTGCGTCGACAATGCGATCAAGATACCAAAGTGTTGCATCCACGTCGCGCTTATGTGCGGGTGCCAGTTTCCATCCACGATCAAGCCGACGTGAAGGCACGTCGACACTCAGAGAAAACTTATGCTCAAGCAGCGCGGAGTCATTACCCGGCCATGCGCCCTCATCACCCAGCGTCAATATATTGTACGGGTCGATCCTGAATGTTTTGATGATATGTGCGATGAGTCGAGATTTACCTATTCCCGCAGCCAGAATGTCTACCGAGTGCTTGCTGCGCACCATGCTCAACGGATTTAGTCCTGCCTGTCTCAAGGCATCGGCAATCACGAACCACATTGAGTGTGTCGACAAGCCTTCGCGAAAGAGAACACGCACTTGGTACGGGTGTGTGGTTTTAACTCCTTTCGGTGGTATTGGGACACCTTGTTTTTGCAGGTTCAGAACGATACGTGTCACGTGGCTTAAGAACTCGCTTGTTTCCTTGCTGGCTACTGGCTTGGTGGCTGCATCGGATAGCCAGCCGCCATTGTAGAGGCCCAACTGGATTTTGCTGACAATTTCAGGAGGAAGATTATCCTGGAGATACTCCTGAATCGACCCGCCACGACCTGACGCTATGCCCACAATGACCCCTGATTGCACAAGCCTCTTTAGATGAGCGAGCACCTCAGCGGGCGGAGGTCTCTCCGCGCTTTGTGAGCTACATAGCGTCCCGTCATAGTCAAAGACAATCGCTTGGAAGCACTGGCGCTCAATGCCTACTTTATATTCTTCATGCGCACGTCGCATGACCCCATGGTTACACTCGGATGGCCATCTTGCACCAAGAACTTCATATTTCGATTTTACCGGATCGTCTAACGATTCAGCGGGGCGCGGGATGGCAGTAGGCAGGTTAAAGTAATACAGATCACGCCCGAATTGAGGCACGTCTGGGCGCCCGGCATCCTTGCCTTGTAGCTCTGCGATAGCGGCGACCAAGTACATTTGCGCCACCAGCCCAGCAATCAATTCACGCGGCTCTGCACTAGCCAGTGTCATGGTCAATGTTGGAACTTCCTGTGGAAAGAGCGCGCGCATGCTTTCCCAAAGGCTGCCCAAGGACGGTTCAATCAATGCAAGAACTGCACAGTCCTGTGGCCGGTTTGCAAGCCAAAGGTGCCGCCCATGAGCGTAGGTGCGCAGATCGGCGAGTTGGACATGCAACAGAGCGGCCTCAGCAAGTTTAGACTCCATATCTGCGGCAATAGGTCGCAGTAGTGGCGAGTAGATTATAGTAAGCGCTCCGCGCGCCACCGCTTCCCCGATGAAAGGCTGTGCCTGTTCAACCCATTGATCAATAGTCAAGTCTCCAATCCGTAGTTCATCAAGGTCGGCAGGAAGGCTGTTCTTTGATTGATTCAGTTCCGCATACACCCGCGCGATCAGTACAGAGTTGAGAAGAAGGCTGTTAGTCGCAAGATAGCCGTCCTTGTTGGCGAACTCGAATAAATGGGTGCTGACATCTGTCAATTCTTTGGCGCACTCCATCAATGGGCTGGTGCTGCGGTTGGTGAGTATGTGAACCGTGCGTGCGCTGTGCCGCCTTGCACGTTCCAGGGCTTCAGTTATATCCGGGTTCTTGCCTTCGGCAGAAATCAGAAAAACCGGACTCGACGATGCCAGTGTGGGGTTGCAGATGATTTCCAGTGGTGTCGATGCGCGTGAAACTCTGCCCGTATACGTTTCGTGCAGATTGCACAGTAATGACGCAACCGTGAATGAACCTCCAGAACCGACTCCAATGACGCTCGATTCGCTCGCACTGCGGATGGCGGCCTTGAGGCGCTCCACATTGCTTTCTTCGGCAGACAAGGCCGAGCAGTAAGTTTGCGCCAGTTGCGCCAGTTCTTTTTTGTAGTGCGTCGTCATCACTCGCAAGTCTGGCGCGTCATACGGTTGCGACAATACTCCGTGCAGTCGCGGATGCCTTGCGCTGCGGCTTGGTGGGTGCTTTGCGTTGCGGCCTAGTGGTCGCCTTTTTCTGTGCCAGTTCTTCCTTGCACAACTCGTCGCGCACTTCCATCAATAGTACGCCGAGCATATTTTGGCCTTTGCCATTCACTTCGCCCCAGACTCGGTTGACCGCGTTGTTCGTTGTGCCCGCTTCTACCAGCCGCGCTTCTCCGGTCGCCAGCAGCAGCTTGCGCAGATTCTCATGCTGCGTAAACTTCGCGCGCAACACGTTTAGCATTCGGTCGAATTTAATTTTAGACCAAGCAGGAACGATGTCCCATGTGTACAAGCCATGTGCCGCCATTGCGACTAGCGATGGGGTTGGGGCGCTAAGAATCCATTCACGTACAGCTTCCTTGCTCGCCTTGCCTGCTTGGTAGGCATGCTCAGCAGTAGGGTACTCACGACCCTCAAAGACGACCGGCGTCCGGTGCAGGTTGCTGAATACCCCATATGGTTTTTCGTTTGACCGATAAAAGTGAATCTCCTCCGTAGTGACTGTCTTATTGATGGTTTGTTTCGGCTTCTTGGCTTTGCCGAGCGTGGTCATGACGTTTCCTTCAATGGTGGTTTAATAGGTAGAGGGGTAGACTCATGTTCAAAATGCAACAGCTAAATATAGCGCCCTTCAATCTCGAATAATACCTTAAGCCATGGCCTAAACCCCAGCACTTTACGAGCGGCAAAATGGAGTTGATGGTTATAAATCAAGACATCTCCAAATAATTTTGAAGCGTATCACCGCGCGCGCCCTGGAAAACTGGCTGAACTCGCTAAGCCATGTGAACCCGGACAGCATCTGCGACAACAATCTGGTCACGTTTATTACTTTCCACCTGTCGAAGCATCACGATTCTTGTTGACATTTTGTCATCCTTACCTTAATGTAAGGCATGTCTTGAATAGGAAAATTCATGTCAACTGCAACCATAACCAGCAAGGGGCAGATCACTATTCCCGCCGTCGTGCGAGCCGCGCTTGGTGTTGAGGCCGGTGATCGAATAGAGTTTGTTCAAGTTGAGCCGGGACGGTTCGAGTTGGTCGCATCTACGCAGTCTGTGAGTGCATTGAAGGGGTTGGTGCGCAAACCGGCATCGCCGGTAACGATTGAGGCGATGAGCCAGACAATCGCCACTCACGGAGCCAAAGCCAGATGATTGGCCTGGATACCAACGTTCTCGTTCGCTATATCGCGCAGGACGATCCAGTGCAGTCACCCAAAGCAACGCGACTGATCGAGTCGTTAGATGCAGATGAGCCGGGCTACGTCAGCCTTGTTTCGGTGGTGGAGCTAGTTTGGGTGCTGACGGGCTGCTACGCATCAGCCAAAGCCGAGATATGCGTGGTGTTGGAGACGTTGTTGCGCACCAAAGAAATTATCGTGGAGAATGCCGACGTTGCCTGGAAAGCGTTGCGACTTTTCAAGACAAGTAACGCTGATTTTGCGGACTGCCTGATCGAGCGTTCGGCCAGCGAGGCGGGGTGTGGCTACACGGCAACATTTGACCGGGGTGCGGCCAAGAATTGCGGGATGAGGTTGATCGGCTAAATTGCGAAAATGCTCTGGATACAGGAGGCAAAAATGGGAATCTTGATTTTGTTGGGTATCGCGGTGGTAGCGATATTTGCATTCTGCTGGATGGCTGTCGGCGCGTTCCGGTTGCTGATCCGCCTGCTCGGCCTTCCCAAATACCAGGATGTGATCGTGCCGTCCAAATATTACTTCAAAACTGTGGTTGAGTTTGATAACACGGTTGCCCAGTATGTTTACGATGTGATGGCTGGGTTCAAGCATGTAACCGAAGATAGCGGTATCAAGCTCGGATTAAGTTTTGTGTTCTTTGCCGTCTTGGGTGCGATGGTGTCTTTTGTGTGGGTGCTGGTCATTGCGGTTATAACTCTGTGGCTTTTGCTTTGGGCATCTCCCTCCGCAATGAGGGCAGAAAGAAGAAGGGCCAAGAGATTCAAGGACTGCACCGCTGACGACTGGCACAAGACTCATCTGTGGGCTATGGAGTCAGAATTGCGCCAGCAGGAAATGGCGAGCGCAATCAGACGGAGCGGAGTGGGCGGTTTGCATCACTGAGGTGTGCTAATCCAGACTTGATCGTACAGTCAGTGTCAGATCGAGTGGCTTAGGACGGCCCAGAACTTTCCGGTTGAGGTTATTCTGAAATACTTCCGCTTTTCGGCCTAAGCAAACATACGCATTTAACTCTGGCACTTCCGCTTCGCATGCCTAAACGAGCTATCAGTTAGAGTCCAGCCAGGTTCGCCACTTCCGTCAAATCTGAGAACTGGCACGTTGAGCTAGCTCTCAAGTGAGTGAGAGGCTGAATTCACTCTCGAAGCGGTCGCTTCCTCGCGTAGCCATGAACAAATTTTTCTGTAACTACTTTATGCTGGCCCCCTTTCTGTTTGCAATCATCACTACTGAGCTATTGTGAGAAGTTCATTTATAGCTCGTTTCCAGTGCGCATTCGCAGGATGCCTTTCAATCGCCAATGAAAGAGATTTGTGATTGAGGCACTGAGCAAACAGTCGCATCATCGAACCATTTAAGGTGTCACCATTGTCGTGCGTGAGGAACCCTATGAGACCGATGGCTTGTGTCAACGCCGTTGCGTCAAAAAGCATTTCCCAATCAGGTAGGTATTCGGAACTACCTGGCTGCGGAATCGAAAAAACCACCCTCCATAGGTATTTCGGCAATGACGCCTTACACCAACTCTTCCTCTCACCTTTTAAGGTGGGCGTGGTCATTATGCTGGCTTTCAGACAATTCACTTCAATCAGTTCAATCGACCATTCGCCGGACTTCAAACGTTCAAAATCACTTGGCTCCATGCCGTGGCTTGTCGAGGCATAGATCCATCCACAGGCCAATTCGATGTACTCCATAATCCCGGAATGGCTGAGCCTAACCTTATCTCTGATCGGGACGATAATATATGCAGGATCAAAGCGACGCTCCTCGGGTTCGCCGTTTTCAAGATGATTTGTGAGGTACCAACGAAGACTGTCAGTGTTCGTCGCCCCATCTGCTTGAATTGATTCATTTGACCATTGGTATTTCGCGAATGGTCCCACTCCGTCATCGTGGATATAGAGATTGACGATACGTTCAAATTTCCAATGAACCTGCTGGTTTGTGTATCGACGCTTAACGCTTTGATCCGGATCGAGCGAGTAACCCATGATCGTGATGGCATGCAATCCCTTCACCGCTAGAGGTTCGGCTTGGCTGCTGCGCGTGGAAAGTGTTCCAACGATCAGCAGCGGCGTCTTCGACGATAGATAGGCAAGCAAGAAATCATTTGTTAAGCGCGCTTCCCCTCCGGGAATGATCGCGTCGTTCTTCCTGCTGGGGACGACTCCAACAACAAATGAGTCATATCGCCCCCACCGAAGGTACTCCGCGATCTGGCGGAGATCTAGCCCTGGGGAGGGAAACCGCCGATGCGGCGATCCGTTCTCGACATTGCTGGCATTGAAGGCAACATGCATTGCTTTGGACGTGATGTCGTAGGGCGATGGAATTTCCGATTCGGTGAGACGCTTTGGCGATGCATGCAGTACGTACCAAATCGCGGTCGTCGAACAAGCGGCGACTTCTGCGTCTTGCTCCTGAAATGCGACAGAATCCACCTCCAACTGTAAGCCATAGCAAGAAAGTTTGTAGTTGCGCCAAATGGGGTAGTATCGTAAGTGACCGTCTGAATTGGTACCTTCTTTGTAGGGCGCAAAGCAAGTCCGACCCACTATCGTTTCCGGAAGCGGCTTTATGACGGTAAAGCCAAGGTAGGCTTTGCTTAACTTCTCCTTTTCGGCGGAATCGTCCTCTAGCAATATTGACTCGAATTGCTCGTCATTCAATGCGTATTCGAAGAAGTGCAAACGAGTGGTCTTGCGGGGGTAATCGTCGTGGCACCGGCAATAGTAGTTAGCGTAATCAGAAAGGTAGTCGCCGTCCGTGTATTGCTTCTCTATGATGATGGATAGCGCTCCGCGACGCTTCATGTAGCCGAAGAGATATTTTACTTGGGAGGTGAATTCGGCTTTCTTGCAGCCTAAAATGGCCTCGATGACCGAATCGAATGAATCGATGTGCCAGACTATATTCGCGCAATTCTCAGTCGTGCCAGATTGGCCCATAACTCCCCCACGATGAACAAAAAAAAGTGGCTAACGCCACTTTTCTAGATGTTGGGGCAAACGGTTAAACCGACTACTTTGCCCGTCGTCGACTTGGTAACGATCTCGGCGCTTCCGGGCGTGCACGCCAAGAACTCGCACCGTCTCGGTATCAAACCGAAACCGGTGTGGCAGCTATATGCTCATCAACGTACTGAGCGCGTTGTATGGATGAGTAAACTCCCCTGACGGCCATCAACCGAGAATTGCACTCCTCCAATTGGGTGGCCGGGACATCACAGCAGTTTTCAGTTTCAGTGGCTTGTACAATTTTTTTGGCGGCAGCCAGCGAATTGCTTCCAAATACATAAATTTTTCTGTTCACTACCTAATCCTTCCAACTTGTTCCGCCCCAGCAATACGCTTTGCGGTCAGTTTTGGTTAGAAACCCTATCGTCGCATTCCAAAAATTTTGGAATACTTAGCTAAATTTGGGAACGCTTGCTTTTGATTATAAACAAATCTTAGTCAATGTCAATATTACGTATTAGTCGAATTGCGGATGTCCGTTGTAGCCGATTATGCACAGTTCGCGATTATGTGAAGTTAAGGTTGAAATCTGCGCCAATCGCTGACTGCTGCTGACTAACGCAAATTCCGACCTTCACATAATCACTGCGTCATCGGGCAAGCGATCAGCAAGTCAGGCGACATTTATCCGGTTAACTTGCGTCTGACACGACATGGTGTGTTGTAGTGTGGGCAATAATAGTCCCCTGAAGCGGGGTTGCCGCTTTATGTTACCGCAGAAATTATGTCCAGCTTACATTTGCATCGAACCCTGCAATGCCGCTTACTTCATGCCTTCCAGCAGAATCCGCTCCAAAACTTCACATAATCGCGAACTGTGCATAATCGGCCTTATGTGAAGCTTCACATAAGGCCGACAACCTGACGTCTAAAACACCTCCCCTGAAGTTCCGTTCCTAGTCGATGGGACAGAGTGATCTCGATCTGATCGGGCGGATTGTATCAGGTCAAGTACTGTCTGGATCAGTACAACTGAGGCCAATTGCTTTAATCCTTAAATACCTGCTTCGCTTTATCTCCAATCTGATTGCCAAGGTCGTTTGCTTTGCTTACCCCTTCTTTAACGGCCTCCATTGCAGATTGTGCGTCATCTATGGCGGGCTGCGCAGGAATGACCGGGCCTTCGTGACCCATGTTATTGAGTGTTTGATTGGTTGTGACCGCGCCAACTACTGTTCCCGCCACAGCATGGGTTGCATTTACCTCGGCCTCGCGGTTGACCCCGGCTTTTCTGGCTGATTCCCGCTCAGCCTCTCTTCTTGCATCCGCTGCCGCTTGAGCCTCGACTTTACCCGCTGCCAGGCCGCGCTCTTCTACCTTTGCCGCATTGGCAAGCATTTTGCCTTCTGCAACATCACCTGCGGCCTTCCCTAGAACTTTTCCAGCGGCGTTTCCAACAAACCTGCCAGCAGCCCCTCCCCCAACCATCAGCCCAACATCAAGCGCGGTATCCACAACGGCATCCGTGGTTGAACCCTTGTAACCTTCGGCAACAGGTTTCGCCACCCCGGCCTCGTCACTGACCAACCCAGCTTTATTCAGCAGTGACATCGTGCCTGCTGGCATGATTGCGGCTGTGGCATTCTGCGCCGCCAGACTCGTATTGTTTTGCCTGGCGGGATCGGTAAATCGGGTAGCATCTTGCTCCAAGGGTTTGCCTTCTTCGGTAACGGCACCCTGCCCCGCTTCGATTCGGTCATTCGCCTGCCCTGTCATTTTTTGCACCTGCCCTGCGACGTGGTTGACGGGTGCCGCATTGGGGTCAACCCCCGCGCTTCTCGCTGCGCCCATTACCTGTGCATCATTCCGATTGTGGAAATTGGCAACTGCCTCAGTTCCCGGTACGGCGGCTTTGTTTTGTTCATATTGCCCAGCCACGTTGTTTGTCGGCTTTTCGATTGCCTGATCTATCTTGGGCACAAGCTGCTCACTTACGAAGCGATCCGCGTATTGCTCCAGCACACCCTTATCATGCAGCGCCATATCGGTGACATCATCCACCGTGTAGCGATGCCCGGTGCGCTCGGATTGCGTTTGCATCCATCCCACAAATTCATTGGTGTAGTTTGCATCGTAACTGCCAGCCATCTCTTTGGTGCGCGAAGCCGCCTCTTTGAAGGTGAGTGATTTTTCATGGGCGGCCTGGGCTGATTCATCGTGGGATTTTGCTTGATCGAAGCTGCTCCTGATCCCCTGTGCAGCTTTTGCCGTTTTGTCTTCGCCTTGAGTGAAGGTGTCTTGATGAGCCGCGCTCTGCATGGCCGTAATGGCATGTACGAATCCTTTGTCCTGGGCGAGCTGGTGCGCAACATTCTGCATTTGCGTCGTTCCGGAGCTACTCTTGCCTTTGGCTGTCGCACCCGCGCTCACCGTTGCGCCATTGCCAAAGACATTTATCCCGCCGCTTGCTTCTGCGCTTGCCGACGCGAGCAATTCTGCCTCCTGCTTTTGTGACAAGCCGTGCCCCGATGCGTAGCTATGGGCGATTTTCTGGGCTTCGTTATATGACTGAAGGAATGACGCTTGCGAGCTGGTCATGTCCTGCTGTCCGGCAGCAGCACTCTTCCCGTGGCCTTTCTCGAACGAGTCTGTTTGGCTTAGCGCCGAAGTCATTGCCTCCCGCGCCGCGACAGATTCGGTGAAGGCGGTTCTTTCCGAGTTTTCGGAGGCTGTCTGGAGCGCGCCTGATGCTTTGCTGCCGAGGTTGATCTTTGTCGGCAGGGTATGTACCGCGCCAGACGCATCATTGATCTGCATTGCATTACCGTTCGCGTCTGTACCCGTAAATCGCTTCACGCCATCCTGTGTGGTGCTCTCGAATCCTCCTTGCCGTATCGTGGGCCGGGTGTTGTGTTGCAGCCCGCTCGTCGTATCGAACGACTGATTGCCCAGTGATGCGTTGCCCATCTGCAAATTCCCCGAGGACATGCCGGAGGCGATTCGTTCAGATTCGCGCGCAGGCGAAACCATCCCGGCAATCGCCTGTGCGCCCACGTCCCCACCCTTCACGATTGCCGCCGCGATGGCTGGTATTGCGGTCGCCGAGATCATGCCCGCTATGGCTTCATCGCTGATGTAGGCATTATTCACCAGGCTGTATTGCGACATGGACAAACCAAGTCCGCCGGTCATTGCCGCCAGGTCCTGGGCGTGCATCGTCATCACAAGGTGCATGACGGCATACAGCGGTGGCCACAATTGCACCCACATGAGGCTCATCACATAAGCCTTCAACACCAGCCCGCCTTTATGGCCCGCCAGCAATACCAGCAACAGGATGATCGGGAAAACCGAATACTGCACGATCTCCACGATATTCTTGACCTTGGGCATGGTGCTTTCTGCCATCTTTGCCATCATCTTGTAGCTCTCGGAGGTGGAGCGTATGGCTTGCGCCTGCCCCAGATTGGCCGACGCGGAGGCGGCATCACCGAGTTGCGCTGGCAGCATGTACTGCGCATCAATCATGAAGTTGCTCATGGCTGCCTGTTTGGTCGCATCCAGCGCCGTGGTGGAAATGCCGAGCATGTAGTTGGTTGATGTCTGGATCGCCCCTTGAACTGCCGCATTGGCGGCGGCGGTCGGCAGTCCCGGATAAAGATGTCTGCCCAGCGTATTCATTTGCTGGGTGTTGATGGCGACAATTTGCGCGGTCAGGTAGGTATAGGCGATATCGCACCCATACGTACCCGCCACTACTGCCACACCTGGAATGGCACGGATTGTCACCAGTCTGCCCGGATTGGTTTTGCCGCTGAGATAAGTCCAGATGTCGTTCGATTTTGCCAGGTCTGATGCGACGACAAACCCGGTCGAGTATTCCGGTATGACGCATTCGCGATAGAACTCCATCAGATTGCCGGTCAGGATCGAGTTGTCGAATTTGGTGTGCAGCACCTCCTGTTGCACACGATGGCCGAAGAGTGTGCCGTTGGTGCGGAACTGAATGTCTGCGGGTAGCGAGAAAGTCGTCTCGAATGTTCGTGTCAGCCAGTCGCCGATATGACTGATCGAGTGCGCAAAAGCGGCGAGGCCAATAGGTACGTTGGCAACAGTGACCGATGGCTGGGTGCCGGTTCGGTCGGTTATCACCACGTTGACTTTAGGAACAAGCAACATGGCGTTGAACAGGGCAAGCATGATGACCCAGCGCCCAAAATCCGGCAGTTGGCTGAATCCGGCAAGCACCGCCATGGCCATTGCGAGCAACCCTACCAGCGCGAGCGTTCTCAGCAGGCCAAGATAATCTCCGCTACCCACAATTGCGGCCACCGCATTGAATACCAGCTCCAGCTCCCTGATGTTCCAGTAGGAGAAAACCTCAAATATCACCGCTCACTCCCAAAGACGGTCATCGAGGTAAATGCTTGTGCCGGGATTCCAGAAACCATTGCCTGGTGCATCAGTTGTATCTGCCTTTGCAGGTTGGCCTCGCCAGATGTTTTGTTGTATTCGGCGATGCGCATGGTTTGCACGAGCGTCGACAGATTGCTTAACCTAGTTTGCAGTTGAGCAATCGCCGTCTGGGCATCCGGCGGGACGGCACCGCTTTCAGCGTTGGCAAGCGATTGGCTGGCCATCTTGATGAGCCCGTTGAAATAGGAATAGGCAATATCAACGGCGATCAGGCGTTTGTACAAATCGACTATCTGCGGCTGATTGGTTGCTGTGGATGTCGTGAGCAGCTTCCACACTGGCACCGATGAAGCATCCACAATCCTGAAGTCATTGATGTTTTGCGTGGCGCGGGTGGTGATGCCGGTGCGGAGCGCGTCGATGGATATGCTGACCTTTTTAACAAAGGGTGTGATGGAGACCTTGGTCGCAGGGACGGTTGGATTGAGGCAATCTGTTGTGGTGTCGCACACAAAAACATCCACCCCGGTGGAAGCGGTTGACGGGTCGTCCCCGATAAAATCTTCCACGCGAATACTGGTGGGTTGTGTGTAATGCCAAGTTGGCTGACTGCCGCCATTGGCACCACCGGGTACAGCCGGTGTGATGATGATCGTGCCGGTGATGCTCATGATGAGCCGCTTGTCTTCATCGTCAATGCCGGTGACATTTTGCAAGGCTTTCCAGACCACATTGCCGGGCTTGAAGTAATTCGCCTTGGTGGGGTCGCTGGCGGCCGCTGCGGCTTTTGCAGCTTCGGCGGCAGTCGCATCGGTCTTGGTTTGTTTCCATGAATCGAAAGAATCCGGGAACATGTTCGAGGTTGATCCGGCTATATGGCTGAACATGGCCGACATGTTTTTTGACAAGTCGGCGCCTTGCACGAAAGGGATGCCTTCGGTCATTTTGCAGGCATTGACGTTCATCCCGTTCACCTTGTTGGCGACATCCTGCAAATACTCGAACAGGCTTGCCATTTCCGGCATGGAGGATTTGATGGCCAGCAAAAATGCGTAGCTGATGGAGGTGCCGATGTTCTGGAATAATGCGGTTATCGCGGCTTTGTTGATGAATGAAAACGAGCCCGCATGCAGATCAATCCCCCCGCAGCCGATGTCGAGAGATGGTGGGCTGATTTGTGCCAGTTGATAAGTTCTCACCGGTGTTCTGGCGTAGAAACCCCCGGCAGAATATCCGTTCATGGTTTGCCCCTTGTAGGACGATGGGGGAGTGGCGTTGCTGTACCCGCCCATACTGTCGAACCAGCTTTGCATCCCCGTCCCCACGTTGGCGTTAGCGGGTGCTGCGATGAGACAGGTGACGGCAAAAACCGATAAGAATAATTTGCAGTAGCGCATGCTGTTTCCTTCCTAGAGATCGCCCGGTGTGGTCTGTGTCAGCACATAAATCCGTTCCACAAAATCCTCTAACGACAGCACACCGGAGCCGAGTATCACCATCTTGTGCGTTTTAACATTGCCGAGAACAAAGAGCGGCACGGCCTCGACCCCCAGCTGGGCAGACAGCCCATTGTCTTTGACTGCGGGCGGCAATCCATCAATGGTTGCTCCGTCCAGGCTGATCGGCAGAATCGTCATGTCGTATTGCCGGGTAATCCATTGCAGCGTTGGCACCATGTGCTTGCAATAAGGGCAGTCGCCACGAAAGAAGAAAAACAGCCCCCACTCCCGGGCAAGATCGGTCATGGTTTGGGTTTCCTTGACCTTGCGCTCCCGTGCCGCCACTTTGATGGCGGAATTGTTCATCGGATTTTTAAGCTCGTAGTTCAGCTCGGCGTTTTGCCACAGCACTCGTCGCCAGACATCGGCGAAGAAGCTGGCGCGGTCAATTTCGACCTTCTGCGCCGCCATGTACGCTTTGATATTGTCCGGTGTTGGATGCACCACCGCGAGCGCGCGCTTGGCATCGAGGTCTTTGCGTATCTTCTCAAGTTCCTCGACAGCTATCTCTTCTTTTGATTTCTCTGATGGTGTCGGCTTGTTGGCTTCTTTTGACTGTGGGAGTGGCCTGGCTTCTTCCTCGCAATACCAGTTGAATTTCTCCAGGCCCTGGCACGCCCATGCTGACGAGTATTCCATGCCTGGCAGGTAATCTCGCCCTTCCAATGCCCAGGATGTTGTCGGCAGCAGTGCTGTCATCAGGACAAGCAAAAGACGGATTACAGCGCGCATGGCTTACTGGCCACTCAATGCAAGTTCCCGAACACGCTGGGTGTAATCAAAGGTGGTGCTGGGTGAATCCTTGATAATCGCGGCTGAGTTGATGATGGTGCATTTGCACTCTCGCGCCACTTGCGTCAGCGCGACATCAAGCCTTTTACCGAAGCGCGAGGCGGACTCGATGATCTCGGCTTGCGCTTTCTGATCCATGCCGGGCTTCATCTGCGCTGCCAGGCTTTTTTGTTGGGAGGTGACAATACCGATAATGTCCACCTTCGCCATCATCGGCGCAGGGTGAAAGTGCTGCCATCCGGCCATGACTACAATTGCGGCTGTTGCCGCGATAGTCCCGGTGACGAAATGTGCGAAGGTGGGCATTTTTATCTCCGATTAAGTTGGTTCAGCTTTTGCGTCTGTCCTGCACACGTTTGACGCGCCTGTCATTTTTTATCTTTTCCTCCAGCAGCACTTCGATGGCATGCGTGGTTGACATCCCCATTTGCTCGCGCATCGCTTTTATTCGCTCGAAATCCTCGGCGCGCGTGGAAAACAACATCATCGAGAATGGGTCAAGCAGCAAGCGCCCAATTCCAGAGCCCATGGGGCTATGCACAAAGATTTCCGAGTAGTGGCCGTGCTCCGTGGAAACGCTCGATAGCTGCCGCTTCATCCACTCATCTATGTGAAGCTTTCCTTCTTTACCCAGGCGGTCTATGTTTTCCGGCTTCTGTCGCAGCAAAAACAACCAGTCCGCATTGTTGATTGACGCTTTGCTGGCCTCGGTCTTGTAGTAATCATCAACGCTTTGGGTGATCGTGCCGAACGCGCCGCCATACTTTCTCGCGCGACGATACCCCGCTTCGATGAAGTGCCCGCTGCTGCCACTGCCCATCAGATCCCACGCTTCATCAATAATGACGATCTTGCGACGCGAGCGATCCAGATACATTTCCTGGGTGATGCGATACATGATGATCTGCATCACCACCGCCTGAAGGTCTCTTTTGCTCTTGAGCTCCTCAAGCTCAAGCACGATGAAGTCCTTGGTGAATTCAATCGTTGCCGGCCCCTCAAAGTAGCTCGCATAGACGCCGTACTTTGTGTAGGGTTCGAGCGCCACCGCCATATGCATCAGCTCCGACTCTCTTTCGGCCGCATCATTGATCTTTCCGGTACGCAGCAGGTCGTAGACATCCGTGATGGTGGTGTCGCCCCCCTTTGCGTCCCATACTTGTTTGATGGCGGACGAGAGTGCCGTATAGCAGAAGTTGTTCAGCGGCTCGCGCGGACTCGCCATTTCCGCGAGTAGCGGAAGCAACATTTCCATGTCGTTATTGATGTCCCTGACCATCGAGAACGGGTTGAGACACAGCGTGTTTTGCCGCTCGTCCGCAAACTCGATGAATTCGCCATCCATCAGCTCGCACAGGTTTTTGTAGCTGCGCCCCACATCAATAATCCAGACTTTGGAACCGGCTGCGTGATAGCGATACGCCATTTCATTCACGAAAACGGACTTGCCAGACCCGGATAGCGCTGCCACTGCGAAGTTGTAGTTCCCGCCAGTATTATCGAAGAGATCGAAGGACATGATCTGCCCGCGCCGCCCGAACAGAGTGATCAACGGGGTCTTGGTACCTTTCCATTCGGCGATCAGCGGCGATGTCATCACCGCGTTGTCGAGCGTCTTGGTGTACACCCGGCCAAAGGTATTGAGGTCTTTTTGCATCGGCCTGCCCAGCGTCATCGGCAGCGATGAAGCGAATGCCTGATGCTGTAGGTAGAAGTCGCGCGTAATGTCATAACCACGGGCACGCCATACCGCCTTGACCGCGTGCTCGGCGCGCGAGGCCTCTTCGACAGTCGATAGCAGGCAGATTTGGTGGTACATGCGCAGCGTGCTCTTGCCTTCATCGAAGGTCTTGAGCACAAAATCCCAGTCGCGCTTGCGATCTTGAAGGTCCGGCTGAAATCTTGCCATGTACGAAGCCGCATTCTGTGTGGCGCGAGCCGATTTCATCAGCGCGTAAGTTCTTGCCGATTCGTGATCCTGCACAATCGCGCCCATCGTGATTAAAAATGGGCATGGCATGGACAAGGCTGTCTGATAAGGATCGCCGATCATGCTGCCCATGTGATTCAACCGGCTGTACTTCGGGTAGTTTCTGACCGAGAAAAACTGCATGACCGTTTCTTTTCCGCCACTCTTGCAAAACCGTATGCCTTGATCGCTGACGCACGATGCAATCTCGTGATTGGATAATTGTTCGCGAATGATTCGGTCCGGGTTGTATTTCACAACCAGCTTGTCCCTTGCATCAGTGTTGGGGGCATCTGCACCGGAATTAAACACCCGCTCGTGATCGAAGAAGTCGCCCACAAAATTCAGCAGGTGGTCCGGTGTCCAGTCAAACCCGTCAAGATAGGCCGACCTGAGCGTCGCATGAATACTCTCGCGCGTCCTGATTGCTTCCTCTACCTCGGTTGGTGCAAACGGCGAAAGCGGCAGGGAAACAGAGATGACACATCTAAAATCCCTGAGCAGGTAGGTGTTGTTTGCCAGCAGAGACTTGCCTGTGCCGCTCTGGTAATACCTGTTGCGACGCTCGGCAATACCAATGAGCTCTTCGTTTTTAATCAACGCCGTCTGGGCTTGCAGCGTTCGGCTGATGTCTGGGCTGGCGTAGAGCGATACCTGAATACCTGTTTCTGCCGGGCATGAAATGAACAGGCTGGCCAGTATCTTTTCCACCTCATCCGTAGCACCCGTCTGAGGTGCTATCTCAATGGCGAAACCGATAGAAAACTTTTCGGTTGCCCCAAACCCGCCCTGATCGAGGACAAACATGCGTTCGTCAGGTAGCCATCCGACGTAGGGCAGTATGCCGGTCAGTCGCGGCATGGCAACGAAGCGCTCGATCAGGCTGCGCGGCAAAGCATCTGGCCGGCTGTATCGCTCGTGAAAGAATGCGCGCTTGAGTGTGGCGGCGAATGACATGTTAGTTTGCGGTTTGTGGTTGCTGGGGTTGAGGTATTTGGTATTGCGGCTGCGCTTGTGGCGATTCCGGTTGATGCACCTGCTTTGCTGCGGGCATCAATACGCGGTATTGCTCGGCGATTTTTTTCCTGCTATGAGCGACTTGCCAGTGACCGGGGTCTGCAACGGCGTACAGGAATGACTGATCGTGAAGCACCTTTCTGTTGTCTTCCCACGGAGCAATCCATACGCGCAAGACTGTTGGCACACTCAATATGGGCGTGCCGGTTGCGGGCGCTTCACCCACAACCGTGCTTTTTCCTTGATCTTTTTTGCCATAAACGGTGGCTGGTCTGGTGGACGAATCCGGCAGATTGTCCGCCACCGCATTGGCATAAACCCCAGACAGGGAAGAACAGCTAATACCAGGTGGTGCTTTACAGGAGAACGATTTCTGGGCATCAAGACCAATCATGCTGCATCCGGGCAGCCAGATACAGACCAGAAATAGGGTTGCGATGGGGGAGCGCATCAGTTGCCCCCTTTCCCGACCAGCCATTTTTCAATCTGCTCAATCGGTGCTGCTCCAGGCAGCACACGACCGTCAGAGGCTACCAGTGTGGGCGTGCCGTTGAAATTGAGCTTTTGTCCAAGCTGGACATTACGATCTACCGGGCTGTCGCAGCTCTTGCCGGTCACCGGAAGTTTGTCGTGCAGCATATAGTCGCGCCATGCGACTGACTTGTCGGCGGAACACCAGATCAATTTTGCTTTTTTCGACGCATCAGGGTGTAGCCCGTCCAGCGGAAACAGGAAGGTGTAGATCGTCACGTTGTCCAGCTTGAGCAACACTTGCTCCAGCGTCTTGCAATAGGGGCAGTCCGGATCGGAAAAGACCACCAGGGTTCGACTTCCATCCCCTCGCGCAGTCTTGATGGCATCCTTGAGAGGCAACTCCGCGAAATTCACCACGTTCAATTCGTCGAGACGTTGTGCCGTCAGGTCCTGCTGTGTCTTCATGTCAAAGATGTGGCCAAAAATAAAAAACCGGCCATCGCTGTTCGTGTAGCCAATGTTTTTGCCCATAGCGACTTCAAAAAGGCCATCTATTTCCGTTTTGCGCACACCGGTAATCTGCGTGGACGGGTACAGCCCGCGCAACATTTTTTCCAGGGCAATGTCTTCGCCGTCAGCGGCATACGCGGTCGTGGCAAAAATGGCAGCAGCGGCCAACCCAATAACGAAACTCTTGAATTTCATGTGCTCTCCTTATATCAATTGATTATTCAGACGGATCGAGGGATTTATTAAGTGCCTTTCTGCCGCGTATCCAGATATCGCTGTATGTCCCCTCTTGCTCAGCATTAAGGCCATCCCCAAACGCAAAGCCCTTTGTGAAAACAACCTCAACCGTTCGCCCGGCATCAATTTCAATCACAGGGAACAATTTTTCGGCGAGATCGATGTAATACTGGCTGAGCCTGTCGAGTGTTTTACCCACTCCGGAGCTGATCCCATTCTTGAATTGCTGCCCTTGGTTGACCGTTGAGGTTGATCCGAGTGGGCTGATGGATTGTGTGGTCGAGCTATTCTGGAACGCTTGCCCAATCCCTGAACCAATGCCGGAGAGCAATGCGTTGGCCAGTATCTGGCCTTGCTTGCTGATGAGCCTGCCGCGCATCCCGGCTTTCCCGTCTTCACCAACCACGTAACCCTTGACTGCCATATCCACTGCCTTGCCATCGCGGCGCACACACGACAAATTCTCAAGCCGGGCAAATGCGCGCTCGGAACTAATGTCGCCATAACTGGATGCCAGGATGAAACATTCCTTAATTTCGAATCGGTAGCGGTTGGGCAAAAATGCATTGTCTTGAGTGCGCATCAAAATTGGGTGGGGATTGGTTTGCGCCTGCCCGCCCGTCGGCGCGTCGAGACCACCCAGAATGGCGACGCGCACGAACGATCCGGCTGGCACATAGCCCGTCTTTGTGTCCGGTGCTGATTCCTTCTTACTTTCCGGTGTATTGGCACTCACCTCAAATGAAGCAATCCCTCTGTCCTGCTGTGGCAATGGAGCGGGTAGATCGGTGTTATCGGTTGGGGGAGCCAATCCAGACAACGGCTGCAATGGCGCTGCTGGAGGCATTGGCGGGAGCGGCGGCAGAATTGATTGTTGCTGTATAGCTGTTGGTGATGCGACTGATGCCTTCGCCCCCATTTCTGTCATCTGCTGTTTCAAGTCCTTGATGACATCATCCATCTGCTTCATTTGCGCGGCGGATTGCGTCATCCAGACATCTTTGGGATCAACCGATGATCCGGGTGCCGAGATGTTGGTGGGTTGTTGTTGGGCAGTTGGCGTGGGCAGGACTGCCGGCTGGCTATCCCAAAGAGCAACGCTACCCGCCACCAGGCCCAGGAATACCGTTCCGGCTCCGCCGAGCATGATGTATTGGCGGGTCCTGGGTGTCATGCTTGCGAGCTTCTCTGATAGTCTGGACATTACTCACCCTCGCTGAGGACGAATACTGCTGTTGAATCTCCGGCTTCCAGCACCAATTGCTCAATCGATACGGCCTGTACGCCATCGCGGTAGAACTCGCGCTCATCCATGACGACTTGCTTGTCCGAGGTGTTTGTCAGCTTGTACGCTTCCCCGCGCAATCCTCTTAGATCAAGCGTCCTGACCAACTCGAATTTAACGCCTTTCCACAATGGAACAAGTTCGCTCTTCGGGTCGCCTTCTCCGTCATGGAGCGCCATGATGGCGCTCAGTATTTCTTCGTTTCGCGGCTCATTTTTAACGCCGCTGGATTGGTGGGCATGTCCTTTACTGCCTCGAATGATGATCGTCTCTGCCGGGATGTCTTCTACCTTCAACAGCAGCTTGTAGTGCTGGCCCGTGTCATCGGTAATGAAGATGCTCATCAGCGGTTTGTCGGTGGTTGGTTTTAGCCATGCCACTCCGGTATCTTGCTCTGGCGTTACCGTAAACAGACCTTCTGTCCCATGGATGCGCTTGATCTTGCGACCATCCACCTTGAACAGGTTGGGTTCATTGCGAGATACCGTAGCGGTTGTAGATTCGGTGGGCGATGCCTGAAACAGAATCTGTGCCGCCCCAGCCTGAAAGCTACTTGCCAGCAGCGCCAGCGCCAAACATATCTTGTTCATTTGTTTCCTTGAATTCACTGACATACAGTCTCCCGTTTAAATACTTGAATCCGACAACAAATACCGTGCGCCTGGCGCTTGCGCGCTTGTCTCCCACGAAGGTGTCCAGTTCGCCAACAATGGCCACCTTCATCAGTTTTTCATCCGTATTCAGTGTTTGCGCCGTGAAGAGCGTTGACGTGTTGTTTTTGCTCAAAAAGTCGAGCCGCAATGTCATCTCTGCGGCGATCCGTCCGGTGTCGGATGGCGTTGCGTAATGCAGAAACTGTTGTTTCTGGTACTCCCCTGTGGAGGGGGTTATGTTTAATGCCAATCCCGCGTACCAGTAGGCCATTTGCTCAAGATAGTTTTTGGATACTTCGTTGCCTGATACCCAGAAACTTTTTTCGATTACCGGGGGAACGATTACCGTCTTCTCCATACCCAGCGTTTTTTGCAGAACCATTCCCTCGACAAGGATGATGAGCAACAGAACGCCTACTGCCAGCCTGAGAAAAGTGATCTCGCTGGATTTATTGCTGCTCGTGGAAATGTATTTGTCTGAAATCACGGATTAACCCAAAAAATAGCGTTCGTGTGACAGGGGGGTAATGGCAGTTTTGACAAACATGCCGCTTGGTACCCACCAATAAATTGAGTGGACAGCGAACTTTGCGTGTTTGCCTGCTTTGAGTTTGCCATACTGCCATGCTGCCGCGCTTCCGCACACAATCCCGCCGATCATCATTCCCAATGCCAAGCCAATGCCGATAATCATTACGGCTATGATGAATTGGTCTATATCCCACAACAGGAATTGCTCTTGTTTGTCCAATGTTCGAGGAATGTAGCCAGTCTCATTCATCGTATTTTCCTCAGATCGTCGCGGTTAAAATGCCGGTGATAATTGTTGGCGTGTATTGCAGGAAAATCGCAAAGCCGATACCAGCAAGAATGGGGATTGGATTTGATCTGGCGACAGACATCAGCGCGCCGATGGCAACAGATGCCATTGCGATGGCACGACCAAGGTAGCCGGTAACAACCCCGTTGATCCAGGTGTACAGAGCCAGAAACTCCGTGCCAGTCGTGCCCGCAAATGCGCTGGACGAAATCACCAGCATTGCGGCGATCAGGATGATCTTTTTCTTGCTTATTGCTTTCAATTTGCACTCCTTTTTTGGTAATCAATAAATGTTTTGATGATCCAGCCGATACCAATGCCGGTAGAAATTCCGGCGATATTGGCGGCAAACCCGTTTGCATCAGTCAAAACCGATCCCGGCATAAGCACGCCCAGCGCGATGAAGCCGCCTGCAACGACGAGATCGGCGATGAAGTTTTTTGATTTGTTCAAGTCACTTCTCCATAACAATTGGCTGCACTTTTGCTTCAACTCGGCGCATTTTTTGCAACGCCGTTTCTGCTTTGTTATATGGCAATGGGTGGCAGCACGCCCCCTTTGCCTCAACAGAAATCTTTCCGTTCATACCGCGCTCTCTGAGCCAGCGCGCCACAAAATGCACGCGGCTGAATGCCAGCTTGTCGTTGTATTTTTGAGTGCCGATATCGTCCGTTTCGCCGATCAACTCGATGGCGACTGCGGTTTGTCTGGCTGCGTTGGTGAGCAAGGCGAGTGTTTTGAACCCATTGTTGGTCGGCACGCTCTTGCCGAACTCGAATTGCACAATAAAATTGTCGGCGCGTTCGTTGGCAGATGCTGCGGTGCTGACGGGCTGAGTTATTGGCGGTTCGGGTTGCTGGATGCTGACCGGTGGAGCTTGCCTGACTGCGTAGTCAGCATCATCCAGAACCTTCTCTGTGCGCTTCGGACAATTTTCCCGGCAGATGCGGAATTTTCCGTCAAGATAACCAATGCTAGGATCGACATTGACGATCTTGTCCAGACGCCCCCTGGATAAGCTATTGCACCCCACCAGCAGGATTGAGGATGCCATCGCCAGGATCAAAACCGCTGTGCGTCGTTTAATCAATGGCCACCTCTTCATTGCGCAGGTTTGCTGCAACTTTTCTGGCGTATGCAGTCGCTTTATCCGGCGATTTTGCGTTGTACGCGCCAACGGCGTTCCACCCATAACCCAACCGTTGAAAATTGTTTGCCAATATCCAGGCACCAACATGGGTGTTGACGCACGGGTTTGTTAAGCGATCTTTGGTAATCCCGTATTTGGCAAGAGTCGGCAGCCAGGCAGAGTTGATCTGCATATGTCCAATATCCCAACTTCCATTTGCGTTCCGGTGGAATGCGGCTTGGTTTCCACCAGACTCTACGCGGGAGATTGACCTCAGAACCTGAGCTGGAACGCGGTAATGTTTTGCCGCTTGTTCAAAGCAGGCGTTATCTGCCTGTCCATATGAGATCTGGGCAAACATCACACCGGCAACAATGGTTGGCATTATTTTTCTCATTGCTTGCCAGGCCCAATGATTTTTATGTCTCGCTCACCGCAATACGGGCATTTACTTGTTTCCCTGAACCCGGTATCGAAAATGTATGTCGCCTTGCATGGCTATTTTGAATTTCGAGTGGGTTAAGCGGCATGCGCGTTGAACTTCTTAAAATCGAGCTTGCCAGCAATGAGGAATATCACCGTTCTCATGGTATTGAAATTGGTGTAGCCGTGGGCTTTCCGTTTGGCTGCCTGGAACAATCCATTGAGTGCTTCGATGAAGCCATTGGTTTGTCTGGTTTGAGTCCACGCCACGATGCCGTCGAAGTGGTTGCGGATCATTTTGGCGACCTCTTTCATGGGTTCGACTTTGGAACGCATGACATTGGTACACCACTGCTTCAGCATGGCAGAAACGACATTGATCTGTTTGCGTTCGAGAATGTCCCGCAGTTGCTCTTTATAAAGCCACGCACGGGCGGTGCGCTTGGTTGTTATCTTGGCGATCAACACGTCCAAGTCAGCGCTCTGTGTGGCAGACAATTTTTCTCTGCCTTTGAGCAATGGCCAGCGCAACCCTTTGATCGCCGGATCGGTCTTCTGTTCGGTCCTGCGCATCTCTTCGACGGCGGTAGAGGCATGTGCGATGACATGGAATTTATCGAACGTAATGCGGGCGTTTGGCAGGTAGTCGCCGACACCTTTGATAAAGGCTGGCGACATGTCGATGCTGACAGAAGTGATGTTGTCCACATCACCGCCATGCGCGGTCAGGTGTTTGGCAAAGGATTCGATAGTCTTGGAGTCTTTCCCGTCAGTGACGAAGATGACCTTGCGTTGGTCGGAGTCGGCGACCAGGGTCAGGTACTTTTGCCCCCGCTCTTTGGAGGTCTCGTCGATGGCGACGGAGCTGATCCCGGACAAGTCCATGGCATCGACGGCCAGATCAACATACTTGGCGCATATGGAGTACACGCGATGCCAGGATTCGCCCGTTATCCGCGATACGGCCGCGAACGGCATTTGCTGGGCCAGCATGAGAACAAACGCCTCGAACAACAGGGTAAAGCCGGACAATTTTCCGGCCCAGTCAGGTTCGACCAGAGCGACCTTGCCATCAGGCAATTTGACTCGCGGAACACGGACTTCGAGATAGCATTCGTGCTGGAAGAAGTTCAGGTGCCGGTAACGCTTGGTCTGCGTATCGTGGGCGGGATGGACACCATCGGCACCGGGGTGAGCAAACCGGCTGCCAGCGGCAAAATCGATTTGGATAGCCAGACTCTTCAGGCCGGCATCGAAGTCAATACCCTTAATGTACCAAGGATTCACAATGCCCAAAGCAGCTTCAAAAATTTGGTTCGACATGGGATTTCTCACTGAAAAATGGAAAACATAATCATGCCAAAAATGTCGCCCTAGATGAAGCATTACCCACTCGAAATTTGAAATAGGC
>Ga0315281_10002134_pt1 | contig 29348 bp, 25 predicted proteins | sample YL17G07_0_MG_FD_204540 | JGI IMG/M metagenome (GOLD analysis project Ga0315281, IMG submission 204540) | Sediment microbial communities from Yellowstone Lake, YNP, Wyoming, USA - YL17G07_0 | ecosystem: Environmental > Aquatic > Freshwater > Lake > Sediment | place: USA: Wyoming | collected...
CGCCGGAGCAGAAAGCTAAACTAATCGGGGGGGACCGCTTCAAGCTCTATTCCTGGCCGATGTTCCGGATGGTGGAAGAGAATATCAACAGGGTGCGGGAACGGCCGCTTTCAACGCCGTGGGTCACAGGCCTGGCTCATGCTCCGCTGGTGTATCGCGCCATGATAACAGGAAAGCCGTATCCTGTTAAGGCCATGATTACTCTGGCTAAGAACCAGCTGCTCACCATGCCGAATGCCAGGCTGATATATGATGCACTTATGAAGCTCGACCTTCATGTTGAGATGGACACATTCATGACGCCGACATGCCGCATCGCCGACTACGTTTTTCCTGCTGCATGTTGCTTTGAGAAAGAGAGCCTGCAGGGCGGTAACTACACCCTTTATCTGCAGGGCAGCGAGCCGGCAGTTGCGCCGCTATACGAGCGCAAATCCGAGTTCTACTTCTGGCGCGAACTGGGTCTGCGGCTGGGGCAGGCGGAATTTTGGCCATGGCGGACGCTGGAGGAGTTCTTTGATTATCGCTTGGAGCCCATGGGCATCACATTCAAGCAGTTCATGGCTGCCAAGGGCTACGATAACCCGGTGCCTCGCGATCGCAAATATGAGACTAAAGGCTTCGGCACGCCCACCCGCAAGTTCGAATTATACAGCACCATCCTTGAAAAGATGGGATATGATCCGCTTCCCCGCTGGCGCGAGCCGAGAGTAAGTAAAATGAATGGTGCAGAGCTGGATGCCAACTATCCGATGACGCTGCTGGCAGGCGCACGCAACCGCCGTTTCTATCATTCGCAGGATCGCCAGATCGATTCCATTCGCAAAAGGGATCCTGAACCCATCGCTCAGCTCAATCCGCAGACCGCCGGACCGCCGGGTATCGCCGACGGCGATTGGATATGGATCGAGACACCTCTAGGCAGGGCGACATTCAAGTGCAGGTATTTCGACGGTATTGCGCCCGATGTTGTTCAGGCGGAGCATGGCTGGTGGTATCCAGAGGATGCTTCGATCGATAGCGTGTGGCGGTCGAACATCAACGCCATACTGGACGATGATCCAGACTTGTGCGATGCCGTATCGGGGAATTTCATTTTCCGCGGGCAACGGTGCAAGGTGTATAAGGCGTAGTCTATCAAGCCTTTGCTTTTTTCGCTGCCTTATTGGCCTTCAGATATGGCGATTGTTTAAGTACATACCATCGTGCTATGGGTCGAACTAAGGGAACGACAAATCGTATCGGTCCCATCATTTTGGGCATCTCCCGCGCGAAGGTCTCGAAGGAATGCTGCTGATAATTTAGTAGCCTCTGGCTCTCGGACGTATCGATCCAGTCGGTATAGGACGCATCCGCCCCGAAGGCTTCCTCGGGCAGCCTGCCCACGCCCATCGATTCCATCAGACGGCCTACGAAATCGCCGTAATGAATCTGGCTATCCTTCCCGCCGCCTATTAATAGTATCTTGCCCCATACATCTTTTGAGCTGACTGCGTTGGCCATTGCCAGGCCGGCATCCCTGGGATCAAGGAATTCTATGCGTGTTTTGAATGGGAAGGCGAACGCCTTGGGGGTCACGCCGCTTAGCGATATAGGCGGCACCACGGCGAAACGCATGACGCACCAGTCTATGCCGGATTCGGCACACAGCTTCTCACATTCGATCTTGTGCTGTGTGTAGTTATCGGTCGCTTCAATTTTATCCGTTACTTTTCTCGGAGGTTCGAGATGCTGGGTGTTGCCAAATACGGTGAATGAAGATGAAAATATTATTTTAGGCGCGGGCTTGAGTATTTTCATGGCTTCGATGAGTTTCTGTGTCCCGCCCACATTTATATCTCGTGCTAATTCAGGCTTTGTGTCAGTTAACGGCGGAAGAAGGAATGCGAGGTGGATGACAACATCGATCCCTTTCACCGAGGCAGATAAGTCATCAGCCTTTCTTATATCTCCCCACACAATTTCTACACTGCTGCGCAGCTTACGAGCCTTTTTTTCATTAGGTTTAGTCTTAATATCGAAACATCTTACCTGATGGCCTTGTTCCAGTAATCTTTTGGTAGCGTTGCTGCCGAGATTGCCGAATGCTCCGGTGATAAGTACTTTCATCGACGACTTCCTTTCATCGCTGTCTCTGTGTTGCTACTGGATGATTTCCGCGAAGTAATCTCTGATGGAGTCTAATCAACCCCCTGTATCCCCCACTCTTGGTCCTTCCATGGGAGAAATTCCATGGAAGGATTCCGCGGAAGGCCCGGCAGGAAGTTTCCCGCACCTTTTTCTCAGGGGTTATTTAAGTCAGGCCGATCACTTTCTGTTCTTAGTTTTGTAGTAAGGCGATTTGCTCAGTACGAACTTTCTGATAAGGGGTTTGAGCAGTTTGACCATCTGATATCTGTAGCCTAAGGCTGATGGCATTTCTTTAACATACTGCTCGAACGAATACCGCTGGTATTTTAACAGCCGCTGGCTTTCCTCTGTATCCATCCAATCTGTGTAAAATGGAGCAGTACCGAAGGACTTATCGGGAAACATTCCGATGCCGGCACCATCGAGTAATCCAGTGAGATATGTTTTATAGTAGTGCTGTCCTGAAGATCCTCCCCCAATATGGAGTATTTTGCCGAAGACTTCGTCGCAGCTTATAGCGTTGGCTACAGCCAGGCCCACATCCCTCGGGTGGACGAACTCTATGCGGTTATTAAGCGGCACCTGGAACATCATCGGATCAACCTGCCCGATCAGCGGTACGGCGCCGAATCTGAGTATAGCCCACTTAAGGCCGGATTCCTGCACCATCTTTTCGCACTCTACCTTATGGTGTGTGTAATTATCAGTGGGGTGGACCGGCTCGCTGCAACGGCGCGGCGGCTCTTTATCGGCCGTTGGCCCATAAACGCTGATAGATGAGGAGAATATTAGTTTCGGCGGCGAGGCAAGTTTTTTTACGGTATCTAATAGATTCCGAGTACCACCTACATTTATCTCCTTGGCCCGATCGGGTTTTTTTTCGCTTGCAGGCGGGATGATGAACGCAAGGTGAACAACGACGTCGTGGTCTTTTGTGGCGGCTGTAACATCGTCCGGACGGCGCAAGTCACCCCAGACAATATCGACCTTGTCTTGAAAGCGCTTGGCTGTTTTGGCATTTGCTTTCGTTTTGATATCAAAGCATGTTACACGGTGATCCTGCTCAACCAAGGATTCCAGTGTATTTACACCGACATTCCCAAACGCTCCGGTCAGCAGTACTTTCATAATCTCACCCCTGTTGTTTCTTCTCCTGTGCCGCTTTGTAGAAAGGCGATTGATCCAGCATTTCCTTTCTTATCTTCTCTCGCTGCGCTATAAGTTCATCCTTCCTTGGACCCAGAGAGGCTACTCTATCCTTGACCCAGTCGTCTAAAGTATGGTGCTGGTAGTTGAGCAGGGCCTGGCTCTCGCTGGTGTCGATCCAGTCGGGGGTGGCGGGAAGATTGCCGAAGGCCTCCTCGGGGAACTTGCCGATGCCCGTTGCTTCCATCGAGCGGTGTATATAATCGCGGTATCGGATTTGATTTCTGGAGCCGCCGCCGATAAGAAGTATCTTGCCCCATATTTTGTCCGAGCTTGCGGCGTTGGCTATGGCCAGTCCGGCGTCCTTGGTGTGGGTGAACTCCATGCGCGAGTCCAGCGAAATGTAGAAAAGCATTGGATTGGGTTTAAATTCGATCGATGTGACTGCGGCGAAGCGCATGATGCACCACGTTAGACCGGATTCTTGTACCATCTTCTCTCCCTCCGCCTTGTGTTTGGTGTAGTTGCTTGATGGATTTATCGGATCGGTTACCTTAAGCGGCGGCTTTTTGTCCTGCGTATAGCCGAATATGGTCGTGGAGGATGCAAAAATAATTTTAGGCGCCGGCGAAAGCTTTTTTATCTCGTCGATGACGTTCTTTGTGCCGCCGACATTTATTTCTTTGGCCCAATCCGGCTTTATTTCGCTGTCGATGGGGATTATCGCCGCCAAATGAACTATGACGTCCTGCCCTTTCACTGCGGCGGCTACGTCCTGGGAGTTGCGTATATCCCCCCAGCAAATATCAATCTTCCCTTTGAAGTTTTTAGCTGCCTTTTCGTTCGCTTCCGTTTTGATATCGAAGCACCTTACTTTGTGCCCCCGTTCCAGCAGGCTTTTCACAGCGTTACTGCCGATGTTGCCGAATGCGCCGGTGACTAATACTTTCATGTATAATCTCCTATCTACCGTATCTGATTTTCGCGTAAAGAAGGGTACAGGTAAGTATAGCTGCTATAGCATTCCATATGATAATTGGTTTATCTTTAGAAAGTATACCGTAGGCTAGCCAGAGGAGTATTCCGGTAAAGAGCATTGCGTTAAATATCAGACTGATATCATGGGCGCTCTTAGTTTTGAATACCCGGATGATTTGTGGGATGAAGCTGAAAGTCGTTAATGCTCCCGCGATATAACCTAACCAGATCAAAGCTGCTCCTATATTTCTTTCTGAAGTGGCCTCATTATAACACTAAGAACTGGTTATTTCCTGTCTGCTATTTCACTTGAAGCTACGAAGGAACGCATATGCCTTAATCTATAAAAAGCAAGCCCGCCATATGATTTTATCATTACAGCGGGTTTGCAGGTGAAAGCGGCCTAGGCTTCTACGTGGCTCTCCACCTACCCCTAACGATTTTCTCACAAGGGCGGGCCTGTAAAACTATATTTTGTTTTATTTCATATATGTCTTGGTGAACTTCTCCATCTCTTTGGTCGGTTTCCACCATTTCTTGGCGCCAAGATCCTCGGCGACTCTATTGGCTGCCAGGTATCCGGAGCCTCCTAGCACCAGACCGCCTGGATAGGTGGAGACGCCGCCAACATACAACCCTTTGATAGGCGTACGATGGTTGGAACAGTCCAGGTTAGGCCGCATCGAAGCCAACTGAGTTGGGCGATAGTCTCCATGCTTTATCGCGCCGCGTTTCATGTTCGGGAAGCGTATCTCGATGTCCACCGGCGTCTCGGCAAGTTCGTTTATAATCTTGTCCTTTGTGAAGTTAGGGGCAACCTTCTGCCACTTCTTCAACACGGCTTCCTTTACTTCAGGTCCTCGTTTCTCCCAGTTGTCGCTCTTGCCATCAAGAGCGTAAGGCGCATGCATCTGGAAGAACGAAACCTCGCCACCCCATGGGGCGTGAACCAGATGCGGATCCCAGAAGCTCTCGCATGTGGCATGACCGCCGATAATCTTTGTGTCTAACTTGCCGCCGATAACGGTCTTCCAGTGTTGCAGGAGTTGAGCCATGCTCTCGAAGCCAAAGATTGTCATGAATGACTCGCTGGCCCACGGCTCCTCGGCTTTGTATATCGGTTGCTCTTGGGTTGCCAGGTGCAGGGTATAGAAGCTCCACTTATCGTATACCCACCCTTCTACAGCTTCCTTTAATGTACCTGGCAGGTTCTTAGCCCCAACCATTTTCAGGAATGTTGTCTGCGGATCAAGGGTAGAGACGACAGCCTTAGCCTTGAACGTGCGGCCTTCGAGGGTTTCCACGCCGACGGCCTTGCCGTTCTCTATGATTATCTTGGATACTTCCATCATATCCACTATAGTGCCGCCTGCCTTGACAATCTCACGTCCCATCGCGCCAGCGAACTTGTGCGAACCACCGTAGCAGTAGCATTTATTCATGCCGCGGCATAATAGCAGCGGAACGAACAGCCCTGTGCCGGTCTCATTCGGATCGATGCCCCACATGCAGGATATATAAAGCAGGAAGGCGCGGATCCTGTCGTTCTCGAAGTTGTTAGTGATTATCTCCAGCGGGCTCATCTCGGCTATCTCTGCCAGTTCCTTGCCGATATCGGTCTTCTCTAAGAGCATCATCAAGTCCATGGTGGACATGGCGGGTATGTATGTCATAGGTGCGATTAACTCATCGACCATGCGCCGCCAGCTTCGCATCAACTTGCCGAAGGCCACGGCGTCCTTTTGTGAATATCGTATGAACGAATCGCGTGTATCCTCTATCATGCGTGTGAGCAGCAGCGAGCCGCCGTCCTCAAATACCATGGCCGCCTGAATATTCGGTTTCACCCAGGACATGCCGTGTACGTCCAAATCGAAGTCCTTGATCACGGGCATATAATCGACCATCATGTGGTAGATTACATGGTCGTTGGAGTAGTAGCATGGCCAGAGGATCTCGTCTGTGGACAGCCCACCGCCGATCTCGTAGCGGCGCTCGATCACGACCACCTTTAATCCTGCCTTGGCAAGATAGGCGGCTGTCATCAGCCCGTTGGGGCCACCGCCGATGACGATGACATCCCAAGAACTCTCGCGAGGGAATTCAGCAAACGCACCGCCGAGTAACAACGGTTGTTCAAATTTCTTTAATTCCATTGATGCCTCCTTCTATTCTCCGCCTATCTTTCCTACTTCGGGACCCTTCCCTGTCTCGGCACTGCTGATATCTTGCCTTTCTCAGGGATGTACCAGGGCGAAGGATACCACCAGTCACCGGGCTCGGCGATCCCGTCCTCGATGAGGATATGCATCAGGTTATAACCGCAAGCCATCAGACACAGGCCTCCAGGGTGTGCAGCTGACTGGTGTACCATATACAGCGCATCGATGCCAGGGACGCGGAAACGCGCCATCTCAGGCAGAGGGCGCTCGTTCCACCACTGGTCGCGGCAGTGTCTTATGCCATACCAGGAGCCGCCGAGCATTCCGGTGTTACGATATTCCTGCTCCCACGGGGTTAATGTCAGGTGTTCAACGAGGTCATCTTCCAAGTTCTCTATCACGCAGCTGAAAGCGTCGCGGAAATACTTTTTCAGTTTTTCATCGGCTTTGTTAAAGCCATTTTCGTCGTTCATGCCCTCCGGCCCATCGGTGTGATACTCAGGTGGCGGCACATAAAATTCCACGGAGCTCTCTACATAGAGGCCGGGCCTGGTGCACTGTGAGTGGTACACAGTGTCAAAAATTCTACCGCTGCCGGCCCATAGCCATATTATCTCATCATATGGAACAGTCGGGTTGCCCTGTTTGCCCAGGCAGTCCGCAACGTGGTTATAGTACAGTTCACGGGAGTCCATAGGATAAGAGACACCTGTCTGTTCGGCATCTTTATATTTTGCTCGATAGCGCAGAGGCTTTTTAGTGATGAAATAGTTGCAGTAGATCGGGCCGCCTTTGAGGCTCAAGTCATTCACTCGCTGCGACAACGCAGGATCGATATTATCCGGCCCGATGAGCTCGTTAAAAGTATGTTTTATCTCGGTAGCGCTGATCACTGCTTTGTTCGCCCAGATGGTCTTGTTTCTCCAGGTGGCGTCCTCTCTCAGGTGTACGCCAACAGCGCGACCGTCTTTAATAATGATTTGATCTACCGGGCAGCAGGCGCGGAATATCGCTCCGTGTGCAACGGCGCAGCGGAACAATGCGTGATAGTATCCATGCATTCCGCCCATAGGGACAGCGCCTGTAGTGTAAAGAACGGAGGCTACAACGCTCTCAAAGGCGGGGATGGCCATACCTTCCATGTGGCCGGCAGCCCCTGACATCCAGGCTATATATGCCTGGAATACCTTGAAGGGCTCGGTCTCCATATACTGGTCCATCAGGTCGAACTGGGTCCATTCCATCAAATCCGGGGTCCATACCTTAGGCAGGCGCTGCTTATACACCTGCATGAAGGGAACGGTTTCCGGTGTATTCTCCACGTATGATGGATGGGGTGGGCACCAGAAGGTGGCGCGAAGCAATTCCTGGCAGAAGCCATTAGCAGCGCCGGATAATGTCACCCAGCCCTCGAGGTCCTTAGGTGTGGCTTGGAAAACCCCGCTCTTACATAGAAGTCCCAGGTACTTTCCAGACGCGAAGCCTTCACCGCTGAGCTTCTGGGCTGACCAGTCCATGCGGGCTCCATATTTCCACAACTCCAACTGCTCCCATCCTGGGGCTGCACCTCCATATAGTGCGACGGGGTGTGGGCTGATGTGAACGCCGGCTCTAACGTCGGTGTTTTCCTGTGCGCCACCGCATTCTGGCCTTTCTTCGAGAACGCAGACGCTAAGGCCGCTTTTCGCAAGATAGGCAGCAATAGTGGTGCCGTTATGTCCGGCACCGACAATTACAACGTCATACCTCTCTTCCGTGGTCATAGTACCTCCTTCCTTGGGGATGGCACAAATTTTATATATCTGTAATCGATTGGTCAAGAAAAGTTAATCGTCGAGTATTTTCGGAAGTGGTTGGTAATTCCAGGCCTTGAAAGTATTATATAATTTAATAAAATTTAAAGAAAGATAATTTGAACTTTAAAATAGTACACATTTTGAACCTCCAACATTTATTGTTGTGGTTGTTAACGGCTGGTTACTCGGAGAACTAAACTATTTGTTGGATTTTATTATATTGAATTATAGATAATCATGAGTATCTATGACGCATTAGGCTTGTGGCTTCTGTTGAAAGCATGCAGTAGCTTTTTTGATATGAAGTTAGACATATTCCTTCTCAACTATATCGAGCCATGTTCGATATGGAAACTCAATCTCGGCTTTATGCGCCGGAATCGCATTGCCCAATCCGATATTCGGACGAAAGAAGTTGTAGTAGACTAACCAGCTGTTTATTATAAGATTAGCGCTTTCCATTTTCTTTATGCCTTTGAGCGTCTTGCTCCTGACTCTGAACGGCACGTAGAATCTGTCTATATAGTTTGCTTGAGGATGCACTGTGGATCCCGTTGCCTGCACATGCATCGTATCCGAACCGAAGGCCATCTCTATACCTCCAAGGTAGGTGCGCAGTTTGTCGGTGATGATTAATCCCGGCACCTCGCCGGTTCTCTCCGTAGCCGTTTCCAGAACCGCTTTAACATCCCCCGCTGTCCGGGTGAAGGTCAAGCGCGATGCTAGGAGGAATCTGCTCCAGCTGTCCATAACATCCCAGATCCAGGCGGCTTGTCCTTCGATCTTAATCGCCGTTTCATTCGTCACCCAGAACGGCCCGTGGCCCAGGATCTGGGTGCTTTTTTTGATCTGCCTTGTCGAGTATATCCTGTCCGCCGCCAAAGCCATCTTCGAATATTTCAGTATCCATTCATAGATGGTGGAGTTGGCGCTTGTGTTGCTGAATGTTTGAAAAAGGTGCCTGTGGATCGCGTTCAGCGACATGCCTTCGTAAAACATGCCGAGTGCTGAGGCTATTTGGACTGAGGGAGTTCTCATATTGGGTGGGGAGTCATTATCAGCAAACTTACGCTGGCAGTCCTTACAGAACCGGCGTTGGATGTTATGATAGCTCCCATATTTAATGGTCTGGTTTGAACCGCAGTATTTACATTTAATACCTGTGTTTTGATTGTTTTGGCTATTACTGCTTGCTCTGGGCATAAATTTGTTCTGCCTTTGCAAATATTTAGCGAATAGAAGGATAATCCAATTGTTCATAGATGTCAACCATTAGCGAACAGACTGGTTGGTATACGCACGATGCACAATAGGGAAAAACCATTGACATTAGCTATATGTCGGAGTACAATTCCGCCCAATGATTAATGAATTTCAAGAATAGTTCTTTTTAAAGAGGTAACCGATATCTTATCACTGCTTAAATCAAATGAAATCGAACTGAAGGACAATCATCATAGACTAAATAACATTGCAGTATTCTTGTACAGGTATTATAATATCCCTCTTGGGTAAATTAAGTTCAGGAGATTAAGAAGTGGCATTCGCCAAATTTTTAGTGCCTGTAGGTGGGGGAAAAGTGGATGATGAGACTGTCAGGCTTGCTTGTACTATAGCTGAGGCAACGAAGGGCAAGGTTTTTGTTATCTATGTAATAGAGGTAGCTCGTACTCTCCCTCTTGACGCAGAGTTAGAAGCAGATAACAAGAAAGCAGAGGAATTGCTAGCAAAAGCGGAGAAAACCGCAGAGACTATCGGATGCCAGGTGGAGACTGAGATACTTCAGGCCCGGGAAACTGGTCCTGCTATAGTGGATGAAGCTATAGAACGCGGTGTTGATGTGATAATAATGGGATTGAAATACGAAAAACATTTTGGCGATTTTGATATGGGGAACGTTGTGCCTTATATTCTACGTAATGCGCCATGTCGTGTGCTGGTATGGCGAGAACAAATAGGTGAGGGGTAGCTCGTGAAAGTAGTAATAATGGGTTGCGGCAGAGTTGGTGGCACGCTTGCAGGATTGCTTGATGAAGCAGGCCATCAGGTAACCGTCATCGATATTGATTCGTGGAGTTTTCGCTGGCTTCCTCGTTCCTTCGCTGGCAAGGCGTTGGTGGGAGATGGGACCGATGTTGAAACTCTGAGGACAGCCGGTATTGAAGAGGCGGATGTATTTGTTTCCACGACCCAAGGCGATAATCGCAATGTTATGGCCGCACAAGCGGCGAAGCATATTTTCAACGTACCTAAAGTTGTTTGTCGCATTTATGATCCATTACGCGAGGAATTATATAAATCGATGGGTTTGGAGACGATGAGCCCTACTAAGCTGGGTGCGAGTGTGCTTATGAATATAGTCCTCGGCAAAGGGGGTTAAATGTATATTATTGTAGTTGGTGGTGGAAAGGTCGGTTACTTTCTCTCCCTCGCTCTGTTAAGCGAAGGGCATGAAATATTGATAATAGAACGTGAAGCCGACAAATGTAAGGTTATTGCTGAGGAGCTCGGCAGTGTAGTGATGCGTGGTGATGGATGTGAGGTGCGTACTCTTGAGGATGCAGGGGCAAACAGGGCGGATCTTTTAGTAGCGGTTACACACAGGGATGAAGTTAATTTGGTGGCCTGTCAGGTAGCCAAACACAGGTTTGGGGTTAAACGGACAATAGCCCGCATCAGCAATCCTAAGAATGAGGCTTTGTTTAAAATGCTCGGCATTGACGTTACGGTGAGCAGCACAAATCTAATACTCGAACAGATAGAAGAGAAGTTGCCTACTCATCCGATGGTGCACCTGCTGACGCTGGAGGAAGGCAATCTGGAAATTGTCGAACTGAGCGTTCAACCTAATTCTACAGTTGTCGGTAAAAAGGTTAGTGAGGTCACTCTGCCAGCGAATAGTCTCATCTGTCTGATAATAAATTCTGCTAATGGTGCACAGGTACCTACAGGTAGTTCTATAATAAAGGCAGGAGACCATATCATAGCTGTGACGCAGCCTGAACACGAAGCAGAGATGAGAACTGTATTGACCGGATAGAATATGGCTAAGAAGATTGCATATTTGGGGCCGCCGGGGACATTCGCCGAGGAAGCGGCCCTTATCTATGATAAGACTGCACAACTGATTCCTTTCCCCAGTATACGTGCCGTGGCTAATGCTGTGGCGTTAACTATTGCTAAGGTGAATGAAGGGGTTGTTCCTATTGAAAACAGCATCGAGGGTTCTGTGACCGATACCCTCGATCTTTTGATTCATGAATCTGGCGTGATGATAAAGTGTGAATTGGTGCTGCCGATAAAACATAATCTTGTAGCAAAACCTGGTAGCAATATCAATGACGTGAAGGTACTGTATTCTATTCCACAGGCTTTGGGTCAGTGTCGTAACTTCGTTGATCTGCATTTCCCCAAGGTGCCGGTGGTAGCAGCTTTATCTACAGCTGCAGCAGTTGAGGAAATGATGGCCTCTGCTCAACCGGCGGCAGCAATTGGCACGGCTCGTGCTGCTGAGATATATGGCGCGATTATTTTAGCTAGAGGCATTCAGGATAAAGCCAGCAATGAGACCCGTTTCGTCATACTTGCGAAGGAAGATCACGCACCAACTGGACATGATAAGACATCTCTTTGTTTCGCCTTCTCCGACGACCGCCCGGGGGTGTTGGTTGAAGCCATGCAGGTATTCTCACAAAAGGGCATCAATTTAACTAAGGTAGAGTCTCGGCCCTCGAAGGAGATTCTTGGGAGATATATATTCCTCATTGACCTTGATGGACATCGCGAAGACGCCGTTGTCAAGAAGGCCCTGGAGGAAGTCCGTACCAAGACTTCCGTGCTGAAAATCTTCGGTTCCTATCCCCGATATAATAAATAAGAAGGAACGAATAGATTCCTCCACTGTTTTCCTTCGAGAAGTTTGGGCATTTAAGGAAACCGTCGGTTAAGTCCTATCAAACCCCTTTATCCCCTATTCTTGGGGGAATTTTTAAAATAGGGGATACCCCTAAAAACCCCTGCAGGAAGTATCCTGCACCTCTATATCATCTATTTTTATCAAAGGGAAAAGTACACTCGTCGGAGACCGCATTTCTTTTTCAAGGATTCCTTAATTATTCAATTGTGATGCTAGACCCGGCATTGTTGGAGAAAAAGGCATCCCCCAGTTGCTGTGCTAAAAGTACGGAGGCTTTCATTCCGGTGCAATGCGACACACCTACGCGCCGCACGCCCATTTCTTGGAGGGCAGCTGCAGTCATTAATGTCCGCTCTTCGTTAGCATGCAACAGATGAGTTCCTCCGATTACAGTGTTGATCTCCTCTACTCCGGTTATTTTTTGTGCGTGTTGCAGTGTGTTTATCATGCCGCGATGAGCGCAACCGAGTATTACGACTAAGCCCAAATCTGTTTTAATTATAAGAGCTAGATCGTCATTGAAAGAATCAGGAGTGGTTCCAGTGTCGGTCTTTATAATGAAATTCTGCTCTATCGCCTCATATTCTGTGGACATTGGTATCTCACCGGTTGTGACGATGTTGTCTGTAATCCAAACCGGCTCTTTGCTCAATTTGAATGAAGCGCCTACGGATTCTAGCTCTTTGCGGTTGTAAGGTATTCCGATATATCGTTCTGTTTGACCGATGCGGGTGTGTTTGTTACCGAATACGTCGGGGTGGGCAATGACTTCGATTTTTCTCCCCGCTTGAAGAAGGACTCCTTTCAAGCCTCCCGTATGGTCGAAGTGGCCATGGCTCAGTACTATTTTTTGAATTGATGATAGGTCGACCCCCAGCGGCCTAACGTTATGCGGCACCGTGGAGCTGGCTCCCGTATCAACCAGTATTTTGAATTCCTTCGTTTCCACAAGGATGCTGAGCCCCCATTCTGCTAGGACTCCAGGCATTCCGGCGGTATTTTCGCTGAGCGTCAGGATTCGTATTGACACAATGACCTCCTTGGAGAGTGTTGAAAAAGGCCAAGTCAACCCCCTGTATACCCCCCTCATGGGGGAATTCGTTATCCAAACCCCCTATTAGTCCCCCATACTTTGGGGGACTAAAGAAGATTTAGGGGACACCCCTAATACCCCGTCAAGAGAGAAATCTCCTGTACCTCTTTTCTAATTGTAAACGTTCGGGGAGAGCTATTGTCCAATCCCGTGAATCCCCCGGTCATTCCAATACTGGAAGGGCACCTCTTTTTCGACAGTTTGCCGTGGTGTAGTACTATTATCGATTATAGGATGATTGTATAAAGGGTTCAACTGCGTGTGAGACGATGCCTAAGTTTTGTCTTTTTGCACTGGCGTAGGCGCGTTCTTCAGGTACTTGATGAATTCGTGCGAGAGTGAGGCGAACTGCTTAGATCGGTAGTGCTCGATCAGTCCGGAATCGCACAGCATGGCCAGCTCCGGGTCGAGGGGTATCCTGCCGAGCAGCGGTGCTTCGGCCGACTGGGCCATCTCGTCGCCGCGGCTCTTGCCGAAGATCTCAATCTTCTTGCCCGTGTCCGGGGTTACCAGATAGCTCATGTTCTCTATGACGCCGAGTATAGGTATCTTCATCTTGCGGGCCATATTTACGGCCTTGCGGACCACCATGTTTGCCAGGTCCTGCGGCGTGGAAACAATAATCACTCCCGATAGCGGCAGCGATTGCAGCACTGTAAGTGGTATATCTGCTGTTCCGGGCGGCAGGTCGACGAGAAGATAGTCGAGCTTGCCCCACAGCACATCCTGCCAGAACTGCGTTATCACTTTGGCCAGCAGCGGGCCTCTCCATATCACGGCATCGTCTTCGTTGGGCAGGAGCAGGTTGAGAGACATGATTTGTATGCCGAAACTCGTATCGACGGTGAGGATGCCTCCGCTGGTACCCCCCGGGCGGGTTTTAATGCCGAACATCTTAGGGATGCTCGGCCCGGTGATATCCGCATCGAGTATGCCGACATCATAGCCTTCACGCCTGAGCGCTATTGCGATGAGGCCGGTGACCAGCGATTTGCCTACGCCGCCCTTGCCGCTCATTATTGCGATAACGTGGCCGAATTTGTTCAATTCACCGGGATGTGCGTTCACCAACTCGATCGATACTTCTTTAATGCCATCGAGGCCAGTGACGGCGGTGCGTATTGCGGCTTGAAGGCTTTCGCTCTCCTGCGGCGGGAGTGTGTTAAGTGACAGTTTGATATTAACTTTTCCCCGCGAGAATTCGATGCTTCTCACCATGTTGAGCTGGGTGATGCTTCGCTTTGGCTGTGAGAGGTTGATTGTGCTGAGCACCTGCTCGATATTTGCTATGTCCACTGCCAGGCTGTCCTGTTCCCTGAAGTTTTACGCTTGATGAGCCCTTTCTGTGCAAGCGTTCCAAGCTCCTGTTCAGCAATGTCCAAGGGAGTGCCTATCTTGGTCGATATCCTTTGTGCAAGATCCGAAAGCTCGTTTGCACCATTTCTGGTATGACCTACTTGCTCGATTATATCGAATTTAAGAAGCTTCCATGCGAAACCTACGCTGACCTGTTTGTGCATACGTTCCATGCACTCGGGGTCTCCCTTTTCCGCCCTTTGCTGTACATCATCAATAGCATATGACATAGCCCGATCATATTCGTTGCTAAACTCCATGACCTGAGCCGGGCTCATGTGCTCGGTACATGTTATCGGCTTGTTGGCATCGTATTTGGCCCAATCGCGCGAAAGGATGCGGAGCCCGTATTCCTTGGGTTTCTCATACAATTCCGTTCCCGGTAAAGGAGACAATATATGGAAGCCATATTTGGCTCCGTATTTATCATCCAACTCTTTGGCAAAGTCCATCGATTGGCGTGCGGTCTCGGGGCTCTCGCCGGGCAGTCCGAAGATGAAGGAATTAAATACTTTAATGCCGGCTTCCGCAGCTATCCTGGCGCCCTGCCTGAGGGTATCTGGAGTGGTCCCCTTTTTAATCGTCTTTAGTATTTCCGGGTTACCTGATTCAGCACCATAAAGCAGCCATTCACAGCCAGCCTCACGCATTAAACTCAGTAGGCCGAGATTTACTGTGTCGGCTCTCGCGAAGACGTTCCATGTAATCTTTATTTTTCTCTTGAGGATACCGTTGCAGATCTCTCTTGCGTGGCGTTCATTAAGCGTGAATGTATCATCAACGATGTTTATCTTCTGGAATCCATACTCTTTGTTAATCTGTTCGATCTCGTCGAGCACCAGTTCGGGGTCACGGAAACGGACGCGGCGCCCGAACAATCGTGGCCCGGAACAGAATATGCATTTGAATGGGCAACCCCTGCTGGTAATAACGGTGCAAGGGGCCTCCAAAGCCTTGTACTTGGAGAGCGGCAGCAGGTTTCTGGCGGGGAATGGAAGTTCGTTGAGGTCTTCGATAAGAGGACGCGGCTCAGTTTTAACAACTGCGCCGTTCTTGCGGAAGGCTATGCCGGGCACCTGATGGTAGTCCTCGCCCTTCTCAATTGTCCTCACCAGCTCGATTAGCGTTCGTTCGCCCTCGCCGGTAACTATCAGGTCGATCCAGGGGGCTCGGAGTAAGGTTTCATTGAGAGCAAACGTAGCGTGCGGACCGCCGAGCATCGTCACGATGTTCGGATCGAAGTTCTTGCACACCCGCATAATGCGGGATGCAGTGGGATAGTTGAGTGTTACACAGGTGGCGCCGACGATGTCCGGCTTGAACTGCTCCAGCTCACGTCTCAATTTATCCGGCGTGTATTTTGAGACCAGATGATCCATTATCTGGACTTCAATGCCTTCCTTTTGGAGGGCGGCGGCCAGATAGGCGAGGGACAAAGGAGGGATAGGGTTCTCTTCCAGTGGGTATGGGGTGCTAAGTAACATAACACGCATTGGTTATACCTCTATTGTTTGATTTTCTGCGCAACTATTATATCCCAACTCAAAACCTTTCACCACACATTGTTCTAGTACATCGCTTGGCTGCGGGAATTATTCGACTTGGTACAGCTTATAGGCCTCTGCCGGCAATGTATTTCACAAGGTCAGCGACGCGGCAGCTGTAGCCCCATTCATTATCATACCAGGCGACTACCTTCACCATGTTGTCTGCGATGACCATTGTTGACAGCGCATCGACGATGGAACTCGCCGAGTTCCCCTTGAAGTCGATGCTTACCAGTGGCTCTTCACAATATACGAGTATGTTCTTGAGCGGACCGGCAGCTGCTTTCTTCAGGGCTGCGTTCACATCTTCCGTCTTGACCTTCTTCTGGAGGTCGGCGACGAAGTCGACTACAGATACGGTGGTAGTCGGCACCCGGTAAGCCATGCCGTGCAGCTTTCCCTTCAGTTCCGGGATCACTGTAGTGACCGCCTTGGCCGCGCCGGTGGTGGTGGGGATGATACTAAGGCCTGCGGTACGTGCCCTTCTCAGGTCCTTATGAACCTGATCGAGTATTCGCTGGTCGTTGGTGTAGGCATGGATTGTTGACATAAGCCCCTTCTCTATACCGAAGGTCTCGTGGAGCACTTTGACGATAGGCGCGATGCAGTTGGTTGTGCAGGAAGCGTTGGAAAGAATCTTATGTTTGCCGGGGTCGTACTGTTTCTCATTCACACCAAGGACAATCGTAATATCTTCTTCCTTTGCCGGAGCGGTGATTATCACCTTCTTGGCCCCGCCCTTAAGGTGGGCGGCTGCCTTCGGCCCATCGGTGAAGAGGCCGGTGGATTCTACAACAACCTCGGCTCCATAGCTGGACCATGCTATTTTTGACGGGTCTTTTTCGGAGATCACCTTGATCACCTTCCCGTCGACGACTATGGCATCTTCCTTAGCTTCCACGGTGCCTTTGTAAATTCCGTAATTGGAGTCGTATTTAAAAAGATGGGCGTTGGTTTTGGTATCGGTGAGGTCGTTCAGGGCGACTACTTCAAGGCTGCCCGAATGATTTTCAATAACAGCCTTCAGAACCTGCCTGCCGACCCGTCCAAATCCGTTGATTCCTATCTTTGTTACCATTCATACACTCCTTTGATTTTTGTATTGATTCTATTCCGGTCGATGCCGAATTTTGGAAGACTCCGATTAAGGCTATCAACCCCCTGTCCCCCAATCATGGGGGAACTAAAACAAAAGGATAGGGGACACCCCTAATCCTTCCGCGGAAGGACCGGCAGGAGGAATCCTGCACTTCTTTCTTAAATGTTCCTTAACTGCTCCTTCTTGATTTGCTGAATGGTTTAGAGCTATCGCTTCGATTTTTATCCCGATGGCGCTTTACTACATCCAAGAACGCCTCGAATCTGGTCTTCAGGTGCTGCGTCAGATTGTATTCGTTATTGCCTTCAACAGTCAACATCGGCAGCTTGATATATTCTCGCAGTACGATGTCCCCGATGCCTCTGTGGCAGAATGCTTGAACGTAGTGGATGACACCGTCCACACGCCGTGCTCGAAGCTCGGGCAGGATATCATTCAGCCTTTCCGAGAGCGAGTACGGATACGTGTATTTACAATATTGCTCGGCCAATGAGTTACATTGGTGCGGCATTGCGAACTGGCGCTGAATCTCGTTGAATACCACGCGTGCGCCGTTGCGTTCGAGGAAGCGGTAGAGGTCTCTGGCGAAGACGGGCGGCACGCCGATATATGCCAGCCGCAGCATATCGTCGCTATATGGTTTCCTCGTGCGGCACTCGCTCAGGAGTCGACTCAATCCCTTCTCATATTCGCTCACATCACCGGTGAAATCGGAGGCGGATACGAGCCAGTAGTGGTTTTCAAAGCCGCTGGCGACGTTGTCCTTCCATGTCAGCTCGTCGATCTCTCGCGCCAGTGAGCGTGCCCGTTCCAGCTCCATGCGCATCTTCTCAGCTTCGTCGACTGTGGTATTGAGCGTTTTGGCCAGGGATTCAAAGCAGGCCTGCATGTGCAGCAGGTTTGGGCTGTCGGGGTAGGCGAATGGTATGGTGTTTACACCCTTGAGCTTCAGAACCTCCATGAGCATCTGCGTGTTTGAACAGTCGCCGTTAGTGACACAGATTACGGAGTCTATGCCTCTCTCCATCACGGTTCCGTAGATTCCTTTTATCCAGGTGCAGCAGTTGATGGGGAATCCAGCACGCTCGGCTTTTGTCACCAGGCGCTCTGGATTTGGGTCTGATATGAATATATTATTCAGATCTATGGGCTGGTAGCCTGCGGCCAGCAGGACCTCCGTTGGGACCGTTGTGGTTATGCCGATGGTTTTCATTTTCCCAGGTTATATAATGCGCTCATGCCCGGGTAGAGGCCATGCTCTTCAAGCTCGCGTTCTATCTGAAGCAGGCGATTGTATTTGATTACCCTCTCGGTGCGGCATGGGGCACCAGCCTTGATAAAACCTGTGTTTTTTGCTACTGCTAAATCGGCTATATATGTACTTTCAGTCTCTCCGGAGCGATGACTAATAACGGCTGTCCAGTTTGCTGCTTTAGCAATATCAATGGCTTTTAATGTTTCAGTTAATGTGCCTACTTGATTGGGTTTGATAAGAATAGAATTAGAGGCCTTTTCTTTGATACCACGAGAGAGCCTTGCTACCTGAGTCACGTAGATGTCATCTCCAACTAACTGCACGTTGCGTCCAATTTTTGAACACAGTAATTTCCAGCCATCCCAATCGTCCTCGGCCATACCGTCCTCAATGCTGACAACGGGGTATTCAGATACAAGACGGGCATAATAATTTACCATTTCCTCGGAGCTAAGAGTCAGCCCTTCTTTTTCCAGAACGTATTTCCCTTTTTTATAAAATTCGCTTGAGGCTGGATCTAATGCAATGAAACAGTCCAGTCCAGGGTTATAGCCAGAGCTTTCGATAGCTGACACTAACAGCTCTACCGCTTCACTATTCGATTTCAGTGCTGGGGCAAAGCCGCCCTCGTCACCAACGTTTGTATTTAAATTTTTTGATTTTAGGATTTTTTTCAAGGTGTGGTAAATCTCGGAGCACATTCTCAAAGCCTGTGAATAGGTTGGTGCTCCCAAGGGGACAATCATAAATTCTTGGAAGTCGATAGTATTATCAGCATGTTTCCCACCGTTTAAGATATTCATCATCGGTACTGGGAGTGTTCGAGCAGTCTCTCCACCTAAATGTCGGTATAAAGGCAATTTATTGAATTGGGCTGCGGCATAAGCAACTGCTAAAGAGACACCGAGAATGGCGTTTGCGCCAAGGTTGGATTTGTTAGGAGTGCCATCTAGTTCTATTAGATGTTTATCGATTGATTCTTGATCGTGGACAGGACAACCTTGGATAGCAGGCTCAATCCGTTCCTCTATGTTCTTCATCGCTTTGAGAACGCCCATCCCATGGAACCGATCCTGATCGCCATCACGTAGCTCAAGAGCCTCATGTGTTCCTGTAGAGGCACCGGAAGGTACCGAAGCATAGCCTCTAGTGCCATCGGTTAACTTTACTTCTACAAGTAGGGTGGGATTGCCTCTGGAGTCCAATATTTCCCTAGCCGTAAGTGATTCAATGGAAGCCATTTTAAACTCCTTGTCTGATACTTTCTATGGCTTTATCTACAGCATCTGATGCATTATTGGCGATGACAATTGATTCGTCTTTAGATTTGCTGGTAGCAAGTTTCCAGGTGCCGAGGCCAATGACCGGTATTTTATCTTGCAGTGCGTAGGCTATCTCCGATAGGGTACCATATTTACCGCCGACAGCGATCACTGCCTGCCCCGACCTTGCTACTATGGAATTCCTTGCATACCCAAGACCTGTAATGATAGGTATATCTACATATGGATTGGCGTCGAGGCGGTTATTGCTTGGCAGGATGCCGATAGTGAGCCCGCCTTCGGATTTAGCTCCACGGCATACGGCCTCCATCACTCCGTTAAGACCACCGCAGATAACAACTGCACCACGTTTGGCCAGCTCGCGTCCTACCTCCTCGGCGAGTTTGGACTCTCTCGCGCTGCAATTACTGGCGCCTATCACAGAGACGAAATATTTATCTTCCATTTTATAGCCTTTATAGCTGGGTGAAGGCGATTATAACATTCCTTACATATTTATAGCAACCGAGGTGTCGTAAGGATATTATACATTTAAAAATTACAGCTGTATCGGTGTTAATTATATCTGTTCATGGCTGTCTCGATTCCCTCGCTGAGGATGCAGTCGATGACATCAGAGACTTGTACTACAACTTTACCAATGATTTGTTTAGCCTCTGTCGGGAAATTGCTTAACACGAACGATACCTCATCGTCATCGGGTCGCCCGATGCCGACACGGATGCGAGTGAAATCATCGCTTCCTACCGAGTTGATGATTGAGGCGATGCCTTTATGTCCGCCGGAGCCGCCTTGCTGGCGTATGCGCATCTTGCCCAGTGGTAAATCCATATCGTCGCATATTACGATGATGTCGACGAGAGCCGCTTTGAAGCGGTGTATCAGCTGCCATACCGCCTGTCCGCTGAGGTTCATGAATGTGGTGGGCTTGGCCAGCACCACCGCTGTGCCATTGATATCGCCGGTGCCGAATCTGGCACGCATGCTGCGTTCGCGCCACCTCCGTTCTTTAATCTCGATTCTGTGGCGGCGTGCGAAATAGTCGAGGCATTGAAAGCCGACGTTATGCCGATTGTGAGCATATCCCTTACCTGGATTCCCAAGCCCGATTATAATTTTCATAGCATAAAAACTGTTCTGGGAGACTAGCCTCCGGCAAGCTTCTTGCCCATGGCTTTAAGTTCCGCAATATCCTCCAGAGTCGGCTTGCCCTTGGACATTACGCCCTCGCCGACCTTTTTCAAACTATAGGCAAAGGCTATGCCATCCAGGACATCGAGGGCTTTTCGCTTGCCCATACCGCTGCTGGTGAACGTGCAGTATGGCTTATCCTTTGTTTTTTCACGACATTGGATAAGTGTCCGATCAAAGAAGTCTTTCAGTGCGCCGGATATGTAGCCAAAGTTCGTCGGCGAGCCGAAGGCTACAGCGTCACATGAAATAAGGTCTCTATCCGTTGTATCAGACGCCTTTTTCATAACCACGGTCGCGCCTTTTACAGATTTGGCCCCTTCGGCAATTGCCTTAGCCATCTCCTCGGTGTTTCCGGTCTGGGTGGAATATACTATCAATACCTTGGCCATAGATTCTCTCCTCTCCAAGTCTATTTAAATATCGCTTATTAGATATTATCAATCCCCTGTCCCCCACTCTTGGGGGAATTTTAAAAAGCTGGAGGACACCCCTAAAACCCCGGTCCTTCCTATATAGGAAGGACACCTCTAGTCGGCATCTTGCGATTAAATCCGAGTGTTTCCTAACCGATCAGCTTGAGGAATTCGTCCTCGCTAATTATTTTTACCCCCAGTTTCTGGGCTTTTTCTATTTTCGATCCGGGATCGGCACCTGCTACCACGTAAGTTGTTTTCTTACTTACGCTCGATCCGGCACTGCCGCCGAGCGTTTTAATGCGTGCCTCCGCCTCGTTCCTGGTGAGTGAGCCGAGCGTTCCTGTGAGCACGAACTGCTGGCCTTTGAGCGGCAAGTCCTTCTGTTTATCTTCACGCTCTTTTAAAGTGACGCCTGCTTGCTCCAGCCTTTCGATTATACTACGATTTCTCTCTTTATGAAAAAAGGCGACGATGCTTTCGGCTATCTTTGGGCCGATAGCCGGGATCTGCGTCAGTTCTTCCTCGGTCGCCTGTGATAACGCATCGATACTGCCGAAGTGATTCGCTAATATATCGGCGATCTCGGCACCTACATGTCTTATGCCCAGCGCGAAGATGACCCTTGCCAGAGGCCGCTCTTTGCTTTCGCTTATGGCGTTGAGCAGATTCTGGGCGCTCTTCTCCTCTATTCCGTCCATGGTCAGGAGCTGTTCTTTGGTGAGGGAGTACAGGTCGGCTGCGTCCTTCACCAATCCGTTTTCAATCAGGGCTGCGGCTATCTTCTCGCCGATGCCGTCGATATCCATAGCATTGCGTGAGACGAAATGAGCCAGCAAGCGATGCAGTTGTGCTGGGCACGATGCGTTGGTGCAGCGGGCTATGGCTTCGCCCTCAGGTTTGAATACTTCGCTGCCGCATACCGGGCAGCGGTCGGGCATGGCGAATACCTTTTCATCTCCGGTGCGCTTGGATTTCACAGGAGCGACGATTTCAGGGATCACTTCACCGGCTCGCTGTATGATTACCGTATCGCCGATGCGTAGGTCTTTGCGCCTGATGTCCTCTTCGTTGTGGAGGGTAGCCCGTTTAATTGTTACTCCTCCGACGGATACCGGCTCCAATATAGCATATGGATTCAAGCTGCCGGTGCGGCCTACGTTGATACCGATATCGAGCAGCTTGGTTGTGGCCTGTATCGAAGGGAATTTGTAAGCCACAGCCCACCGCGGGTCGTGGCCTACCGCGCCTAGTGCCTCTTGCAGTTCGAGCGAGTTGGCCTTGATCACGACGCCGTCGGCCTCGAATTCGAGCTTCTCGCGCTTGTCTAGCCAGCGTCGGTAGTATTCCGCGGCCTCGCTGATACTGGCGGCCTTTGAGCTGTAGGGACTTATTCGGAATCCCAGCGATTTGAGATATTCCATCGTTTCCCAGTGGGTCAACGGTGCTTTCTGATTCGCGTCGTCTATGTAGCCGAGGGCGTATATGTATATATCCAGCGGTCGTTTGGCTGTGATGCGCGGGTCCAGCTGGCGCAGCGATCCGGCTGCGGCGTTGCGCGGATTAGCGAATAGAGGCAGTTCTTCTTCGGCTCGCTCCTTGTTGAGCTTGGCAAATCCTGCCTTGGATAGATAAACCTCGCCCCGCACCTCGAATTTCCTAGGGGCATGCTTGGGAACAGTGAGCGGGATGCTTTTTATCGTCCTTAAATTTTGAGTGATATCCTCGCCGCGGAAGCCGTCGCCGCGTGTGGCACCGGTCGTCAGTTTGCCGTCAGTGTAGGTAAGGGCGACGGCGAGCCCGTCCATTTTAAGCTCACAGACGAAGTCTATCGCTTGATTTGGTATGAGGTTGGAAATTCGCTTATGCCAGGCGAGTAGCTCATCGTCGGAAAAGACGTTGGCCAAGCTTAGGAGCGGTTTAGGGTGCTCTACCACGCCGAATTCATTTATTGGCGCTGCGCCTACGCGCTGCGTGGGAGATTCTGGGGTAATTAGTGCTGGATACTGTTCTTCGAGCCTGCGCAGCTCGACCATCATCTGGTCGTATTCAGCATCGGATATCTCCGGGCTGTCCAGAGCGTAGTAACGATAACTATGATAGCTGAGCCGCTCCCGCAGTTCAGCTATCTGTTTTTTCGCTATTTCTATGTCTGGCACGAAGGTTTAACTCCGAGGATCAGAGCTTCACCAATTTCATCGTGTGTACTTCGGGCAATGCCCGAAGTTTTTTAAGAATATCTTCATTAACGGCTTCGTCGACTTCGAGGAGCAGCAGCGCGTTGCCCCTGCGCTCCAAACGGCCCAGGTGCATGGCGCTGATATTGATGTCGGCGTTGCCTAATATCGTCCCGACCGATCCGATAAGGCCCGGGCGGTCCTTGTGATCGCTGAACAGGAAGTATCCCACTCTGGGTATTATATCGATCCAGAAATCGTTGACCCTTATGATGTGGGGCTCTCCCCTTATGGCTGTGCCTGCGACTGTCAGGGTTCCGCTTGTAGTTTTAAGCTCAATGGTGATCACATTCGTATATACTTCGCAGGCTGGGTCTGTGGTCTCGCTGATTTTCAGCCCGCGCTTTTGTGCGATCATATTTGCGTTGACCAGATTGACGCGCTCCTCGACGGTGCCCTCGAGCAACCCGCCGATAATATTGGCCTTCAGCGCTGAGGTATCGCAATTGGCGATCTCACCTTCGTATTTAATGTTGATACTCTCCATCTGACCTTCGCCCAGCTGATGGAGCAGCTTGCCCATCAGTTTGCAGACGCCGATGAACGGGCCGATGATGGCGAGTGTCGCGGCAGGTATCCTGGGGATGTTCACTGCGTATCGCACAGGGTCTCCCTTGAGCACGGCGATGATCTCTTCCGCCACATCGGTTGATGCGAGTATCTGTGCCTCTGTGGTGGATGCGGCAAGGTGCGGGGTGACGATTATCTTCTCGCTCTTGAAGAGTATGTTATCTGTAGCTGGCTCCTTGGTGAATACATCGATGGCTGCGCCTGCGACCTTGCCTTCCTGGACTGCTTTATAGAGCAACTCTTCATCGATGATGCCGCCGCGGGCGCAGTTAATGATGCGGACGCTAGGCTTAACCTTTTCCAGTTCCTTCTCGCCTATAAGCCCCTTGGTTTTGCTGGAGAGCGGCGTATGCAAGGTGATGAAGTCTGACTCCGTGAGTATTTCATCGAAGGATACCATCTTCGCTCCCATGTTGTTGGCAAACTCAACAGAAACGAAGGGATCATATGCGATGACACGCATCGCCAGCCCGATAGCACGTTTGGCGACCTCCGAGCCTACGTTTCCCAGCCCGACGATGCCCAGGGTTTTGTTCCTAATCTCGGTGCCCATGTAGTCCTTGCGTTTCCACTCGCCGCCTCTGAGCTTCTGGTTCGCCTGCGGTATGTGGCGCGCTAGGGCCAGCATGAGGCCGATAGTGTGCTCCGCGGCGGAGATGGTGTTCCCAGTGGGGGCGTTCACTACCATGACTCCATTCCGGGTGGCTGCTTCCAGGTCGACATTATCCACGCCGACGCCGGCGCGCCCGATCACCTGGAGCTTTTTGCCTGCATCGATAATGTCTGCCGTTACCTTGGTCTCGCTTCTTACAGCGATAGCGTCGTATTTCCCGATGATAGCTTTGATTTCGTCTTTGGTGAGGCCTGTTTTAACGTCAACTTCGGCATAAGCGCTAAGTGCATCGACACCCTCTTTGGCGAGGGGGTCGGCAACTAGAATTTTAAAATGGTGACTCATATACCCCCCTAAAATTTTAGAAATTACTATTATTTATAATCGTTGGCGATCTGTAGAAGCTCTCCCGTACGATGCCTAGCTCGCGGGAGAGCCGATTCCAATTTCCCCGGACTTCATGATTCCTCCTCATTCCTCCGCTTACGGCTTCTTTTACGATGAGATTCAGATCGGACAATCATTCCTGTGTCGTTTCGATTGTCGGTATACGGTTATCATTATACTTGAAATCGCCTTTCTTAAAAAGACGGGGGTAGCGTTATTGCCCGACTTGATCGGGCAATCCAGCGGGCGCGATGAATCTCGCCCCTACAATTTTCTGCGTAGGGGCAGGCCCCCGTGCCTGCCCTTTTGTGGGCAACCACAGGGGGTTGCCCCTACGACCATCACACGAACGCCGAGGTTTACGTAGAGACGCAACATTTTGCGTCTCTACACCCCCGTTCCCCCGGCAGGAGAACTCTCTCCTGCGCCTCTTTTCCCGTTGTCGCGTAGGGGCGAACCTATGTGTTCGCCCGTCGCATAAATCGTTAACCGTTGTATTGGGCAGACACGCAGGTCTGCCCCTACATGTCGGTGTTAATCGTCATTCCGGCGGAGGCCGGAATCCAGGGAAGGCGCGGCATGTGTTGCCGAGAGAGGGTGGCCTGTGAGAGGTGCCTCGGTAGGGGCGGTTCGCGAACCGCCCCTACCGACCGCCCCCCGCGGCTGAGCGCCGCTTCCCCCGATCCAAAATCTCCCCTTTGGCAAAGGGGGACTAAGGGGGATTCAGAATAGGGTGAGTTCGCACATATCACGTTTGACTCCGATGTTTATGCTACATATAATGCTGACATACGTGGAGTTAGATTAAAAATATGGTCCTCTGAGATTATATGATCGAATACCTTTGGCTTTTTATCGCTGCATTTTTGGCTGCGGCCATTTCAGGCGCGGCGGGATTTGGCGGAGCACTGCTGCTTTTACCGATACTTGTGGCCACGGTAGGCACGACTCAGGCCGTTCCTCTGCTTACCATCGCTCAGCTTATCGGTAATCTATCGAGAGTTGTTCTCGGCTTTTCGCAAATTCGGTGGAAGCCGGTCGGGCTGTTTCTGATCGGGGCTCTTCCCTTCAGTATCCTCGGGGCTTTTTCGTTTGTACAGTTGTCCAAGGATTTAGTGACTCGCTCTATAGGAGCAGTCATATTACTATTAGTGGTGCTCAAGTATTTTGGTTTATTGAAGGTGAAGGTTGGTCCTGTCCTCTTGGTGTTGGGCGGAGGTGTAGTTGGTTTCCTATCCGGGCTGGTTGGCAGTGCTGGCCCTCTGGGAGCCGCCATATTCCTCTCGCTGGGGCTGCCGCCGGTTGCCTATATAGCCAGCGAGGCGACGACTGCGTTGGCTATGCACAGCGTTAAGACAGTTGTGTATCAGCAATTTATAACTCTTGATAGGGAGTTCTGGCTTCTGGCTGCGTTGATGGGGATTGCGATGATTCTCGGTACGTGGACGGCAAAGCGAGTCATCCAACGCATGCCTCAGGAGAAGTTTCAGCGATTTGTTACGGTTATGTTGGTTGCTATTGCCGCCTATATGTTGATTTACGGGTAGCGGATTACGGTGTACTCTGCAATACGAGACGCTTCACCGTCGCTTAGGGTTTTTCCGTTCCTAATGTTTCCTCGTTGAATCTCGAAGGTGCGCCCTCGTTTATTTGTCCGCGTCGACAATCTTAACAAATCGCCGCTTGCCAACCTTTATAATGTCGCCGTCTTGAATAGGCGACTTTTCATTATCGTTTAGTACATTTGTTCTGCTGCCATCAGGATGGAATATTGATACGGATCCTTGGGACATCAATCGTTTTGCTTCACTACGACTTTCAGCTAGGTTACAAGTTACAATCATACCTGATGTTAGGGTAGGAGTAGCATTGATTGATATTCGCGCTTCCGGTATCTCGTCGGGGATTTCTTTCTTTTGTACCGTCTTCTCAAAATGGGCTTGTGCGTCGCTGGCTGCTTTCTTGTCGTGGAACTGCTCTACTATCTCGCGGGCCAGGCGCTTCTTGAGCTCCATCGGGTTCACCGAATTGCTGTCCAAAGCTTTGCGATACTCGTCCAGCTCTTTGCCGGGGATATCGGTGAGCAGCTCGAAGTAGTTAATTATTATGGCGTCGGGTATGCTCAAGACTTTGCCGTACATATCGTTCGGCTTTTCATCGACGGCGATATAATTATTCAGGCTCTTGGACATCTTCATACTGCCGTCGGTGCCGACGAGGAGCGGCATGAGGAAAACCTGCTGCGGCCTCTGCCCCTCGATCTGCTGCAGCTCGCGCCCCACGAGGCAGTTGAACATCTGGTCGGTGCCGCCGAACTCGACGTCGGATTTGATCATTATCGAGTCGTATGCTTGCAGTAGGGGATAGAGGAACTCGGTGATGGCGATAGGACGCTTCTCGTCGTACCGTTTGGCGAAGTCGTCGCGTTCCAGCATCTGCGCCACGGTGAACTTGCTTGTCAGCTTTATAACATCGGTCAGTGTAAACTTGCCGAACCACTGGCTCTGCCACTCGACCTGCGTCTTCTCCTTGTCGATTACCTTGAAGAACTGCTTCATATAAGTCTCGGCGTTGGCGCGCACCTCTTCGGCGGTGAGCATGGACCTGGTCTGCGAGTTGCCGCTGGGGTCGCCTATCTGTGCCGTCCAGTCGCCGACGATGAGTATGACCTGATGGCCTAGCTCCTGGAACTGGCGCAATTTGCGCAGCCCAACCACGTGTCCCAGATGGATGTCGGGGCGGCTCGGGTCGAATCCCTGCTTCAAGCGCAACGGCCGCCCGGATTCGAGCAGCTTGATCATCTCATCTTTCATGATGATGTCGGCTACGCCTCTTTCCAGAAGGTGCTTTTGTTCTTCTCTGGTCGGCTTTCTTACATGTTCCATAATCGATTACCTGCTATCTGCTCCAGGCCGCTCCAACAACAGCTTCGCCAGTTCCACGTCTTTGGAAAGCTGAGACTTTAGTTCCTCTGGACCCGGGAACTTCATTTCATCGCGCAGCCGGTCTACTAGCTCAATGGTCAGCTCCTGTCCATAGATGTTGCTGCTGAAATCCATGATGTGGGCCTCGATAAGGCGGCGTTCACCCCTGAATGTCGGGCGCACCCCGATGTTCAGCACGGCGTTATATCGCTCGTTGCCCAGCAGGGCGTAGCATGCGTACACTCCGTCGGCGGGCAAGGCCTGCTCTTCTTCAGGTATCAGGTTCGCTGTAGGATATCCCAGTGTTTTCCCGCGTGAATCGCCGTGTTCCACCTGGCCGTTTAAAGTAAATCTACGCCCCAGAAATTTGTTGATTTTATTAATCTCGCCCCGGGCCAGCGCGCCACGAACGGCTGTGCTGCTGATTACTTCACCTTGGTACAATAACGGCGGTACAACCTCTATCCCGAATCCGAGTTCCTCACCCAAAGACCGGAGCGAATGGACATTCCCTTCCCTTCCCCTCCCAAGTGCAAAGTCAGGCCCGACTACCAGTTCGCGCATCTTTAGATGTTGCATCATCAGATTGATATATTCAGGGGCGCTGAGTCTGGCAAGCTCATGGGTGAATGAGAGTGTTACCACGTGTGAAACGCCCGTGTTTCTTAGCAGTTTTACGCGTTCTTCGATGCTGGTTATGAAAGTTATGTGGCTTTGGTGCCCTAATATCAGTCGCGGGTGATGTAAAAAGGTCACGACAATGCTTTCAAGGTTGTTAGCGGTTGCCTTCTCTTTAACTTTGTTGATCAGAAGCTGGTGTCCCAGGTGGACCCCATCAAATACCCCGATTGTGAGCGCGGTACTGCGCTTCGGCGATACTAGAGCCAGTTCTTCTTCGACAAGCATAGTGTCCTCAGATAGCATTTGTCTATTCTACGGGATACTGCGTCCAATGGATGAGGCTACCGGTGTAAGCTGTGTCATGAGCCGGTTGAAGTTCTCAAAGGTGAGCGATTGTGCTCCATCCTTCAAAGCGGCATCAGGCTGGGGATGGACTTCCACCATCAATCCGTCAGCCCCGGCAGCTACAGCGGCCAGCGCCATCGGCGTTACCAGATACCATTTGCCTGTTCCATGGCTGGGATCGGCAATAATGGGCAGGTGGCTGAGCTTCTTGATTATTGGGATCGAGTCTAAATCCATTGTATTGCGGGTATAGGTTTCTAACGTTCTTATGCCCCTGGCACAC
>Ga0315281_10002135_pt1 | contig 29345 bp, 26 predicted proteins | sample YL17G07_0_MG_FD_204540 | JGI IMG/M metagenome (GOLD analysis project Ga0315281, IMG submission 204540) | Sediment microbial communities from Yellowstone Lake, YNP, Wyoming, USA - YL17G07_0 | ecosystem: Environmental > Aquatic > Freshwater > Lake > Sediment | place: USA: Wyoming | collected...
TGAAGCCCATTTTGCCCAGGTGGCGAGCGATTTCCTCTGTCTTGACATAAAGCGCGTCGCCCGGCCTCACCCTGGCCGAGCCGTATATGGTTACCGCCGGTTCCACACTGGTGAGAGTGTCAAAGCCCTCCACCAGCTCTCCTATGATGCGGAACATGCGCCAGGACTCTTCTTTGGCTAGTTCGTTTATCTCATATCCCTGTTCCATATCGCCCTCCCTGATACGCAGATAATACCACATCGGTAGACCGTACTGCTAGGATTGTGGTGTGACATTCCAATTTCGTAGATTCGTAGGTGGAGTGAATTATTATCAACTTACGTTATCTTGACTTGGATGACGATGTAATCTACGATTGCAGGTGGTACTTTAGTATCAGTACTTCGGTTTTGTCTACATAGCAGGATAGGGTTCGTGCACTATGAAAGCAACGATCAGCCACCTCGACGTCATGGAAGACACCCTGTGGGAAGGCGAGGCCCTCAGTGCCACTCGCGAAGGCAAGAGGGGTGCGCTGGTTATCCGGGGAAGCAAGGGTAACGGCAACGCCTTGACCGCAGTTGTAACCAGCATGGTAAGCAGGCACCAGCTAACAGTCGAGATCGAGGGCAATGAAACGGGTTGTCTGGTGTGGCGGGGTCAGGTGGGCAGCGCAGAGTTTCATACGTTCGGGACCGACCAGTTGGAATGCTCCCTGGTCATGTTATTGGATGATTGGTTCAGTATCGCTCACCGGTTCACCAGGTTCTCCTCTTCTTAGCGGCGCTGTCTAAGCTCCATCCAGCCGCGCCGCAACTTTGGCCAGCTCCCAGGTGTAGTCATATAGATGCAGTCCCTTGCTTAAAGCTATCATCTCTCCGTCTTCCACGCCTATCTCGCTGGCCACGTATTCCTTGAGAAGCTGCATACCCGCCAGGTTCGAGGGGAACCCGGCCCACAGGTCCCACGACCTGAAGTACGCTATGAAGTGCAATTTCCCGTTCATGACCCTGGTGTCTATGCCTCTCAAGCAGGGCGGGTCGGAAAGCTTGATGGATTCCCTGCTGCCCACGGCCATGAATCCCTGATTGGTGTTGTGACCGCCCTCTTTGTATATCCTGATCAGCTCCGGTATCTGGTCTGCCAGGTCTTCGCCATAGGTGTACTGCTCCTTGTCCGCCTTCAGGGATGTCATCAGGTACTGTAGGTAGTTCTCCACATATTCCATGGATGAGGGAGGGGGCACCCCCTGGGGCACATCTGGAACGAGAGGCCGCCTTTCGGGGTGTCTCACCTGTAGGACGATGAAATCCAGTTCTTTCCTGCGGTGCCCGACGTTGCTGCCCCTGTCAATGGTATACTCGCGCCCCTGGGTAAGTGTCTTGCGCAGGCAGAGGAACCAGGCCTCGGGCAGGTCTCTGGCTTCCACCATCGTGATTTGCATTACAGTACCACCTCGACTATCAGAAGCTAGCTAGGGGAACAGTACCCTCTCGACCTCTTTCAACTTATCCCAACCTTTAAGCTCATAAGGGAACAGGGGCACTTCGACTATCGGTATATCCCTGTACCTTTCATGGATAACATTCAGGTACTTCTTTTGCTGCGCGGCCTTCGTCTTCAGGAACTCCGAGTCGTACACCTTTATCACGTTATTGATTATCAACTGTTCTACTCTGAGGCCATAACGGCACAACTGAAAGAAAACGCTCTCCAGTTGCTCTACCGCGAGGGCCTCGGGTATGGTGACCAGCACGAATTTCACCCTGTTCCGCAGGAAATCCATCTCATCGGCGGATAGTTTCTGCCACCGGCTGACGATATTCAGTAGCGGCTCTTTGCTTATATTGGCGACTTTCAGCTTGGTATAGATGCGCGGAGCCAGTTTCAAATGCTCCACCAGCATGGCCGGCGTATGAAGCAGGGTGAGCGTTTGTCCCAGCGGCGCTGTGTCCCAGATGATATTTTCCCAGCCATCATTCAAACTCAGTTCCCTGATGTAGTCGACCATGAACTCATCGCTGAGCCCGGGCAGGATGGATGTGGTGAATTCCACGAATTGCGGATAGTCGATGGCTACGAAGGTGGAGAAGACGTCATATACCTCTCTGCCGAACTTCTCGTCCCACATCTCCTCGACCTCGTCCACTCCGAGTTCATTAATGTAAAGAGAGCCTTTAACTATCTGGGGTTTTTCAAATACTGGCCTGGCGAAGATATGCGACAGCGAGGGGGTGGCATCGGTTGAGATAGCCAGGGTTTTCTGCCCCGAGGAGGCGAAGTGTAGGGCGGTTGCCGCAGCGCAGGTCGTCTTCCCTACGCCACCCTTCCCTGAGAACATAGTGACGCTCGCCTTTGGGGAAGCAGACTTTTTCTCAGTATCGGCCATTTCATTCACCTGCCAGAATCTGGGTATATTCTACACCATAACATCGTCGGCAGAAAAGCGAACGCTATTATATCGATATTGTATCTGGCTGGTAAAAGGGGTTATTAAAATCAGAGGCTTTGAGGCTCGGCGATGATAAAGAGGATGACGAAGATGATAATCAGAGGTATGGCCAGTAGCTGCCTGAGCAGCATCATAACACTAAGAAGCCTTTGCTCTTCTTTGGGCTGATTCTCGGCTAAACTAGTGGGGCAATCCTAGTACACTATTTCTTGTCTGTCAAGACGCTTTTTCAACCCCCTGGGGGTTGCCCCCAATTTGCCTTGGTGTTATCATTTTGACACTCGAAGGGGACTATTGTTTTGCCAGCGAGGGTGGTGAGCCTATGAATGATAAGCAGAAACGAGTTGATCTTTTCCCCAAAATGACCGTGGGGGTGATGGGGTCGGCAGGCGGGACGCTGGAGGAAGAAGTTCGCCTGCCGGTGCGTCGCCTGGGCGCTGCTATCGCTCGGCGTGGCTATGTGCTCATAACCGGGGCCTGCCCCGGTATGCCGCATGAGGCTGTCAAGGGGGCCAAGGAGGAGGGCGGGATTGTGGTGGGGGTCTCCCCGGCCCTCAATCTCGAGGAGCATGCCACCAGGTATCACTCGCCTACGCGCTTCTACGATGCCATCATTTACACCGGAAGCGGACTCATGGGCCGTGAGGTGGCGAACATCAGAAGTTGCGACGTGGTGATTTTCGCCGGAGGACGCTCAGGAACACTGGGAGAGTTCGCCATCGCCTATGACGAGGCAAAGGTGATAGGGGTTCTGGAAGGCACCGGCGGCATTACTGAGCACTTGAAGAACATAATTGATTTTGTGAAAAAGGAGACAGGCGCTGTGATATGCTACGATGCTGACCCGGAGCACCTGCTGGATAAACTGGAGCAGGTTTACCAGGAACGCATACTTCCCCGGCACTTGAAGGTCCTGGAGGGACGTGACCCCGATGGGGTGCTTGAGCCCGACGTAATAGGCACCGACCACGTTCATTGAACTCTAGGCGGTGTTTGCCCAGAAGCTAATCCAGCACAACCTGATCCTGGTACCGCGGCACCGATATCTCCCAGCCTGTTTTCTGCTTCACGAAGTCGGCGAAATACTGTGCGACATCGGGCTCGCCATGGGTGACAAAGAGATGCAACGGAGGCCTTTTCAGCCCGGAAAGCCAGCGGAACAGCTCGTCTCTATCGGCGTGGGCCGAGAAGCCGTTTATCTGAGCAATTCTAGCATTGACCATGTACTTCTGACCCAGTATCCTCACCTCTTTGGCGCCGTCAACGATCTGTCTCCCCAATGTACCTATTGCCTGGTATCCGGGGAAAAGTATCGTGCTCTCATGTCTGGAGATGTTGTTTACCAGATGATGCTTTATCCTGCCGCCGGTGCACATGCCTGAGCCGGCTATGATGATGACTGTGCCGCTTATGTGATTTATGACCTTGGACTCATCGGTTGTCCTGGTCATTTTCAGCCCGGTGAAATCGAAAGGCGACTTCTTCTGGCGCATGAGTTCCAACATGTCCTCGTCGAGCAGGTCCGGATAACGCTCGAAAACCTCTGTGACGCTTGTCGCCATAGGGCTGTCCAGGAACACCAGCAGATGCGGTATGCGATCCTCGAGGAGCAGTTCGTTCAGGTAATACAGTATTTCCTGGGCACGCTCGAAAGCGAAGCTGGGGATAATTATGTTCCCCCCGCGTTTTCTGGTGGAGTTTATGATCTCGGCAAGCGTTGCTTCAATGCCTTTCTGGTCTTCATGCAGCCTGTCCCCGTATGTGGATTCCACCAGGATATAATCCGCCTCTTCGAAGATGGTGGGGTCGCGCAGTATCGGCTTTTCCCACCTGCCCACGTCACCGGAGAACACCAATATCCTCTGCTCCCCGTTCTGGCTCACTTTGACCTTTACCATAGACGAGCCTAGCACATGCCCTGCATCATGGAACGTCGCTTCGACGCCCTCGCCCAACTTAGTCGTCTCCGCGTATCCCACGGGCGAGAATCTGGGGAAAGAAGCTGTGGCATCGTTGGCCGTGTAGAGCGGTACCTCGGGATATGGCCCTTTTCTACCCTCGCGCTCATGTCTTTTTCGCTTGAACTCGGCATCCTGCTCCTGCAGATGGGCAGCATCGAGGAGGAGGATTTGAGCAATATCGTATGTGGCGTGTGTGCAGAATATCTTGCCCGCAAAGCCCTCTCGCACCAGCTTGGGCAGCAGGCCGGAGTGGTCGAGATGGGCGTGGGATAGGAGGACAGCGTCAATAGTATGAGGTGGGATAGGGAAGGGGTCCCAGTTCCTCGCGGTCAGTTCCCTTTCCTGGTAAAGCCCGCAGTCCACCAGAAGCCTGACGCCATTGGCTTCCAAAAAGTATGCCGAGCCCGTCACGTTCTGGGCTGCGCCCAGGAAAGTCACCTTAATTCGAATGCTTGCGCCCCTTGTTGTTGTGAATCAGGATAGCCTTAGGTTGTAAGGTGAAGCACGCCAAGTATTTCCAAACCCTTGATAACCATGCTCACCGCGATAGCTGCGAGCAAGAGACTGAATACCCTGGACACAGCCCTGATTCCGCCCTGGCCCAAAAACCCTGCAATCCGGTTGCCTAACGCACAGACAATCCAGACTATGAACAGGTTCAGAGCAAAAGATATCAGAACCCAATACAGCGGATATTCCTTCACTAGCAGCAGCAGGGTGGTTATGGTGGCTGGCCCTACGGTTAGAGGTGTACCGATGGGGACAACCCCCACCATTTCATCCTTTACCTCGTCTTGTGGCTCCACCATGCGGCCAGTTATCATGTATCTCACGGAGAGCGCCAGCAGGATGAGCCCGCCTGCGATAGCAAATGAGCCGAAAGAAATATCCATTACGTTCAGAATGAATTGCCCCAGGAATAAGAAGATGAGGCCTACGACTGCCGCTGTAAGCACAACGATATTTATCATCTTGCGCCGCTCTGGTTTCGACATCCCTGCGCTCGCAGTGATGACGAAGGGCAGATTGCCTATAGCATCGATGACGATGAACAGGGGCACGAAGGTGAATATGAAGGAATCTGACCAGCTATGCACGGTATCCTTGCCTTTTTTAGCTAGCCCCGATAGTAAAGCAATCGTGATAGATTGTCAACGAGAGATAAGACCGTAGGGGCGGTTCGCGAACCGCCCCTACGGTCTGTTGCGGCACGATGCTGGTCAGGGTAGAATTAAAGCGGCACTAAGATCAGAGGTATTGAGATGAAGAGAGTTGTGTTAGAGAAACTTCCCAAGGACACATTGATAGAGCTGGCAAAGATGTATTCCCGGAACTGGCAGTCCCTTGATGGAAACTGGTTTGGGCTTGTAGAAGCTGAGTTTGGCCTGGAGACTGCGGTCAGATTGGATTTAAAGAGCTGGGAGAAACAGGCTGTCCTAGAGGCACAGAGGATAGTGAAGTTGCTCGAACTCGATAAAGGCGGGCTGCCCTCGGTTCTGACTGTGCTGAGCTTCATGACTTGGCAGCTTGCCTCGCCACTTTTCGAAATCGAGGAGGAGAGCCTACAGAGAGTCATTTTCTATTATCCTCGCTGCGCTATTCATGAAAGCAGGAGCAGGCAGAATAAACCGGTGTTCCCTTGCAAAACCATGAAGCTAGGGCTGCTCACTAACATCGCCAGCGTGGTTGAGCCAAGGGCGAAGGTAAAATGCCTCAATTGCCCCCCGGATCCTCATCAGAAGGGCTTCTGGTGCAAATGGGTGCTTAGCCTCAAATAAGATGCATTGCTAACAACCACTACGCTAGTCCCTAAAACCTACCTTTATCTCAGTTTAGGTAATAAATACTTGACATTTAGTTAAAAATAATATATAATATGTCATGAAAGTATGACATAAATTCTCAGACATTTTTGAGCAAAAAGGAGGTTAGTTATGACGCCGTTACAGAAACGTGCCTGGTTGGGGCTTGGGGTTGGAGTGGGAATGTCGCTCGCAATCCTGGCTGTGTTCATCGCCAGGGGTGTCACTTCCTTCGACGATGACTTAGTATTGAGAGCGATTGCGTATGTGCTGTGCGTAGGAGGGCTTTTGGTTTATGGGGTAACCTTGCGTATTAAGCGTCGCCAACCGGGTCGTTCGGAAGTACTTATAGATGAAAGAGATAAGGAAATAGTTAGAAAAGCAACGATGGCACAATTGTGGGCGGTTCTGCTCTCGCTGTTTATCTGGGCCATAGCTCTAACTGAAGTCTATTGGGGCCAGAAGTCAATCCCCATCATTTACGCTTATCTGATCGCTATTTCCGGTCTTATTGTCAATATTCTTGCCCAAGCCATAGGCATCCTGATAGGCTACCGGAGGACGAGATAACATGCCGAAGGCTGAGATAAGTAATCGCATCAGGAGACTGCGTTTCGACCACGGCGAGATGACGCAAGAGGAGCTGGCAAATAGAGTTGGTTGTACCCGACAGACCATCATCGCCGTTGAGGCAGGTAAGTACGTGCCTTCGCTTTCCCTCGCTTTCCAGATTGCCAAGGTTTTTAGGGCGCCTGTTGAGGATGTCTTTCAATATGAGGAATAGGCCTTGTTATTTGCGACTGAGGTAGTTCGCTAAATCCTTTTCGTCTTTGGGAACAAAGGCCTTGTATTTGAGAGCGAATTTCTGTTTAAGCTCATCCGAGGCTAGGAAGGCCGTCACCGGGTATCCTACAATCTCGAAACAGCCTTCATCGTCCTCACTGTCGCCCAGATACGCCACTCTACTAGCGTCCATATTGCTGTCCTTGAGCAGCTTCAGAAGAAACTGGGGCTTCCTCTTATAGATATCAAGCCCGAATCCGATGGCCTCTCCGCGGCTCGCCTTGAATTTATCGGCCTCAATAAAATCAAAGCATTCGGCATATCCGGCAAATGCCAGGATCCTTTCGATGCCATAGCCATATCCCGCGGAGAAGATACCTGTGGTCTTACCGGCCTGATGGCACTCCCTGATTGGCCTCAGCACTCTGTGTTCGAGCCTGGCCTGGGTTTGCCGCTTGCCGGCGAACCTCTCAATGGAACGCAGTATCACCGAGGTTGGCACGCCTTCTATTATGCGCTCGTTGTAGATTCGGAATAGCGCCCTGATGAAGTCAGGTTCAGCGTTGCTGCGTCCTCTTCTATATAGCTCCTCTAATTCCCTTCTCGCCCTGAAGATGCGGGCCATCCGGAAAGGCTGGAAGGGGAAGGAAGCTCTGAACACATCCCTGGCCGTGTTTTCCAGGACGGGCCTCTCGTCCGGGTACTCGATCAGCGTGCCGTTCCAGTCGCATATTATGACATCAAGGGGCATAGCAATCTCCTCAGCAGCCTGCGGTTGCAGTCCGCTGTGCGCTGAGGTGAATATTATATCATTTCCAAACCCTGACTCGGATTCATTTACGTTGAGACCTCCTGGTGTTGGGAAGTCCAGGAGGGAAAGTGAGGAAAGAGTACTTAAGTTAGCTGATTAGACTCAGCTTATCTGTTGTGCGGAGCCTTCTCTCCCGGATTGCCGTACTATTTTCGCATGAGTTTCTGACCGAAATTACTATTTATACCAGGCGGCGGGCATGCTAACTTTGAAGTGGGGCAGTGTGCCGATCTTGTCCAGCCCTGAGGGAGTTGGTATGGAAAAGCCCAGGGGAATGATACTAATAGTAGACGACGAAGAGCCCAGCAGGGCTACCCTTTCCCGCAAATTACAGGCGGATGGCTACACTTGTGTGGTAGCGAACGATGGCGAGGGGGCTCTATGGAGGGCGTCTGTACAGGAATTTGACCTGGTGCTTCTGGATTTGGATATGCCTGGTCTGTCGGGGATGGAGGTATTGCCTCGCATAGTTGCTGCACATCCCGATACCTGCGTCCTCATGATGGCTACCTTGGAGAACATGCCGTCTGCTGTCGAAGCGATGAAGCAGGGGGCTTACGATTATGTCTTTAAGCCTCTGAATATGGATGACCTGGTCATGAGGATAGAGAAGGCGCTTGAGAGAAGGAAACTGGCGCTGGAAAACAGAGAGTATCAGCTCCATCTGGAGCAGAAGGTCGAGCTTCAGGTGTCTCAGATACGGAAGTATTTGTATGAAGCTGTTGAGGCGCTGGGACTCGAGCAGATGTCTCTGGATACCCCCGACGCTGTACGTCAAGCGCAGCGGTATGCCAAAAGGATGTTTCAGATAAGCGGCACCGTGGATGAGGGAGACATGCAGCGGACCTATTTGCAGATGGCCCGGACGCTGGCCTCGATAGCTGAGGCGCGTGAGCCCTATGCCGTGGGACATGCGGACAGAGTAGGTTTGCTGGCCAACGAGATCGCTATTCGGCTCGGCTGCTCCGATGAAATGAGAAGGCAGATAAAGTTCGCTGCCATACTTCAGGACATCGGCAAAATCGTGATACCGGACCGTATTCTCTCTAAACAGGGCAATTTGACACCGGCCGAGTACAGGGAGATAAACAGGCATCCCACGGCGTCAGTGGAGATAATCCAGCACGTTGAGTATTTCAAAGACATACTCCCTCTGGTGGAGAGCCACCACGAATGGTACGACGGTAGCGGGGGCTATCCCAAGAAGCTGAAGGGGGAGCAGATCCCTCTGGGCGCGCGTATCCTGGCTGTGGCCGACGCTTATGATGCTCTGACCTGTCAGCGCCCTCACCGCCCCTCCCTAACCACTGACCAGGCAGCGCAGGTCCTCAAGAGGGGGGCAGGAAAACAGTGGGATCCTGTGATTGTAGATGCTTTCCTGAAGAAGCTAGGCGTGAAAGTCAAGGGTGCTGCCTAATCTAGCCTTCAAGGTTTAACAGGATCTATTCTCGGTAGGTCGCCCCCCAATATTTCTGCAACTTAGCATCGTGCTTGATGTTTTGTTTAATTTCTGTTACCACCATCCTAACTATGGGGAAGCTCCGCAACCATCGTATCGAGGAAACGCTCTGCGAGGTCTCGTTGGATGGAGTACACCCCAGTTGACAGCGTCAGCGTACCCTCATAACCGCTTATGCCAACTATGAACAACGGTGGGTAGAATGGAGGTGGCAGGAGCCGAGTCATAACAGGTTTGCTTCCGAAAGTAACTGCAGTTGGGTCGATGGGACCTGTATTGGTAAGGCCATTGGCCCACTTTCCCTTTGCCCTCCTCTGCTGGTAACTGCGCTTCACCGAATTCATTGCCACGTTATAAGGCAAGGGTCCGAGACCGACAAGAACGCCCATCAGCGTATCAATGCCCCCGAAGTTCTGCTTGTATCTTTGTGTCATAGAAGTAATCTTGTCAAGGGTGGACGCGAAATCCTGCCCCAAATCTGTACCCAAGTTTGGCCATCCGTCCGCCCAAACGCTGAGATTGGCTACGGCTGAAGCTTGCGTGTTAGGAATATAGCGTCTCAAGTCTATTGATGATGTTAGTCGCAGTTGCTCATGCCTGTCCCAGCCAGCGGTTGAGGCAAGTGCTCGGAAGAAGGCAGTTAGCAGGAGGTCATTTATGGTGGCCTCGTGCCTCCTACCATATTGAACTATACGAGATAGAAAATCATTGGGCAGGAAACGATGAAGGAATGATAGCGACTCACTTTGCCCCTCCGGAAAGGGAAGAGTGAGAGTACGCTCGGGAGTACGGTTAATTTGTATATCATTATGCAGGAACCGAAAGTAGAAGCCAGCATAGCGATGCTTGGGGATATATTTCAGTACTTGGTAAGCACTCCTTGAGCCATATATGTTGGGTTCGGGCCGATAACTGGGCTCATGGCTCAGCCGAGAATAGATAGAGGAAATGACTCGAGCAACATCTTTGACTCCGGTAGCATCCGCAACATAGTGAGAGACCTTGAGCAAGAGGCGAGCCCCATTAGCATAATTCCAGAGACAAACATGAGACTGAGGCCCGGTATAAACATCGGCGGATGCTACTTTGAATGATTCAAATTCCTCTTCGGTCTTTGCTTCGGAAAATGTGTTTGAGCTACCCGAATTCACCCTTTCCCAATACGGCTTCCTCCAGTGAGACACGAATCTACATCCCAGGATTGGCTCAGCATCCAGCGCGAGTTCGGCTGCTTTGGCTAGCCTGTCAGCATCGATTTGTTCGCTGAACTCCATTTCGAGCTGGATTATCATTTCACACTGCATAGAGCCCCAGAACATGATGCGGTCTAGGAGCTGTGTCGGGAAGCGCCCTGGAATCTTTATGAACTTCTCCACGCCCGAATTATAACAGGGTCTACAAGGACGCTCGACAAAGAATTATTTCGCGCTTCGGTTAGCACTTGAATTATGAATAAAGCTCAACTATATCGCTCGTAACCAGTATGCTATACTTATATTCACAACGTGGACACAGTGCTCACTCGGCCATTTGAAGAATAGTTCTCCAATGAATTTTAAATCTGATATCACCATCATCGGGGCCGGCGTGGTCGGCCTGGCTATAGCTGCACAGGTTGCAGGCCAGCATAAGGCAGTTTATGTGCTGGAGAAGAACGAAAGGTTCGGCCAGGAGATAAGCAGCAGGCACAGCGGCGTCATCCACTCCGGTATTTATTATCCTTATGGGTCCCTGAAGGCGAAGCTGTGCGTTGAAGGGAATCGCCTTCTTTATGAGATCTGCCAGAAACACGGCATAGGCTACAGGAAGATGGGCAAGCTCATCGTAGCAGCTAGCGATGAAGAGACCGGGCAGTTGCAGGAATTGAAGGAGAGGGGACATCGAAACGGCGCAGAAGGACTGAGAATAATTTCCAGGCGTGAGCTAAACGAGCTGGAGCCCAATGTAAAGGGTGTTGCTGCACTCCTCTCGCCAGCGACCGGTATTATCGACTCGCACGCTTTGATGGGGTTCTTCGCTGCCAGGGCTAAGGAAGGCGGGGCTGAGATAACATATCGCAAAAATGTGGTTGGTATAGATAAGCTATCCGGCGGCTATAAAGTGACGGTGGAAGAAGGCGACAAGGACAAGTTTTCCTTCGCCACGCGCATCCTGATAAACTGCGCTGGCCTCCAGTGTGATAGAGTAGCTGAACTTGCTGGCATAGACATAGCCAAGGCAGATTACAGGCTGCACTACAGCAAGGGAGAGTATTTCAGCGTAGGTGGCGGCAAGAACAAGCTGGTGAGTCGGTTAATATACCCGGTGCCGGAGGTCAAGTTCACCAGCCTCGGTGTCCACGTTACTCTTGACCTGGAGGGCAGGATGCGGCTGGGCCCCAACGCAGAGTATGTCGCCAGCATAGATTACAGCGTGGATACTGGACATAAAGATGAGTTTTATAATTCGGCGAAGAGGATGCTGCCCTTTATTGAGTACGAAGACCTGGAGCCTGAAATGGCTGGCATCAGGCCCAAGCTGCAAGGGCCAGGAGAGGACGTCAAAGATTTTGTCATCCGAAATGAAACCGATAAAGGCCTGCCAGGATTCATAAACCTGATAGGGATTGAATCACCTGGGCTCACATCGTCGCCAGCCATAGCGCGATATGTCGCGAATATAGTTAAAGGCATTGTTTGAAGTCCTAATGTAGCTTCGTGACAAATCGGGTAGGGGCGAGGTCGCCTCGCCCGTTCGCCCTGAGCTTGTCGAAGGGCCGTTCCTGGTTCGACAGGCTCACCACGAACGGTCTAATGCTAGAAAGAATTGGAATTAAATTGCAGAGAAATAGAAGCGACCTGAAATATTTCTTTGAGCCTGCCTCCGTAGCTGTATTCGGCTCGTTGAGAGAGGTGTTCGGGCTGGGCTATGGTATGGTGCGCAACCTGCTTCAATTCGGTTACGCGGGGAAGATTTACCCTGTCAGCCCCTATCACAGCGAGGTCATGGGCAGGAAAGCTTACTCTTCAGTCGAGGAAATAGCAGATCCTATAGATGCAGCTATTGTGATAACGCCCCCGCCCACCGTGCCGCCCATTGTGGAGCAGTGCGCACGCAAGGGCGTGAAAGCGGTCACCATAATCTCCGAGAATTTCGCTGAAGCCGGTGGTGAGGGGGTGAAATACCAGCAGCAACTAGTGGAGATAGTGCGCCGCACCGGCATCCGTATCATAGGCCCCAATACGGTCGGACTCTTCAATTCTGCCAACGGCTTCCTGACCAATCCCTACATCATCGTTCATAAGAAAATAAGAAAAGGCGGCATAACTTACTGCAGCCAGACCGGCTACGTGGGCATGGCAGCGCAAACCTGGGGGGACCGCATCATCCCTGTGAACAAGGTGTGCGACCTGGGCAACAAGTGCGACGTCGATGAGGCTGATCTCTTGAACTATCTGGCAGACGACCCGGAGACTAAGGTTGTCTCCATGCATATCGAGGATATAAGAGATGGCCGCAGATTTATGGAGGCGGCCCGTAAGGTGGTAGCGCGCAAGCCGCTGCTGCTCTTCAAGCCGGGCCGCAGCCAGGATGGGGCCAGGGCCGCTGCCTCTCATGCAGGCTCTCTGGCAGGAGACGAGCAGGTCTACGATACCGCTATCAGGCAGGTGGGGGCTATTCGACTCGGCAATTGGCCGGAGTATTGGGATATGCCCCGGATTTTCGCCTACCAACCGCCACCTCAAGGCAATCGTATCGCCATTCTCACCCTCGCTGGCGGTGTGGGTGTGGCTGCTGTGGATACCGCGATAGCGTCCGGTCTGTCCATTGCTCGCTTCTCGCCTGCCACAGCCGATAAGCTGAAGAAGATATATCCCAGGCTATCTAACAATCCGGTGGACCTGGGTCCCATACTATCCGTGTCCGACAACCCCTTCGCCGTTCAGGAAGATGTGATAGCTGCCGTGCTGGCTGATGCCAATGTAGACTGTGCCGCCATCTCTGTCTACGTGGGCTTCGAGGATCTGATTGCCATTATTGTGGAGATGTTCGAACATTTGAAACCGCTCCTCGCCAAGCCCCTGGCGCTCTGGATTTACGGGATGCAGTTGCCTGTGCTGGACGAGATGTACCGTCAGTTAGAGGAGCGTGGATTGCCCGCATACCTTGATCTCGAGAGCGCTGTCAGGGCGCTCGGCATCGCCGCCAGATATTCAAGAACTAAATCCAGCGGGGAGTAGCATGGTGGAACTGAAGGAAGTCGCTGATAAGATTTACCGGTTCGAGACCGGGCTACCGGTAATGACTAGCCTGTTCACGGTATACCTTGTCAAAGAGTCACAGGGTGTGGTGATAGACCCCGGTCCCGGGGCTCTGGTTCCCCGGATTCAGGAAGCTATGAAAAAGTTAGGCCTGAAGGATTTGGCTTATATCATCCCCACCCACATCCATGTAGACCATGCAGGCGGTGCTGGGAAGCTGGCCCGGCTTTTCCCTGAGGCCAGGGTGTTGGTTCACCCCTCGGGAGTAAAGCACGTCGTTGACCCCTCTCGGCTTATCGAGAGCACTAAAACAGTATTTGGTGCCGACTTCGAGGCCGGGTTCGGGCCGATTCTCTCAGTTCCGGCATCTCAGATAAAGTCGGTAGAGGATGGCGAGATAATTAAAGTCGATGGCAGAGAGCTACAGATTGTCTATGCGCCGGGCCATGCGCCCCATCATATAGCTATCTTCGACCGCAGCGTGAAGGGCATCTTCTGCGGCGAGGCGCTGGGCCTGCCTGGGGAGGGTGGCAAACATCCCCCGCTGCCCGCTGTAGCCCCGCCCAGCTTCGACCAGGAGATATATATTGAGACGATGGAGAAGTTGAGGAAACTGAATGCCCGAGTCCTTTTCTATGCCCATGGTGGGATGGTGGGGCATGATGCGGATAAGCTGATTACGCAGGCTGAGGAGTTCACACGCATTTTCGGGGAAATAGTCCTCAAGGCTCTAAAAGAAGATGGCACAAACGAGGAAATTAACCGCCGGGTTAAGGAAAGAGCAAATATACGCTTCGGCACGGATTTAACCGAGATGGACTTGGCGTTGACCATAGGCGGCTATGAGGTCTACTACAAGAAGAAAGGCCTGTTGTGAAGTGAATGCCGTTGCTTACTGATTGACTTCCGTAGGGGCACGGCATGCCGTGCCCCTACGCGGTTCAAACGGAAATTGACAACCACCATGTCTATTGCTAAGATTCGAGTTGAAGGAAAGAGGTGCAAACATGAAATCGCGTTGCGAGACCTGCGGCATGCGCAAGCGGGCCGAGAAGAACCCCAAGTCCATAATCAGCAAGATATGGAAATGGCACACGGGCTGGTGCCCCGGCTGGAAGGCATATCAAAAGGAACTGGCCGAACAGAAGGTAAATTCTAAGTCCTGACCGCTGAATCCTAGACAAATCCGGATTTCCAATGGTAGGGGCACGGTGCACCGTGCCCCTACTGAGTTTTACAGACCACTACAGCTATTACTATAATTTGGTACCCTATATTGGATAGATTGTAACCAGTTTTTGGAATTCATTCTACCCAATGGCTCGGGTTCATTGGTGGCGGTGTTATATAGCGATATCGGGTACAAAATTTGGTGCCACTCAACAGGACGATGTTTTTCAAATAAACACCGAAAGGATAGCTCTTATTACGAGGGTGGTTTAACTTGTGCGGGTATTTGGAAACCAATTCAGCTTCGGCCAATATTTGCCCTTTCCCTTCGTTACGAATTTTTACGCTAATACGAATTCGGTCTCCTGGCTTGAGTTCGTTATTGGCTAGGAAACTTTCCCTTGGGCAATCGACCATGCCCTGTGAGAGGTAATCTCTAAGCCGTGATTCGTCGCTGTGATGCCAGCAAAAGACCCTATTCTTATTTTCCATATACCCTCTTCTCCTTCATCAAATATAATATCAGTATGCTCTAATCGAATTTGTCTCAAGACCATATTTCTTCTTGAGGAGTGTGGTCATGCCCCAAACTCCTGAAGATTCTCTTAATTGTGTCACGGCAACATCTTACCTCTCGCTCTTCCAGTGAAAGTTCCCGATCGACAAGCTCCAGCAGCGTGAGCATACGGTCTATACTCTCTGGCGGGACACCTCGTTCATGGTAAATATGAAAGCTAAAGCCAAATATTCGCTGCAATCTGTTTAACCGATCGATGGAGGAGTTGATTTGCAGAGTGAGATCTGTGACCTCTCTTTGAGCTTGAAATGACATCTGTATCTCCTAAACCGATGAGTGTGCACAACGCGACTTACATCAACTCATCATCATAATCTGAGCAGTTTCACTTGCTTCAATCCAGAAGGCTTTCTGTGCGATAATGAGTAACTCGCAAATCTGACCGGACGCCGGTAGGGTTAAGCCTACTCCCGATTATCTTCAGTCGCTTGCTCTTCGACCTGGTTCATGCCTCTACACTTATTTACGTAGTCACTTAGAGCGGTGTCAACTGCATTATTTTGTAATTCAGCGTATGACGGGCGCTTTGGATGCCTCCTTCGAGATCTATAGAGTTGGGCATAGGCTTTTTGGAATTCGGACCAAGCTGTAGCATCAATGGACAGAGTTACTGTGACACGACTCTCAGATTGCCTGCTGGCGTATCCCTGTGGAAATGCCTGACCGTTAGCGTAAGCCCACGAAATGCGCAAATCGCTCAGAATTTCGTCCATTACATCATCATCGCTCCCATTTGACAGTACCTCTGCTAACTTCTCGTAGCAAATAGCCCATATATCTTGCCCTCCGATAGAAAAATCCTGAGGCTGTCTGTTACGAACGTATGGCTCCTTCTTTTCCCAGAGGGGGCTGCCTGGAACTGAACCAAATCGGGCCTGAATTTTCCAAGGTTTCGGGGGGAAGGAGGGGGTTAACTGACTATAGGACAAGTTGTCGTGGACATACCCATTAAGCTGTATGTAGTTTTTGGTTTTGTCTCCTACAATCACCTGTGCCCTGTAATAATCGCTCGCGGGGGCTTTCAGGAATTCAAAAGATGCACCCCACTCTGCACCCCTCCCTATTGCCTCTAATCGATCCCTCAACTTGTCGCCGAACTCGTCTACTCGCCTAATGCTAATCTCGTCTAACACAGGGATACCTCCTTTGCATGTGTGTTATGGGCAATTGCCATGACATCTGTCCATTATGCATATTTCAGAGCCAATGTCAAGTGGCAAGGGCATCCTTCCTTGGAAGGATGCCCCTACGTTATCTTGCGGGAACTTTCCTGCCTTCCCCTGCGTCTTTGTTTATAGAAGATTGTTAATCCCCTCACTTGCACCGGGCAATCCGGAGGGTTGAGAAGCGTCGTCCAAACGCTTCCGGAGGAGGTAGTCATGAGGTCTACAGGATTAGTAGGTATAGCCTTCATTCTCATTCTGCTTCTGGCTATAGTTGCCCCCATCGCTGCCGTGTTTACGGAGAAAGAGGGCGGGGGCAAAGTTGAAAGCTATATGGCGGTAGTCCCCAAGGTTTTGCACGCCGGAGGCCAGGAAGCTGTATCCCTGGCCCTTTTCGATAGGTCAGGCCTGACCTCGGATAATGTTGAGCTGGCTTTGCTCAAGGACGGAAACAGAGTCGTCCAGGTTGCTAAAGAAATCAGCGGCAAAGGGATCATAAACTTCAAAGTTCCGGTCACTGCGGAAGGCACGTATGTGCTCAGCGTCAAAGGCTCGGGCTTCGAGGATAAAGCGCAGGTAACCATAGAGAAAAGCTCCCTCATCTTCCTCGAGACCGATAAGCCTATCTACAAGCCCGGACAGACTATACAGATGCGTGTGATGACACTGGATCCCGACCTCAAGCCGGTGAGCGAAGGCGTCACCGTGGAGGTTCTGGATGACAAGGGCATCAAAATCTTCCGCAACGAAGCCACTACCGACGAATACGGCATGGCAACCCTGGAACTGCCGATTTCCCAGGAGCCCAACCTGGGCACCTGGAAGATAACTGCCAAATCTGCGAATGACGATACCGAGTTAGATGTCGCCGTCGAGGAATACGTCCTGCCCAAGTACGAGGTCAAGGCTGAGCTTCCCAAGGACTGGTTCTTGGCCAGCGAGCCCATCAAGGGCAGCGTCTCGGCGGAATACAGCTTCGGCAAGCCTGTGCAGGGCGAGCTTGTCATCACGGCCAAAAAATATGTCGGCCAGTGGGAACAATACGCTACCCTGTCCAAGTCGATAGACGGCCAAACCGACTTCGAGCTCCCTGCGGTAGGCTATGTCGCCGGTGTGCCCGCAGCGGGTGGCATGGGCAACGTCATGCTCGATATCACTGTCAAAGAGACCTCCACTGGCTATGAAGGCAACACCAGCGAACTGCTTACAGTGTCCAGCACTCCTCTCAATATCCAGATAATACCCGAGGGCTCGGTATTCAAGCCCGACTTGCCTTTCAACATCCTCATTATCACCGAGACGCCCGATAACCAGGCCGTGGATGCGAAAGTGGATGTCACCGTAACCTATCTCAACAAGAACCTCGAGCAGATAAGCAAGGACGAGAAAAACGTGGATACCAGCGGCGGTAAAGCGCTCATTGAGGTAAATCCCCCGGCGGACAGCGTGGCCTTGGCGATCGAAGCCTTCGAGCTTACGCCGATTTCGTCCCGGCAGCCAGCCGAAGCCTCCAAGGTTGTGGAGGCTGGCTACTCTCCTTCGGGGAACTTCATCCATGTGGAGCAGATAAGCCAGGGCACTCCCAAGATTGGAGAAGAAATCAGGTTCAAGGTCTACTCCACAAAAGAGGCTGCCAACTTCTACTATGAGGTCGTTGCCCGCGACAGGGTGGTCTTCACCGACTTCACCCAGAGCAACATAATAGCCTTCGATGCAACCCCTCTCATGACTCCCTCCGCCAAGCTTCTGGTCTATCAAATTCTGCCCAATAGCGAGGTGGCGGCGGACTACTTGCCCTTCGATGTTGAAGCGGTATACCCCAATGATGTGAAGGTAAAGTTCAGCCAGAGCGAGGCCAAGCCCGGAGACGAAGTCCGGATAAATATCAATTCCCAGGGCCAGTCTGAGGTCGGCCTCACCGCGGTGGACAAGTCGGTCTTTATCCTTGCCGAAAACCGGCTCAATCTGCAGCAGGTCTTCGATGAGTTGGAGAAGCTTTACATGCAGCCGCAGGCTGAGTTGCACGAGGTCTCGTTCTACGAGGGAATCAATGTCCGGGGTGCCCAGGATATCTTCAATGACGCTGGAGTAGTGGTGCTCAGCAACAACAATGTCCCGCAAGGCGAGAAGTACCAACCCCAGTGGGGGACTCGCGTTTGGAATGGTGCCTGGAAATTCATGGGCGGTGGACCCGGTGGAGGCGGTATACTTGTGTTTGCACAGGCAGAGGATGGCGTTGTCCCGCCCATGCCTACACCAGGCACAGGTTTTGATGCAGGAGCGCTCGCCGAAGTCCAGAGGGTGAGGCAGTATTTCCCCGAGACCTGGCTCTGGCAGAATGTCATAACTGGCCCTGACGGAAAGGCCTCCGTGCAGGTCACAGTTCCCGACACCATAACTACCTGGATGCTCCGTGCCGTCGCCCTGTCCAAGGAAAACGGCCTGGGCGTAGCTGAAAGCCAGCTCACGGCATTTCAGCCCTTCTTCCTCAGCGCCGACCTGCCTTACTCGGCGATAAGGGGAGAGGAGTTCCCGGTCAAAGTAGCTATATACAACTATCTCGACCAGACGCAAAGCGTGCTGGTGCAAATCGATAACGCCGACTGGTTCGACCTGCTGGACGAATCCCAGCAGACGGTGGACATAGCGCCCAACGAGGTTGGCGGCGTGGAGTTCCAGATAAAGCCGACTAAGCTCGGGGTCGGCGAGTTGAAAATTACCGCCAGGAGCAATCAGGCTGCCGACGCCGTGGTTAAGAAGCTCATAGTGGAGCCCGAGGGGGTCGCCAGAGAAGATGTGCAGAATCTGGTGCTCTCCGCGGGAAACAATACGGTGGTAAATACCGATATCCCGCCCTTCGTGGTCGATGGCTCGGGCAGGGCTTACATCTCAGTGACCTCCAGCTACTTGACCCAGACCATCAATGGGCTGGATGCGCTGATCCAGATGCCGTTCGGCTGCGGCGAGCAGAACATGATTCTGTTCGCTCCCGACGTCTACATCACCAAATATCTCAAGGAATCAGGCCAGCTCAAGCCCGAGATAATGGCTAAAGCGGAAAAGCTGATGATAACTGGCTATCAGAGGGAGCTCACCTATCAGCGCAGCGACGGCAGCTTCTCCGCCTTCGGGGACAATGATGAGCAGGGCAGCCTGTTCCTCACTGCCTTTGTTTTGAAGTGCTTCTCTCAGGCCAAAGGCCTGATCTACATTGATGACAGCGTCCTATCTCAAGCCGAGAGATGGATAACTAACCATCAGAACGCAGACGGCTCCTTCGACCCGTTCGGCTTCGTCTGCCATCAGGATATGATGGGCGGACTCAAAGGGAAAACCGCTCTCACTGCCTACGTTGCCATCGCCCTGCTGGAGGCTGGCGATAACGCGGACGCTGCTAAAGCTATTACTTACCTGGAAGGCCAGCTTGACAACATAGACGACGCTTATACTATGGCGATTACGGCCTACGCCCTGGAGCTCGGCGGCAGCGCCCTCAGCGGCCAGGCCCACGATAAGCTCATGGGCATGGCGCAGGAGGACGAGAATGGCCTGCACTGGGGCAATGTGGAAGAGTTTGAGCCCATGGATCAAATGGAAGGAGTCGCCATGCCGTTCCGGCCCATGGAGTTCAACAGAAGCAATGCCATCGAGGCTACCGGCTACGCTACCATGGCTCTGATAAAGCACGGTGATGCCTTCGATGCCTCCCGCGCTGCTAAGTGGCTGGTCTCACAGCGCAATGCCTACGGCGGCTACGGTTCGACCCAAGATACGGTGGTTGCTTTGCAGGCCCTGATCGAGTATTGCACCAACGCCAGGGCCGACGTTGACCTGACTGTGACTATAAACGCCGGAGGTCAGATAAAGCAGCTCAGGATAAAGCAGGATAACTTCGATGTCCTTCAGAAAGTGGAAGTGGCCGTGAATCAGGATATTACCATAGGTACGGAGGGCAGGGGCGACGCCATAGCTCAGGTGGTCGAGAGATACAACCTGCCCCAGGCCGAGCAACAGGGTGACCAGATACTGAAGATAAACGTAAACTACGATACCACCCGGGTCGAGGTGAACGACCTGGTTAAGGTCTCCGTAGACCTGACGTACAACCCGCCGATAGAGATGAAGGCCGAGATGGTGGTCCTTGATGTATCGGTTCCTACCGGCTTCTCTCCGGTTACGGAATCCATAGACAAAGTAATCGCGGGTAATGGCAACATCAAGCGCTACGATATTGCAGGGAGGAAGGTCATCTTCTATATCGAGGATATGCAGCCGGGCGATAAAGTATCATTCAGCTTCGATGTAAGGGCGCTGTACCCGGTAACGGCCAAGGGCGTGAGTTCGCAGGCCTATTCCTACTACAACCCGGATATCAAAGCCGAAACGCTGAGCCAGAACATTACAGTCACCGAGTAGGGAGCCTGTTGAAACCCTTCCCTGACTGTTCGTGGGATTTATCCCACTGTCCTCCTTCCGTTGGGCAGGTTGGGGGTGGATGGGAGGGGTGCAGGGGCGTCCGCCTCAGGCGGACGCCCCTGCCTGGCTCATAGATAGATGACCTCTTCCGAGCGGCCCAGCGTCAGGAACAGGACCATGTAGTCCTTAACGTGTCGGGTAATGAGGAAATTTTGCTTCACGTGCTCCCTGCCATTTTGCCCCAGCCACTTAGCGTATTCCGGATTGCCCAGAAGCTGTCTTATGGCATAAGCTGTGCCCTCGATTCCATGTGACAGGAGTCCGGTGAACTTGTTCTTCACTTGTAGGGGTATGCCCCCGACGGCAGAAGCCACTACCGGTTTGCCTTTCCACAGTGCCTCGCTAACCGTCAGTCCGAATCCTTCCTTCAGCGATTTCTGAACCACAACGGTGGCTGCTCTTTGCATGGCGTTGATCTCTATATCGCTTCTAGGCGGGATTAGTAAAACATGGATATCCCGGTTGCCCTCTGCTTTATCCTGCACCTCCGCCAATACTTTGCCCGACTCCGGGTCATCTGTGGCGGTGCCGCCGGCCAGAACCAGCCTGCAGTCTATGCTCCTTTTTACCTGCTTGAAGGCCTGGATAACGCCTACAGGGTCTTTCAGGTAGTCGAAGCGTGATACCTGGACTATCAAGGGTTTGTCGTTTGGTATGCCGTACTTTGACAGGACGGAGTCAATGATGTCCTGGCCCAGTTCTCTATTCTTGTCGCTCAGCGGGTCAATTGAAGGTGAGATCAGGAACTGACGCATCGGAAGCGGAGTGGAGAAAGAAGGGGCAGAGAATACAGCCGCATCATACTGCATTACCCACGGTTTGATGAAATTCCAAGCTGTCTCGTTGGGCCTGGAGACATCTATGTGGCACCGCCATATCCATTTTTTGCCGAGCTCTTTCTTCCTTTCGATCAGGGCTACAGGCTGGGGGTCGTGAATATATATGATATCCCCGTAGAGCTCCAGTTCCTTGATGTTCCTCCGGCTTGTTTCTTGAAACGCCGAGATGTCTTGCGCAGAGATTTTTTCGTCACTGCCATGAAGCGCGTTGTGCAGCTTCTTGGTGGCCTCGAAGAAATCTGCATCTCCCTTGATGACGCCCCAGCGTGCATCCACGCCAAGCTCGGATAGCAGAGGGATCATGCGGCTTAGTATCTCAGCCACACCTCCGCCTGTGAAGGTGGAGTTTATGTTCTGGATCACCTTTCCTGAGAGCTTACTTGCCAGCGACCTCAGGTCGTCGATGCTGCCCTTACCGACTATAGGCTCGTAGTCACTCAGCTGCACTTGATGCGTTTTTCGATAAGTGTTATCAGTTGCGATCTCACTCCCTCCAGGGTATAGGTATATGGATTGACCTTCTCTATTGCTTCTGCTAGCTCCTGTTCCTCCAAACTGTCCTTCATCCAGACGGAGAAGTCATTCGTCACCCTGCCCAATCGCAGCCTTGACTCAAAGATGTGGAAGTACAATGAGCCCAGGCTTAGCTTGCGCAGCGCTTCCACAAATTCCCTCAGGTCTCGGGCTAGATAAGGTGTAGACATGACTACACTTGCCGACTTCATAAAGTAGAATTCCCTCCCCTCAGCCGCTTTTCGCACCTCCTGTCCTGATGATATATGTTCGCCTATAACGTTTACTATCCTTTCGCGTAGCGCACTCAAGGTGGAGAATTCAAAGGCGTCGATGTTGGCTAGCTTCTCGCCCAATATATCATCGCCAAGGGCATCGCTTACCCAAACTGCAAAGTCATTGGCTGGCTCCGGTGTGAGGTAATGGTGCTCTTCCAGGAAGTGATGCGTATGGTAATAGATTATTGAATCCGGCGCATTCTGCAAAACATCGGCCAACTCCTTGAGGTTCTTTGCTTTAAGTCCGGTCAATTCCGTAAGATGAACTCGGTTAAAAAAGCGGAAGGGCTCCTTGGCTTTTTTCATGAGATGCCCGTAGTTGGTAACCGTAGATTGAATCAGCTTCCTGTTGGGCAAGACGATAGTACTTCCATCGGCAGACTCGATCAGGGTTTCTGTCAAATTCATTTCTTTGATATACCCTTCCTCGCCTGTGTCCAGCTTTATGTAGTCTCCTACTTTGAACTGTCCCCTGGCATTCAACTGTATTCCGGCAAGGAAATTCGGGAGGGTCTCCCTGAAAGCAACTAATACGACTACGGCTGCCAGTATTATGAGGAATATGATAGCAGTGGTAGGTGCTCCCCAGATATCGAGCAATATGAGTATAGCCGCAATGTAGATCACTGCATTGGCGGCATTCTTACTCATGGCGATGGCGCGTTGGGTGGTCTTGAGCTTTTCCCCGTATAAAGGGATATACTTCCCCACCAGGTTGACTGCGGTGAGGGCCAGGGAAATGACCAGCAGGGTCCATAGACCTTTGTTCGCCCAGTGCTTCCAGTGTGGCGTAACCACTGATACCGCAAGTGCTAGAGCGCTGCTGAGTATCAGGCACCACAATATTGAAGGTACCCTGGTCGCCTGGAGGAATATTTCGTCACCTTGCCATTTGGTCCTCTTAGCCCAGCGGTCCAGAGCTTTATAGCCAAATCGCCTCAGCCACATAGTCGCGATGAGACCTGCGGCAAAGACTGCCAGGGGTATGACTATATCTGACCACATATTATTAGTCACTCACCTATCGAGCTACTCATTCTTGATGGTAGTCTACAGCTTTTAACGAAAATAGTCATGGCCTCATGACTGGGTAAATACCAGAGCAACAAAATATGTTAGCATGATAACCACTCCCATGGGAATTCCTATCCTTGCCCATTCTTTCATGTTTATCTTCAGCCTTCCTGCCGCCACTATGTTCGGGATATTGCCCGGGATGAGCATCCCGCCAGCGATAAGCAGAGCCATTGTAGCGCTGATAATCTGAGATAGCGCCATAGTCGGGCCTATCTCAACTGCGGTCAGGGTAGCATTGTCGAGAACCGCCGAAAGCGTATTGATCCAGTAAAGCCCCCAAGGTGAAATTTTGTCTAAATACCATATCATTAGCGGTTTCATACCTTCACCTAGTAGTATGAGTGCAGCGATGAAAATATAAACCCTAACCGCTCTCATCACGGAGCCCCTCAGGGTCTCAGAGTATTCGGGGACGGCTGCCTCTGATTTCAGTGATACTTTCCGGCCTATATACATAGCTCCGAAAATAGCTATTCCTATGACGCCGGGAATAATGTAGACCCCGAATTTCTGTAACGGAAAAAGGAAACCTGCATGGTATGGCGCACCCGCCAGCTTACTCACTAGGATGGTAGATAAAGGCTCACCTAGGGGAGTTAATCCAGCTCCTAAGCCCACAGCGAAACAGGTGACAACTGTCATCTTCACCTTGTCGCTCTTCGAGAAGGGAAGCGCTGCTATAACTTCAGCTAGTATGCAGGCCGTGACAATAACGGAAACAAGGCTGGAGAAAAGGCCCAGCAGCGCTATAAAGAGGAAGATGAAGATTTGGGGCCCAAGCTTGCCTGCTAGAGATATGATGCCGTTAGCGAAAGGCTTGTTGAAATAGTAGATGAGAAGGCCAAATATGAGCACTACCTGGAAAATGCCTATAGGTAGTGACCCAATCATCACCGGAGATTTCAGGGCAGCCTTCACCAACTCCCAACCCCAGAGCCCGGAAATGCTCACGGCAATTATGCCCATAACCAAAAAGAACGACTCTAGGTTTTCCTCTATTCTCTTAACTCTAAAAGGAAGGACCAGCACAAGTAGGGCTACGAGGACTAATCCTATTGCAATGTAGAGAACTGGCTCTTGCGGGATGTCGGACACTTACCTCCCCTTCCTTTAAGGTTCGGAGGGTCAAACGTCTCCAACGCTCAGCCTCCAAAATCAAACTTTACTAACTCCGAAATTATGTCCGCAGCCCATTTGTAGATATTGTTCTCCTTGACTACTTCGCGCATCCTGCGCATTCGCTTCTGTCTTTCTGCCTGGGGCATCTCTAGTGCTCTCTTAATCGCTTCAGCGAGATGGTCAGTAGCATATGGGTTCACCAGCAACGCATCGGGCAGCTCCCTAGCTGACCCAGTGAAAGGGCTGAGGATAAGGACACCATCCTCGTCGAAGCGGCTGGCGACAAATTCCTTGGCTACTAGGTTCATACCATCATGTAAGGCGCTGACTATGGAGAAATGGGCCATGCGACGAAGTGCCATCAGAGTAAGTGGAGAAAGGTGCTCATCTAAAAAGATCACAGGTTTCCAGTACCAGGCAGTATGTTTCCAGTTGACCTCTTCTACCAGGCTCTTTATCTCCTCATTAAGCTTCTTGTAAGAGGCTATATGAACCCTACTAGGGACACCGGCCTGGATGAAGACTACTTGCCCTATATATTCAGGATGATTCGTAAAAAAACGATCTATAGCCCTAAGCCTGTGAGGAATACCCTTGGTGTAATCGAAGCGATCCAGGCCCAGCCCTATCAATTCATCGCTAATGCCTAACTCGCCTTTCAGCCTGTTGATCTCAGCATCTACCTGTTCGCTCTGTGCTTCTCTGGATATTGCCTCAAAATCCACACTGATGGGGAATGACCGTACCGCAGTCTTCCTGGCGCCACGGGTCACTTCGTATCGTTCCTGGTCCACTCTCGCCTCGATAGCTCTGTCCACGGTATCAAGGAAGTTATTGCAGTGATATCGTATGTGAAAGCCCAACAGGTCATTACCCAGCAGCCCGTCCAGGATCTCCTCCTGCCAGGGGCATATACGAAAAGCCTCTCGGTTAGGCCAGGGAATATGCCAGAACTGGGCTACCCTTATATTAGCATTCCCGTTTTTGATCATTCTAGGCAGCAGTGCTAGGTGATAGTCCTGAACAAAGACAAAGGCTTTCTTATTTCCCACTTCATCCAGAACGTTATCAGCGAAGATCCGGTTCACTTTTCTGTAGGTATTCCAGGATTGCTCGTCAAATAAGGGTGCTGTATAGGCAATGTGGCAAAGAGGCCATAAGGCTTCGTTGGAAAAACGGTAATAGTAGCCATCTTCATCCTCTTTGGAGAGCCACACCCGCTTGAGGAAGTACTGAGGCGATTCTGGCGGCACCTTTACTTTGTTATTTTGGTCCACCACATCAGCATCTGCATTGCCGCTGCCATGGGCGATCCAGGTACCTCCACAGCATCGCATCACAGGGTCCAGGGCAACCGTCAGGCCGCTGGCTGGCACCTGGCATTGAATTTCTCGCCCCGAGAACGTATGGATGTAGGGCTCTCTGTTTGAAACCACGATGAATAGATAATCACGCAGTTTTTCCTCAACAAGTTGACGCAGGCTTTCTCTCGTCCACATTGCCTATCCAGCCTCCTTCCTGTTTCATAATCTCAGGTTGAGCAGGAATGGATTATCAACTTCTGGTTCATAGTCTACAGCATTTTTCCGAATCGTGACAGTCCTTTCCTGCTGTGGACATAAGCCGTAGAGGCAAGGTGCACGTGCCTCCAAACAAATCCCCCCTTTGGGAAAAGGGGGGATTACATCACACCCATTAGCAATGGCTCAAATACGCTGGCGGCCTACTGTGAGTTGCCCGAGTAATGGGTCTCACACCACAGGCATTCTCAACAGGTCGATTGTAGCACCGCCATCGACACGGATGCATACGCCATTGATAAAGCGAGCCGAATCGCTTACCAAGAATAGCACGGCATTCGCCATATCCTGTCTTGTGCCTTTCAGCGATCTATCAACTTGTACATCCTTCGATTCAGCGAATCGTTTAACGCCTTCGGTGTCTGAAATGAAGCCGGGCGCGACGGCGTTAACCCGAATCCCTAACGGCGCCCATTCCACCGCGCAGCTCCTCGTCAGTGACTCGACACCTGTCTTGGCCGCTGCAACATGGGCCATAGTGCTGACCCCCCAGTGCTCGAACGGTGCCGTGATATTGACAATGCAGCCGCCGTGCTCCTTCAAGTAAGCGGTAAATGCGGCCTTCGTGACGTTATACGTACCCAGTAAATCGATGTCAACAATGGTCTTGAATCCGTTGTATGACAGTCTTTCTATAGGTGCAGGGAACATCCCGGCGGCGCAGTTCACCACGATATTCAAACCGCCGTATTCCTTTAGCGCAGCAGCGATGACCTGTTCTACCGCTTCAGGATTGCGCACATCTGACGGCACCGCGAGGCATTCTATGCCCTCTTTTTCGAATTCGCGTCGGGCGGCCTCGAGATTCTCCTGCTTGCGGCTGGTAATAACGATCTTGGCCCCGTGTTTCCCCAGCGTCCGGGCAATCTCCTTCCCGATACCAGTGGCGCCACCGGTGATCAGGGCTACGCGTCCTTTCAGGATATTCTTCTTGAAGTCACTCATCTTGTTTCACCTCCATTGGGATGGATGAATATTTAGGGTTTGCTGCATTAGAATACTTTCGTGCCATAGTATAGATATAACACCTCGATGTCGCAAGCCCAGAAGATGTCTGTGAGGCCATGGTCAAAACCATGTAGGGGCGCACAGCTGTGCGCCCTGCTTTCAGGGAAACCAATGTTCGTCTGCAGCGAATCGCTTTACCTTGACAAACGTCTCGCTATCGCATATAAAAGCCTCAAATGAAGATTTGCCTCCTGACCTATAGAGGGAATATGTACTGCGGCGGGCAGGGGGTCTATATCTGCTACCTGGCGGGAGCGCTCCAGGAACTGGGGCACGAAGTCCACGTAGTATCAGGCCCTCCTTACCCCGTACCTCCTGCAGGCGTCAAGCTGCACAAGGTTCTAGGGCTCAACCTGTACGAGACCAACAACCTATCTTCGTTATCGAGCCCTCTCCAGGCCTTGACTCCGCTCAATCTCTATGAGATTGCGGCGGTGCATATCGGCTTCTTCCCCGACATATTCACCTTCAGCATGAGGGCATACTTCAAACTGCGCGAGCTCGTGTCCCGGGAGAGGTTCGACGTCATTCACGATAACCAGACCCTGGGCTATGGCATGCTGCTGATGAAAAGCCTCGGCGTGCCCATCGTCGCTACCATACATCACCCCATCACCGTCGACCTCGCAGCCTCTTTGGCCCAGTCCGATACATTCAGGCGCGGCATCAGATGGACTATGTTCTATTCCTTCCTCACCATGCAGGGCATCGTCAGCAGGCGCATGGAGAGGGTGGTCACCGTTTCCCAGTCCTCGGCAGAGGATACCGCCCGCGCCTTCAAACTGCGCAAAGACAGGGTCAGAGTGGTCTACAACGGCATCGATACCACTGTTTTCAGCAAGCTCGACCGCATCGAGAAAGAGCCCAACAGCCTGGTCGTAGTGGGCAAGGTCGAGGACAAGACCAAGGGCATCCCCTATTTATTGGAGGCGGTGAGACTGCTCAAGGGCGACCTCGATGTCAAGGTGTATGTCGTGGGCAAGCAGGAAGCCAGCGAGGGCTATGGCACGAATCTGGCGCAACAACTGGGCATCTCTGACAGAGTAATTTTTACCGGTTACATAGGCACAGACGAGTTGGTCAGGCGCTATTCTTCGGCAGAGATAGGAGTCACTGCCTCCCTATATGAGGGCTTCGGATTGCCTGCTGCGGAGGCAATGTCCTGCGGCACCCCGGTTATCGCCACCAGGGCCGGGGCGCTGCCTGAGATAGTGGGCGACGATGCAGCCGGGATTCTGGTGCCGCCCGCTGACCCCAGAGCTCTGGCGGCAGCGATAAAGCGCCTTCTCGCCGACAAGCCCCTCAGGCAAAAAATGGGACAGGCAGCCCGCAAGAGAATCGAGGACTTCTTTAGCTGGCAGGCAGCGGCCCGGAAGACTGCCGAGGTCTACCGCGAGCTCTTATAGCCTTAGGCTATAGAAGGACTAGTCTCAATCTCATCGCACCTCTTCGTACCAACGACCACGAGGGGATTGCTTCGTCGTCCTTCCTCCGAGAAGGACTCCTCGCAATGACATTGAATTCTCATTGAGCCAATTTCACAATTGGCGAAAATGTGATAACTTTTTAACCTTTCCTTCCATCATTTTATGACTTCGTTATTTCGTATGCTTATCATGGTATCTGATACCATAAAATTGGGCCAAAGGAGGTTGAATCATGCACGACATGACAGCGGCCAATCTTCGCAATGCTTATGGTGGCGAGTCCATGGCGCACATGCGTTACAGGACCTGGGGCGACAAGGCAGAGCAAGATGGCTACCCCAACACCGCTCGCATGTTCAGGGCGATTCACTTTGCCGAACAGATTCACGCCAACAATCACTTCAGAGAGTTGAGGGATTTGGTGGGCGGCTTTGGTTGCAACTCCGGGGCCATCTTTGGCCTGGGCAGCACATCGCAGAATCTCCAGGGAGGCATCGACGGCGAGACTTTCGAGATCAACGAGATGTACCCGACCTATCTGGAGACGGCGAAGTTCCAGGGGGAAAAAGGCGCGCAGCAAAGTTTTTTCTATGCCCTCTCCGCTGAAAAAACCCATGCTGCCTTCTTCC